>Ga0209149_1002068_pt1 | contig 10938 bp, 8 predicted proteins | sample WorMetTyACAVOLI2_FD_187423 | JGI IMG/M metagenome (GOLD analysis project Ga0209149, IMG submission 187423) | Marine gutless worms symbiont microbial communities from Max Planck institute for Marine Microbiology, Germany - Olavius algarvensis... ...
GTATAATACTGAATAAGTACTATAATATTTTATGACGGTTTATGCTATAACTGACACTAAAAAAGGGAGAACAGGGATTGCGCCTACTTATCTTTAAACTACCCAACATTCTTAAAGCAAAACTTTGAAAAGCTCGTACTGCACAGTATAACTGTTGTCTGCCCGCAACTACTGACGGTAATTATTTACAACATGGTTGCCATCTCGAAATTGGACAAAGTGACTCAGACTAACAGTATATACATGTTGCAGAAGGTTTGGTTGATTGGCAATGTCTAATTAATTAATGCGAGTCAATTAAAGTTCGTATGACTCACCTCGTGTCAACCGGTCCGGTTGCCATGTACGTCACGTGACGTGATGTGGTTATGTAATCTAGGTCACATGTGACCTACTTAGGGCCAGGGCTATACGGACATCAGTGGTGTGCGGATTGTGGATGGTGATCCGCAGATTTCTCTGCGGAGCCGAATTATCCGCAGACCCGATGACTGGAACCGTTTGCGGACACAGACCGTCCACGGATCAAAACCACAATAGCCACACTTGCTGCTACATCAGACCGGTCTAAGCACTGTATAATGTAGATGTAGTAAAGCATCCCGCTGAGCGTGATTTTTTCACTTTGTATGTTACATAAAACTCTGCACTTTGACTTTGCTTGTTTACATGTGTATTGCGTGCGGGACTTTGTATACCCGTAATCACAATACAGTTGCGGACGCGGTCAATCCGCGGACTCATAGTCGCAGCACACTTGCGGACGCGGACCGTCCATGGATCCGATGCTCGCGGATGCGGCTAATCCGCTCACGCCAATACGCTTATTACACACACCACTGACGGTGATTCATCCTCCAGCTGCTGTGATAACTTTTAACTTCGTCAGACGTTGCAGTAAAGGCCCGTTTATAGCGACACAACTCAAGTCAAGTCAAGTCGACGTCCAGTTCAGTTGTGTTCACTTGTGTCGCTATAAACGGGCCTTTAGGCCTACACATGACTGGCGTGATAGGCGTAAGGTCAATGGTTTTCTCAGTTGATGTCTCTGTCTGCTGTACTGTCTTGAAGACACATATGCACTTGGCGATAAAAATACAATCATGGCGTGTGATAATTGTGAGTGGACGATGCTTAATTTTTCGGCGATGTGCGGAAATGTTGAGGAGCTGCTCAAGTTTCTTGAGCACCATCACGTTGTGGTGCAAACGTGGTGGTGCGAACGCTGTGGAGAGGTGTGCAGCATCGACCCGGAGCGCTTGTCTTTTGTTTGTTTTCGCCGGCATACGCTTCGCAATGCTCAGCGCCGTTTCCCTTCCCTCCCCTCCTTCCCCTTCCTTCCCTGCCCTTTCCACTCCCTTGCCGCCAAGCTGCACCACGTCCCCTCCCTCTCCTTCCTTTATTCCCGTCGTTCCATTCGCCAGGGGGCCATAATAAATTACTTTTATTAAGATTTTGCCGTTGCATTCGGTAGGCGTGGTCCGCGTGGATACTTATAACTTACAGATTTTACTGGTCCATTCGCCAGGGGGCGCCACTCAGTCGTTGTTTTGTCCATTGCCATTTCATTCGCCAGGGGGCGCCACTAAATTATTGCTATTTCACGTAGTTTTAGACAAATCTTTGCTTTTTAAGAATGTCCCCACCCAAAGCCCCACTTTTGTTCTCGGGTCCCGATAGTTCGTCAGCTGTAGCCATCCCCCAAATCAGTCTGCTACATCTCTAACAACACTTATTCTGCTAGTTTCAGTCGGTTTTGTCCAATTTGGAGATGGCAACCATGTTGTAAACTTTTACCCTACTGACTGTCGGTGATTCTGTCGTTTTAACGTTTTTGTTTGCTTTTCTTTTTAATTTTGTACGGTCCCCCTGCAATGTCTTTGACGTGATAGTGTCACCTTAATCAGTACATTGTTACTTACTACTTACTTACTTACTCTGACCCTAACCGACTCACGAGGCATGGAATTATCTGAAAACAGGCACTAACCCGTACACGTGACACTATCCGACCCACGAGATACGCAATAAATAACGACAATTAACCAGTGTACAATGGCACAATGACTGCAACGACACACCAGCGGCGTTGTGCCGTTGCGTGTTTTCTACGGACCGCTAGTTAGCTCAGTGTAAACCAATGCAGTGATGGTTGAATGGTGTTATGTACAGGTGACAACTGTAACATCTGTCAGTCATCGGAGATGGACTGATTGGTGACAGTAACGGTGGCTGAGATGGTGGCCAACTTGCGTGACGGTCCTGTAGAGCACTTAGTGAGTCAAGACGTAATTCTGCTGCCGAAGCTTGTCACTGTTCGCCCTGCAACAGAACAACCTCCATCATCCTCATCATCTGCGCCTTTGTCTGGTGATGCTTCTGCCATGCATCATTATAATAATAAGGTAACAGGTCACTACATTACTACTTGACATTCTGAAAGTCGGCTGAAATTCTGTTTGCAAACTGTTTGCCAAACTTGTTTTCATAATTCACGGTTCATGAATGACACTGAACTAAATTGAATCTGTGTCATTTATCAACTGATGCTTTCATTTTATCCCGGGTTTCTTTATCTTATTCTGGAATTGGGTATAGTGCTGCTCCAAGCTTACAAGTGCTACCCCTTAAGCTAACAACAATGGATAGCTTGTAGTGACACTAAAGCAGTTTTTAATAGTCATGAAGCACAGCCCATGCTGAGCCATCTCATTTTATGCAACTGTTTAAGTTTTACAGGGTTGCAGAACCTTCAGTAATTTCCAGAAATCTTTAATTTTCTTTTGTCTTATCATAGAACTAGCAAAGAAACTAAAACTGCAGACACTGAGTCTGTGTGACCTAATGTGGACAAAACCATCAGCAGCTTGCAGTGCCTTGTGCCAGTTTGTAAGGTGTAGCACTACGCAGTTACCAGTGACGAAAATTGAAATTGTGTGACGATATGCATCATCGGTCATAAAAATGCGTAATTTTTCTACTTTATTGGGTGAAAATGTGTAGTATGCATCCTTAAAAAATCCCTCGTTTTATCCATAACTTTACCTCGCCACGGCGAAAGCTGGTAAGATATCATTTTTGGACACCTGTGTCTAACTTTGTGACTTTGTTTATGATGTCCATGTGGTCCCACTCCATGTGTGTATTGTTTGTTAGAGCAGCTTGATTTTGTCACCTCCAAGATAGGTCATTCTGTCTTAACAGTGTCAGCGGAAGGTAAGCCAAAGGGGATACGTCTATCGGCTTGGATCTGTTACTACATGGCGCTCAGCAAAATGTGCAATTTATTCAAGCGAGACCAGCTCACCTGGACTGCACGTCCAGGAACTTGACTCAGCGACAATGCGTCATTACGGTGGGAGACCTAAGGCAAGGGATGTTGACAGAAATGACACATGCCACTTGTCGCCCATCAGTGAAAGTATTTTAGCCCATTATTATTACTATTATTATACATGCATTTATAATGTGCACACATTCAGTAGTGGTACTGAATCAGAGGTGCTGGGAGTCACTAGGTGGGCAGCATGGTAAGGGTGTTGATGGGCTATTTGAAAACATGAGTTTTCAGACGGCGTTTAAAGATGTCGAAAGTGGGTGAAAGTCTGATATTAAGAGGTAGTCCATTCCAGACTGTAGGAGCCAAGTAACTGAACGAAAATCATGGTCTTGCAGTGTTCACTGAATGCCTGGCTGGTGGGCTAGCTTGCAGAGATCAGCGCCGACGTACGGGAAGCGGTAGTGCATTAGAGGCGCTTCGCGGCGATGCACTGTACAAATACACGTTTACTTTTGTACTTTATTTAGCAGTCACTGCTGGACAGTGTACACGGCTCGATGCAATGCTGTCTGTAAAACTGCAGTAAAGTTACTGTAGACCTATAAGTACCTGATGTTATTAGGACTTGTCACTTGCGCGATTTAAGACGATAACAAAATATCGTATTTTAATCGAAGTTCACAAACCGATCATCGATTATGAAAAAAATTCCAGTTTCACATTGCTAGTAATGATGATGTGTTTATGTCAGATTCCACGTCACAACAAGATCATAACATCTCTTGCAGCTGGAGCTGTTGCTGGTGCGGTTGCTAAGACTACGATTGCACCTTTAGATCGGACGAAAATTAACTTTCAGAGTATGTTCCTGCTCGCTCTTTGTTTGCATCATTGGAGCTGCATTGTTACTTAATAATCAGTGACTATCATCTTAGAATATTCTATTGTTACCATTTTGTATGTAACGTGATTAGTTGTGCATGCGCTATGCAATGCACACGCGGCCTATGCCATCATGGGGTGTCTGTCTGTCCGTCAAGTTTGTGCATTCTGTCAGAATTTTTTCACCGTCTGGTAGCTAAACAATTCTAGTTTTTGCACACCAAACCTTATTGCAATATTCCAATGGGGAACCCTTAGCGGGGGCGTCAAATGCAGGTAGGATATGAAAAATTACGATTCTGGAGGAATAGCTGGCTGTCGATTGATGACTGGTGGAGTGTGAACAACAAATGTGGTGGCGACTATCGCGTTATATGACGCTGGATACGGAGGCTGTTCTACGTATTAGATCATTCGCTAGTAAGCCATATAGCAGTTATGTTTATGTACACTGCTTTATTCAACAGAAGCGGGTATCATCTGCATACTTGACAGCAAGATGAAGAACCATATTTACAATCATGCATTACACATATACTCTGGCTATCTAGTTCCTATAGCCAATCACATCAGTGTTCTACATTACCCACTAATAACTGTGCAAGGACTCACTAGCCCCACCCTCCTATGCTGTCCATCAGTAGCCAAGTGTCTCTGTGCGCACTGCTGTCATTGAACTACAGACGACTGTGCAGTTTATCGCACAGATGGCGACGTATCGGTGAATTTTTGTTTATCACAGGCTGCAGCATGCACGACCACGACGAAGAGAAGAGAACACAACAGAATTTATTTATACGCAGCGGTAAATCAGAAGCCGAAGTAACTAATAACAGAAGATTGCGCTCGACGAGAGAGTTGCAAACCACCGTGTTGTTTGTCAGCTGCAGTACAGACTGTTTTAATTGTCACTGAGAATTGATCTGTTCATTGTCTAGAAGCTATGTTATACTGCTTTACTGTAATTGTCTGTCCAATGCTATGCATAGACAGAATATAGTCCCCAAAACCCACATTTTGGGGGCCTGAATAGGCATTTCAAGCCAAATATGCGAAAAATTCAAATAGCTATATCTTCAGATCTGTGTATCAGATTGACATGAAATTTGACAGGCAGCTACAGCCAGCAACAGAGACTTTGTGGGTGGTCTCGTATGGTGGTAAAATATTCCAAGTTGACAGCAAGATGAAGAACAATATTTACAGTCATGCATTACACATATACTCTGCTTATCTAGTTCCTATAGCCAATCACATCGCCATATCTCAGTGAAAAATTATCCAATTTTCATGCAATTTTGTACACAGCAGCAGATTTTTAATTGAATGAACGTCACGTGATCAAAAATGAAAAAGTTGCATTGGACAGACTCCGAGTTCGACAAACATATTTCTTGTTCGATATTGATGTTTTTTTCTGTGCAGAATATGTGAATATTTTCTGAACAAAATGTGTGTGTTGTGATGCTAGTATCGAGTGTGAGGAGATACTCACTTCGTGGTGCCATACGATTTGTGCGGCGCAGTTTCGTCAATGAAGGCTTCTTCAGTTTGTGGAGAGGAAACAGTGCTACACTGGTCCGCATCATGCCATACGCCGCTATTCAGTACGCTTCTCACGAACAGTGGAAACACTTGCTGAATCGAACGAATGATCGGTATACACTTTTCATGTTTTTCAAGTTGAAAAACAAGAAAAAGTTCATAATTTCAACTTTGTCTGTTTGTGGAATTATCACATAAGTCTTCTTCACTAAGTCTTCTGATGTTGACACTAGAGAGCTGCATGGGCACAAATACTTGTCCCCATCCCCAACCGTCCCTGCACCTGTCATCCCCATCCCCACCCCATCCCCATTACTATTTTCAGCATGGTCCCCATTCCCAACCCATCCCCGTAGCTTTGCACTCCATCCCCATAACAGTCATTCCCATCCCCAACTGTCCCCACAGATGATTGTTCCCATGACAGTTCCCAAAACCATCATCACGTATCAAATAAAATTGAAAAATGGGAAAGTGAAAATACACCAACATAAACATTTTGTAAGACAGCACATGCTGGCACAAAGTCCAAACAGTCCAGTGCAATCATTTATTATTACGCAAAGAATGCAGCCAACTGTAAAAAAACGACAACACAAGCAATACAATCATAAAACTAGAAAAATAAAAGCAAACACATCTAAGCCTATAATCAGTTCCACTGATTCGATGTTTTGTTTTCAAATGTTTCATTTTGTTTTCAAATGTGCTTGTTTCTTATATCACATTCACTGCTACCGCGGTGTTACCGCAAATAACAAAACTGCTCCCGTGGTACTACCGTGGAGCCTGTCCCCATCCCCGCAAACACAGCGGTGGTCCACGTTCATTGCATCCCCATTACTGCAGTAATACTGTGGTAACCGCGGTATTAACCATGTCCCCATCCGCATGCAGCTCTCTAGTTGACACAGATCTTAGTTTTATGAAAGCACTGAATGTCAGTTGCCAGTTTGGCTTGGTTGTAACATGTTGGTCTCGGTCAGCTTCGTTATTCTACACTAGGCCCGGTTAGTACCTGGATGGGTGACCGTCTTTGGACAGGCAATTCGCCTCGGTGCAGAACCAGGCACCTAGGTCTACTCAGCCTGAGCCATCCCTCTGTGGGTAGGCAGAGTGAGTACCAGCGACAGCTGGGGGAGTAAACAGGCACATCATGTACTATACTAGCCCGTATCTGTTGTCTTGCAGTGTTGGGCTGGTGTCTGGCTGAAGGGCTAGTTTACCGAAGATGAGCTCCGATATACTGTACAGGAAGCGGTAGTGCATTAGAGGCATGTTTGGCTTAGTGGTAACGCGTCGGCCTCGATCAAGGTAGTTGCGCTACGTCAGACCCGGTTAGTACCAGGATGGATGTTAAATGTGAAATCTGTATCCAACGGAAGAAGATTTCAGCTGGTCCGTCACATCCCTAAGGATTCGATACTCCGATGTCATGCTCTGCCATCAGACATACTACAGCTAGACCACTGCGACCTGATTGACAGTGAATCTGAGGCCCGATTTTCGAAAAATTTTAGGGAGATCTTAGCAAGGGAGATCTTAGCAAGTTCTTAAGACTTATGAAAATCTTAGGAAAAACTGACGACAATGCTGATTTTCGAAAAAATCTTCAGAAATTCTTAAGAAAAAGGTGAGAAAAACTTAGGAAAAACTTACAACCACTGCAAAGCTGTCTTAGGAAATTGCGAAATCGATTACACCGTAGTTCTGTATGTAAACAAAAACAACAACAATGGCGTTCATACGTTCGCGGCGAGAAGGAAGTAACGCGCTAAGTTTGGTCGATTTGTCGGACAGCGACTTAATCCAAACGACTGATTTCCGCGCGCTGCTGTCACCAAGTTGTGGTGCCAAATCATTGCAGACGACCTTGTGCGGCCTACTGATCACATGACTTATGCAAGCCCAACCATTGGACACTAAAAATAAGTAAGAGAAACTTAAGAAAAACTTAAGAAATAGTTAAGATTTCCTAAGAAGTGTTTCGAAAATTGACTTATTACGATTTTTCTAAGAAAATCTTAGGAAATCTGAACTTGCTGACTTAAGAAAAACTTAGGAAATATTTACGACAACTTAAAGAATATCTTAAGATTTTTCGACAATCGGGCCCCTGGTGTGTTACTGAATCGTGCTCAGCTGAAGCGATGTGCTCATGTGTTTGTCAAACAGCAACTTGCCGCCGCTGTATCGGTTTGTTGCGGGCTCACTGGCAGGGACGACGGCATCCATGCTGACATATCCTCTCGACCTCGCACGAGCTCGCATGGCTGTCACACAGAAACACACGTACGTACCGTCGTGTTTGTCTTCGCATATCAGTCTTTATTTATAGCCGCACAGTGCTATGCAAGCACGGCCTATGCCGTCATGTGCTCTGTTTGTCTGCCTTTCATCTGTCTGTCACGTTCGTGAATTCTGTCATAACAACTAATCGTATCTTCGGAATTGTTTCGCCATCCAGTAGCCAAACCATTCTAGTTTTTCCACACCAAACATCATGGCAATATTCCGACGGGAACCCCCCTGACGAGGGCATCAAATGCAGGTAAGGTTGGTAAAAATTGTGATTGTCAACAAATACCTGGCTCCATCGTGTGCAAAGTGCAATACACTCGGCTGGGATGGACTGTGACAAGTTGATGACACTGTTAAGCGGCAGAGTATGTTGATACTCGGAGACAACGATGAAATGTTTATGACAAGAACCCTCAGTGTTACGCCAAAGACAACAGAGTGGCGTTTAATTGTACGCAGAGATAAATCTGAAGCCTAAGTAACAATAATAAAAGACTGCGCTCCAGATATTACACTGTTGACAAAGCATTGCGTGGCCTGTCTGCAACAGCAGAGCTAACTGTTCATTTTAATGTGTATTGGCTGCAATGATGTTGTCTGTTCATAATAATCAACATGTGGTCATGTCAATACAAACGTACACTGTGATTTCAAAATCAAAATAACTTTGTTTTTGAATCCTGTTCGAAGTTACGACGTTCTTTGCTGTTATGGTGGTAGTCGGTGAATTTTAGACTTGCAATAAAAATGTCGGTTTTTAAGTGAAATGTAAAGACACATTCAGTTTATGTAGTTTCTGTCATTGTCTGTGTGTCTTTCAGCAGGATTACTGTAAAAGTAATCAGCCTATTTCATTGCAACAAGGTGTTAATTGGGCCTACCAGTGGGAGGTGTTAATTGGGCCTACCAGTGGGAGTAATTGATTAACCTTTGGTGATGATCCGGTCACAGGTGCCAGTTTACTTTCCACTTCTTCGCCAGTGTGGAATAAGGCGTTTTAGGACATTTATTAGCATTTCTCATACAGTCACCGGCCACTTTTCACGAAACTCAGTGAAATAACTGGCATCGCTGCGGGAGTGAATCCAGTTTATTTTGGGCGTGATCCTGTAGACACGCAGATCCCGATTAATCTGAAAATCCAAATTCGAATCCTGGATCTTTTGGTTGAGACAACCAGAGTTTAGTGGGTTGAGTGCATTTGTTTTGGCGGAGGTATGTGGTGCCAGAGTGCTCTCTAGTTTATCACTCAGTGAGTCTAGGACACATGACACGGTTGGTTGCTTGGCACAGCGGTAAAACGTTGGTCTTTGACCAGTGAACTTTCCTTGTCCTTGCTCGACCTGCAGCTGATGACCACTCATGTGGGTAAACCGTCCACTGTAGGTCAACCAACCAGGCCGACTCAGCCTTTCATCCTTTCATGATAGATAAATGAGAAGTAGGCTGCAATTAGATGTCCGCAACCTCAGTCTGCGGAGGTGCCATCTGGTGAACACTTACGAGGTAAAGGCAGGCATTGGTGTGATTGCAGGTAACACTGTGTGATCCATGCCTGAGCGCCGTGAGAGTGAGGTACTACATAAAGTGCGCTATATAAATACACTTAACTTTATGATTGCTAACAATGTGACTTGGTAGTTGAGAATGCATACTTGGATGTGTGCTTTTATTCTCAGACATACGCTGTAGAAGTGTAGATATATGTTCATGTGACAGATACAGCAGTCTAGTGGCAGTCTTTCTCAAGATGTACCGCTGTGAAGGTGTCAGGTCTCTGTACCGCGGCTTCACGCCTACTGTAGTCGGCGTCATACCTTACGCAGGCACCAGTTTCTTCACATATGAAACACTGAAGAAAATCTATGCGGGTTTGTTTATTTCACAGCATTTTTTTATCTATGCATGGCTTCAGTCTCTCTCCATTGCAGAAGCTGTGAAGCCAGTGATATTGACACCTTCAAACGCCGTCTGAAAACTCACCTTTTGAGATAGCCCGTCAGCACTCTTACCATGCTGTCCCCTAATGACTGCCAGCACCTCTGATTCAGTACCGTTGATGACTGTGTGCATTATAGATTTTGTGCAATGATGATGATGATGATGATGATGACACCATACTTGCCTTACTGTGTAAATTACTTGTCAATGACAGTCTTGTCTAGTCATTCTTCTTCTCACGAAACAGCGTCTTCATCCGCAGAGTGTAGCCGAGATAAGCCGCCATTCAGTTTTGTCAGGGGACAGGATTCGACAGTGTGAGACATCGTCTGGGTCTTGCCATTTGGACACAGATCAGTGTCTGTAAGTCGCCATTTCTTTCTGCAGGCACCGCAGTGTCCCTGTCTAGTCATTAATGTCACTTCATGAGTTTTACTTTTCACGCAGATAATGCACCAATCATTGCCCAATATCATACTTGGGAAATATTGATTCGATTCACTTGTCAAACTGTTTAGTGCACTGAATTGCACTGTCTTCTTTATTTGACAGCATCAGATACTTACTTACTCCATACTCACAAATAATTTGATTACTGCTGAATTTCTGACTAAAATTTCAGTTTTGGGACAGTGGACTTGTCATATTCCTGCAAGCAAACAACTGACTTACAGTCCTTGCCAAGAAAAATTGTAAATTTTATACAATTTGACTAACTGCTTGTTCTACAAGCTTAGTTTCCTAAGAGATAGCAGTCGTTACTGTAAATAGAATGTGATCACTGTGATGTCTATTCTATGAAAATGTAAAAAAACTGTTGTTTTATAACAATGTGTAAGGCCCATAGCAAAGTGACACATATAAAAACAGCAAAAATATTTTCATCACCTAAAGCGCCCTGGATATAATACAGAGTTCTTATTGTATCCACGGCCCTTTAGGTGATGAAAATATTTTTGCTGTTTTATATGTGTCACTTTGCTATGGGC
>Ga0209149_1002069_pt1 | contig 10938 bp, 5 predicted proteins | sample WorMetTyACAVOLI2_FD_187423 | JGI IMG/M metagenome (GOLD analysis project Ga0209149, IMG submission 187423) | Marine gutless worms symbiont microbial communities from Max Planck institute for Marine Microbiology, Germany - Olavius algarvensis... ...
AGACTAGGATGATGAAACTTGGCGTCCAGGTAGCGAAGGGATGTCACTTTCATGTCGTGAAGACAGAATGATGATATGTGGAATCGTTTTGAGACAGCACCGGAACGTTACAGACGACAGACGTCATCCTCATGGCATATAGCCAACCGTCTATATAGATAGACGGTTGGCTAAAAAGGGAGCTCATGCAACCCAAACGACGCCCCTTTAGGAGGAACATTTTATGCGTGGCTAGCACTTGCTAATGTCTATCAGCGTACCAAAATTGAACCGTGTATATTGTACTGTTGTTGACTTGACGTTGAAAATCGTGACCTTGAATAAGGTTGGGGGTTACTCGAGGTCATTGGAAATGGTATCATTCGAAAGCTTGGATTCGGTTTCCTATTCGCAATTCATATAGTAACTGTGACGGTCTTGTATCACGTTCGAGAGAAAGCGCGATATTGGTCGAAAATCGCGATTGTTTCATACACCATCTGCATTCGACACCACCGTTGGGGGGTGCGTCAAAATATTGCCATAAGGTTTGATAGAGAAAAAACTAGAATGGTGTGGCTACCATGGTGAAAAAGTTCGAAAATAGTACGTTTACTCGTTTCGACACAATACGCGAACGTGACAGACATCGGACGGACGGACGAACGGACGGACGGACGGACACCACATGACGGCAGGCACGCTTGCAGTCTGGCTAGACTGCAGTCGTGCGGGGAAAAAACAAGGTCACTTTACAGCAAATTTGCGAAGGTCGTTGACTAAGTTATTTGTGAAGCAAAGAATGATCTATAAGCTTAGACAGACTTGGCGTTGACAGATTGCAGGCTTAACGCGTGATGGTCGATTAATAAGCTACTACAACCTAGTTAAAACCTAGTATAGTAGGCCTACCTGCCTTTATTGATATCGATTAGGCTACTTTCTGATCTTTAATGTTCACTGCTTTTGAAGCTTGCAGCTTTGTCTTTAAGTTTTACCGCGCGACGCGTATGCATAGCGCGGACTATGTCGTGGCAAGATGTCTGTCCGTCTGTTTGTCCGTCACACGCCGGTATTCTGTCTAAACGGATTATATCATCACAGTTTTTTTACCGTCGGGTAGCCCACCATTCTAGTTTTACCACACCAAACGGGATAACAATACTCCGACGGGGACCCCCTAACGGCGGCGTAGAATGTAAGGGGTATGAAACAAGAAGCTCAGCTGTCGCAGATAGACCGCGCGACGCTTCGTGTCATTGTAGGGCGTGTGTAAGTCCTTATTAGTATTCCATTGAAACTGTCTGTATCTCGTACCATTTCTGAGATATTCAGCGTCAATTAATGGAGTGACCTTGAAACTGGAGGTAGGGGCTGTTCAAGGTCATTGAAAATGGCGCCGTTCGATAGATCATATTCGACTTTCTATTGGTCGGCCGTCGTAAGTATAGCTCTATGTTGTACTATTTTCGAGTAATTTGACGTTGAATAATCGTGACTTTGAAATCTGGGTTATAGGTCACTGAAAGTCATTCAAACTGGTACCATTCGAATCTTTCGTGCGGTTTCCTATTCGCCTTCCACAGTAACTATGGACGTATCTTTAACCGTTTATGAGATATTCATCGTTAAACTATACCGTGACCTTGAAAACTGGGTTTGGGGTTGTTCAGAGTCATTGAAGCTGGCGCCGTTCAATAGACCATATGACTTTCTATTGGACCGCTATTGTAATTATGGCGCTATCTTGTACTGTTTTTTTTAGTTATTTGACGTTGAATAATATTGTGACCTTGAAATCCGGGTTAGAGGTCACTCAAGGTCATTCAAACTGGTACCATTCGAAGTCTTGGATGCGGTTTCCTATTCGCCTTCCATAGTAACTATGGCTCTGTCTTGCACCACTTCCGAGATAAAGGGAGATATTGGTCGAAAATCGTGATTTTTTCGTACTCCCATGCATTCCAAGCCCCCGTTTGTGGGGTCGCCGTCAGAATATAGCCGTCCCGTTTGGTATGGAAAAACTAGAATGGTGGGGCTATCCGACAGTAGAAAAACTTTGAGGATGTGTATAACCGTTTAGGCACAATACTGGCGTGTGACGGACGGACGGACAGACATCTTGCCACGGCACAGACATAGTTTCAATGGAATACTAATAGGGACTTACACACGCCCTACTGAACCGTGTCATTTCGAACGACTTTGAGTGATCTTGAGAGACTTAGCAAAATATTCAATGACATGCACGCAGCGTCGCGCGGTCTCTGCGACAGCTGAGCTTCTTGTTATCGCAAGCGCGATAACAGTGTCGTCGCATCTAGCGTAGTGTATTGTTGTGTCGCGTAACCTCGTTTTGATAAATTTTGTTGTTTTGCTGCTAGCTGATAAAACATCTTCTAATTAATAATTTCACACAAGTTATAAAGTCGAAGAAAGTTCAACAATTAACAGAACAAAATGTTTCTGTTGTTGTTGGCGTTATTTTATCGATTCTGCTGTCTTACGGTTATTAGAAGGGTAAGTATATTCTTGTTCAGCAGAAGGTGTTGGATTAGCGGCAAGGCAGCAATGGCATCGGTCTCAATTTAGTGCCGTCGCTTTTCGGTAGGTGGCAGTCCATCTTCGTCGTCGTCGTCAGCAGGTCTTTCGTCCCAATTACCCGCCAGCAATTAGCTGGTCAGACCGGCTGCCTGCCCGTCGCCGTAGAGGATCCGACGCGTCGCTGGAGTCGATCCGCCAAGTAGCATGCCGAGGATTTCGGCTTTAGACCTAACACACCGACCGACCAGACTACATACAGCGCTAACGAAAACTAATCGCTTTCGAGAAAGAAGATGACTGGCTATAGCGGTTTAGTCGTGTATAACGAAGTGCTGGTGTGCTGCTATGAAATGGCAGACGTGGCAACATGCAAGCTGTCTGACTCGCAATAGGCATAGCAGCAAGTCCACGACAGCGACAACAAATTTTAACCCTTTAATCGCCACATTAAAACCAGTACCACAGAGCAACGGACCATCATACAGCAATAGGCTACAGTGATTCGTACACTGGCCGTTGATGGGTGGGCTGTTACATTTGGTATAGCGAGGAGGGGACTGGGCGGGGCCGCAGCCCGCCCAGGCCTCTTCTCGCTGTACCAAATGTAACAGCCCACCCATCAACGGCCAGTGTACAAACTTCGTATTGTTCGATGTAGCACTATAATTGCCTTTGGAGTCTAAAAGCCTTACACTGGCACGAATTTGTTCCCGCAACGTCCCGCAATATAGCGTGCCAAGTTGTGCCAGTGGCACGAAGTCTGCCAAGACAGCAAGGTGACGCATAGTTTGCGCTATGTCATGCCATGTCGTGCCATCTGTCACGCATAAGTTACGAACTGTTCACGAAATGCGCAACACCCTATGTCACGCGTGTGCTCTTAATAATTTCGAAGTGACAAGTCGTGACACCGTGAAAATAAATTTTTAAACAATATCAAAATCTTCGCCACGACATGGCACACACTACATGTACTTCACCTCACCCGCATCGCCACGCACACAATCGTACCTTAGTGATACAATCCTTCAATTTGGGCAATGGAACAATGTAGCTGTGTCCAAATCCAGCAGGGACTTGTTTGCATAGTAAAATTAACTTGAATAGCTTACTGAGGACGACTGGGAGGATCGGATGAGCACGAATCAAGTGCTCAGCAGTATGTTCAAGTGCTCAGCAGTATGCCTATTTGCGTCAAGGGCTCTCCCACATTTAAGGTTGAAAATAACCTTACTGACAAGTTCTGTACCAGAAACACTGTTGGCTGGTAGTGGAATACCAAAGTAATTTTCACGTAGTGACATATATTGATTATGTAATGCTTAAGCACGGAGTGTAAATTTCGGAGAAGTAATGAGCGAAACCGCCAAACTGTTTACAATCCAAGCGAGAGTTGAATTTTGAGCGCCAGCATCTCCAGAATGTCGGGTCATCTTTGGCTAAAAGTGCCTCATGGAGGTCATTTGTATAGCTGACAGTATTTAGTTTTTGCGCATCTCTTAGGCTTTTACGATAACGTGCTTTACACAGTTAGCGTTTGTCAAAAATGGGTCCCTGTCGGGGTTTGCCCGCAGCTTTCCAGAGTTGGTTAGAGCTAACAGCAGCCTCCTTGAGTGCACTCACCTGTATTTAGCGCCCCCGCAGGGGGGTGACCCGTGGGAATTTCGTGAAGATGTTTGATGCTAATAAAACTAGAATGATTGGGCTACTGTATGGTGAAAAAAACTATGACAATGTGTTAATCCATTTTCATCTAATACCGGAACGTGACGGACAGACAGACGGACAGAATTATTGCTATATCAATATCGCGCGTCGGTATGCTGACGCGCGATAAAAATGATTATCTCTGTATCTCTATGCTGCTTTTTCTGAGCGAATAAAGATGTATATAAATAATGGATGCGTCATTAAAAATTAAAATTGGACAATAAGGAGTATCTTCGACGTCGACGTGACCGAGTTTTGTGCTCGGGTGTCTCGAGGTTAACGAGTTATGTACATGTACCCGATCTGTAACACACGGAGATCCGCCATCTTGGATCTTTTTGCCAACATCCAAAAACGCGATTTTCTCAAAAACTAAGCAATTTAGATCAACGGTGTCTATTGACGACCTATAGGAAGTCGTGCCTGGGCTTTTCAAAGAGCCCATTATTGGACCCCTAAAATCCAAGATGGTTGAGATCCGCCATCTTGAAAATCGACATGACGTCATTTTTTTCTGTCGAGGGTGGTCCGATTTGGATAAAATTTCGGAGACTGGTGCAGAATGACATGTCGACTGCGGTGATGTGGTCGAAATCCAAACCAGATGTAGAATTCCAATATGGCGTACGTTTGGGCGAATTCAATGGCATGTCATCCCAGAGCCACGTATCACATTGTATGGTGCTGCCACTTGGTAAATTCACTGTCACGACTCGAGAGCCACGTGCCACATTGCAGGGTGTAAGAATTCCATCCGCCATATTGAATATCGTTTTTCGCCATATTTTATTTATTTTTTTTGTTTTTAATGCAGTTTAGGCTTTGACGAGCGGCGGCTTTCGTATCGTCTCCGATACACTTGTTTTTTATTATACTAACGGATAACGGAGCGATGCAAACGCGTAGGTTTGCAGACGTCTAACCGCGAAATTTTCGCGAAAATGTCGCGGTTAGCCGTCTGCAAGCCTATTTGTCTGCATCGCTCGTTTATGCTTGAGTGTAATATAATAAATAATAACTATTTGAGGACATGTAAATGCCCACGATAAATAATAATATTTTGCTTTTGAAATCCCTAGTGTATTGTGGGCAAAGCGTGTTAACAAATTTGAAAACAAACTTAAAAATACTGACAATCTTTTTTATAAAAAAATGTTGTAATTTACTTGCTTATACTGCTTATTGTCATGTTGTCATGTCATGCTTACACGTTGTCATGTTTGTATATTACTTACTAGTTGATTGTTAGGTTTATTTTGTTTGTATATGTGTGTATGATTGCTACCACTATGTGGTGAATAAAGATGAATATATATTAATATAAACTTACTCCTTGAGGCCTGTGTGTATATGTAGCGATGCGGCTCAGCGAAGGACTAATCCGACAAGTGAAATGACCCAATGTAGTACGATGTAGCGAAGCATTTATAAACTTATTATCAGTCACGCAGTTCGTCAGAAGGGCGCAGTTATCGTCAAACTTTTAAGTGGCGATTTGGTGACAGTACTGACTGACGGCTGGAGTTAACGGAGATCAGTGACGAAGTAACAGGAAGCAGCAACGCGTCGGGCGTGCTCGCGAGATGGTACGCTATAGAAATGTCACTTCCTTACTTTGCTTTTACTTCTATACTTCACACGGACATAAACAGTAACTTCGTTAACCGTACGGCTTACGTCAGTTGTAGATGTCCATGAATTGAATTGCGTGATGTGTTAGGACCGTACATCACTGCCGCTCTACTTCGTCTCACTCGTATAGTCGTAAGCCAGACTAATGCAGCGTGTTGTCGCACGTGTCCACGCGCTACTACTGCTGCGGCACAATGTTTTTCATCATTCGTGCCATCAACCTCGCGTTAGCCGTGCTTCATCCGCGTATTTGCTGTCCCTAATTACCGGCAGTGACCGAGGCGTGCGTGCTGTCCCCACCAACCTTCGCCGGTGCCTTCCGATCGCGGCTTATCGTCGGCGACGCCGGTCGGTCGAGGCTAAGAATGATTTAGGTCGATGCGTCCTGGCCGGGCGCACGACCGCGCGGCTTAGTCGACGAGCCCTCGCGGTCGCCGAGTCACCACGGATTAGACGTCGTCGGCGGCGGGCGACGCCGAGCGTTGATACATGCCAGCGTCGTCGTCGCGGGTCAAGTTTAGGAAGCTGCGACGGCGTGCAAAATGGTCGTTTGCGCGACCTCGCGAACATATCCGCTAGTTGTAATGCGCAGTAACGCGTAGCTCATTGGACACGTGATCGGAGACGCAATGACCGACTACCACTGCCTGTAAATCAGTACGACCCACATTGCTACACATCAACGGGCCATTTTCTATCTTATCATCATCATCTTTATTTACAATAACGGTAGAACAATGAAGAGTAAGCTATCTTAATTATACTTAACTAAATTTAACAAGAACTTAACTATCGCAAACAGATCGAGCCTCAGCTGCGCACACAATACGTCGAGGGCATCTATATAGGCTTAAATATTACACCGGACCTTGAAATCTAGGTTAAGGGTCACTCGAGGTCACTGGAAACAGAACCATTGGACAGATCATACACTACTTAGTAGTAATCAAGTCATTTGACGTTGAATACTATCGTGACCTTGAAATGTGGGTTAGAGGTCACTCAAGGTCATTGAAAGTGGTACCATTTGAAAGCTTGGGTACGGTTTCCTATTCGCCTTCCATGGTAACTATGGCCGTATTTTTAGCCATTTCGGAGATATTCAGCGTCAAAAAATGGCCTGACCTTAAAATCTGGGTTTGAGGTCGTTCAAGGTCATTGAAAATTGCGCGGTTCGACAGACCATGTATGACTTTCTATTAGTCCGCAATTGTAACTATAGCTCTATCTTGTACCGTTTGCGAGTTATTTGACGTTGAATAATATCGTGACCTTGAAATGTGGGTTAAAGGTCACTTAAGGTCATTGAAACTGGTGCCGTTCGAAAGCGTGGTGCGGTTTCCTATTCGCCTTCCATAGTAATGGCGCTATCTTGTATCGTCTGCGAGATATAGCGACTTATTGGTATCGCGAAATTTTTATGAACATCTTTATTCACCACGAATGGTAGGAGAAATAAAAGAAAGAAAAGAAAACAATTGGAACATCAAACAAACAAACAGTGATATGACCTAACTATCTTAACTATCTTAACTACAGTGTATAATAGTGTGACAATAACAACAAAGGAAAAATGTTTAGCTTACACTGGTATTGAAATATCTTAGCATGCTCGTGATTTATCGTCCCCGTATGGGGTGACCCGTCAGAATTTCGTGAAGATGTTTGATGGCGGTAAAACTAGAATGATTGGGCTACCGTACGGTAAAAAATTATGACAATATGTTAAGCCGTTTTTATCTAATACCGGAAGGTCACGGACGGACGGACAGACGGACGGACGGACGGACAGACAGACGGACAGAATTCGTATATCAATATCGCGCGTCAGTGTGCTGACGCGCGATAAAAAGTGTAAATGGATAAAATAATGTACTATATCAAGCTCAGATCAAGTGCATGCATAATTCAGTTGCAGACCGTACAATTCCATAGAAATAACATTCGAGGACAATCCAATTAATACATTGTCAGAACATTTTAGCTTAGCTAAAAAGTTCGTCTTTCTCTTATATATGGAATTAGAAACAGAACATAAAGTGTACTTTACACAATCACTGACAACGTCATACGACTTTATCTGCTTCCACCTGTACATCAGCTGCGATGTACATGCACAGCAATTCGATAAATAAAGGTTACTGATAATAATTTTCATTGGTATTTGTGTATTATTTATTTCGTTAAATACGGCGTCTACTAGAGCAGTTTCAGTTGTGATTGTTGCATGTAGGCTGCTATGTTATTCATCTTTATTCACCGAAAACGGTAGCAGGTCCGGATCGACATCGACACTACTCGTGCCGTCAACGCGACGAGCCACTCTACAAGTCTACATGTAGGTGACCGTGCTTTTCCAGTGGCCGCTGCACGGGCCTGGAATGTATTGCCTTCGTCGGTCAGAACATCGTCGACGTACAAGTTTGGCGTTTCGTCGCCAGCTGAAAACACTGCTATTCGAGGCATGCTATGAAGACCGGACATGATTGCGCTATCTATTTGTTGCACAGCGTTAACTGCAAATTTTGACATAACGTTTTGTACAGTGCCCCTGCAGCATTTTTTGCGATAGTGTCACTATAATCTTAACATTTATAATAATAATAATACTAAGAATAACTAGGCTTAAAATTATTTACAATTTGACACACAGTATTTTGCTGGTTCTGGTATTGTTTCTAAAATTTTTCAACCCGTTTCTTGAGAAGAGTACTAGGCATTTCAAAACATAAAACCATCTGACATTTGTTGACGGTGTCTATATTGCTAGTATGAAACAATTTCATAAAGAATCTGTTGACAACAAAATCTAATGAATCTAAGTCCGTTTTCCTTGTTGAGCAGTCTTCAAGACCATTATAACAAGACAGGCAGGCATTTGGTAAGCAGCAGGTGTAAGATAACCTCTTCAGTGGCAATTCTCCCTATTCTTTCAAATATAGCGTTAGCCGCACGATAGAAGGAGCGTCTAGAATGTTCTGTGGAGATTTTCAAACGTTTTGAACTTACGAGATAAATGCCCAAGTATTTGACCTCTTTCGTCCATGGCAGGAATGTGCCAGACAGAGAACACAAGCGCTCACAGGTGACATTATTGCGTGGACCTATTCGTAGGCAGCCCGACTTTTTTACGTTTATGACCAAATCTAACGCTTGGATCTTCCGTTTACAGGTATTTAGGAGATTCTGAAGCTCGCTGACTGTAGGCGGATTGCTCAGATTTGGTGTCAAAGTGAAGAAGAGGGCGTACTATTGCGGTAACTTTCTCGCTTAAAGGCCACTGTCAGACATGCACAGGTTGTCCGGAAATGGTTTTTTTTGTGTTTCAACAGGACGGTGCCCCCACGCATCGATAACACAACACTGTCACTTTCCTGGAGCGAGAGAGACGCGAAAGACGCTTCGTTGTCTAAGCGCTTGTGTCCGTGTAAGTAGGTGCACATTTCGAGCACGAATTCTGGCAATTTTGAGCCGATCTGTCATGACAACTAATAACTCTGCTAAATAAACCATATTCAGTTTACTGTGTGCTAATTCAGTCGTCAGATAGTTTGTTGCAAATAATACATTTCAACGTTATGTCACAATTTAGAACATCTGACTTTCACAACATAGTGAAAATTTGATAAAGTTCTGACAGGAACAAAAATGCAGTTTTTTTCTCAAACATGGTGTATATACGACGGCTGCAATCACAACATTTGTTGGCAAGATCGTCTACTTATACTGCAAAAAAAGATATATTATTTAAACTGTGGACAGTGCACGTGACCTTGGTGTCGTTCTCGACAGTCAACTCACGATGTCTGCCCATGTCAGCTCTGTGTGCCGGTCAGCGTGTACCATCAGCTGTGTCAGCTATGCCTAATCATCCGTTCGTTGTCGGTCGACGTTGGTCCAGGCGTCCGTGTCATCACGCCTGAACTACTGTAACTGCCTCCTGATCGGAACTGCTGGCGGTCTGATGCGACGGTTGCAGGCAGTCCTGAACGCCGCTGCACGTCTGATCACCGGCACTCGGCGACGAGACCACATCACGCCAATTCTCCGGCAGCTTCATTGGCTGCCTGTCCGTCAACGTGTCGAGTTCAAGCTGGCCATGTTAGTCTTCAAACCCCTACATGGTTTAGCCCCACATGTACCTGGTTGATCACTGTCAGGTCGTCACTGCCTCCGGTCGACGTCAACTACGATCGTCAGATGAGACGTCAATATGTGCGTTATTCAACGCACGCGCACTCGTCTCGGCGTTGCACACTCAGTTTCCCTGCTGGACTTCGCCATGCACCTCAACCTTTCTATCGGACCATTCCGTAGTGCGCTACATAAAGACGTAATTGTTTAACTGAGTCAGCTGCCTGGTGACTTTTAGTATTTCGTGTTCTTACTCACTTACTCATTAGACGGCGCCTTTCGCTTCTAAACGAAAGAGACGAATTATGCTTTACGACGCGTTCTGTGTTTTTGTTTTTGTTTTCTTCTTTTGATCGACGCGACTGCTCAGCAACGCGGAAACGACGAGGAATTCTGAGAGAACTAAAACAGTTGGTATAACTACAATATCTAGGCTACCCTCACATACAAATTTGGTGAAATTCGGTTCGGGAAAATTTGAGTTATCGGATCAATAGATTGTGCATTTTGGCCGGTGGCCGCACAACGCGTCATTGGACCGGCAATATCTCGAAACCGACAGAATTTTCCTACGAATCAACTGGTGAAAGGATTTTGACAAGAAGCTCTGCTGTCGCAAAGAGGCCGCGCGATGCTTCGTGTCGGTCAGTAGTTAGCTTCCTTGCGTCAATAGTAGTCAAGTGCAGTTATTTTATTATTAGTTACTTCAGCTTCGGATTTACTAGTGCATACAATTCGATTCTGTTATGTGTCTTCGGCATAACGTCAAGCCTTGCTGTCATACATACGATCTATCGTGATTGTGTATAGTGCGAGAGCGCGCTTGGTCGCTCGCGCTGAAAAACCACGGAGACAGTGACTTTATCGCGCGTGGCGCTTGGTAGTCGAATACCCGCAGTATTCGACCAGCGATATAACTGTTACGAATCCAGGACATTA
>Ga0209149_1002070_pt1 | contig 10936 bp, 2 predicted proteins | sample WorMetTyACAVOLI2_FD_187423 | JGI IMG/M metagenome (GOLD analysis project Ga0209149, IMG submission 187423) | Marine gutless worms symbiont microbial communities from Max Planck institute for Marine Microbiology, Germany - Olavius algarvensis... ...
TTATTTACAGTTGTGGTGGTATCTGTGCTGTTGTTATGGCTGGTGAAGACTGATCACGTTGAACAGTCACGTCTACACAGTCATACAGCACGTACCATTCTCATGCTGGTACTCATTACTGTTGAGGTGCTCGTATTGCTGAAAGACATACTGTCTGCAGTGCCAAGAACATCGTCCTATGTTGCTAGCATCTTGACAGTCGTTGGTACGAGTGCAGGTCTGGTTTACAGCAACATTGTTGGACATACCCGACCGCTGGCAGTTGCTCTACTGCTACTACTGTATTGGTTTGCCTGTATGGCATTGCAACTACTGCGTGTCATTGTATGCTTTTTACTGCAACCATCTCTAACAGCGAATACTGACGTTAGTTTACTTCTTGACGTATTTATACTACTTGTCTACTTGAGCCTGCTCATCTTGGAGTGCACTTGGATCGCCAGCAGTGTAAGTGTACATCTGTGCTACATGAATTTGCTCATAATGCTCTATATTTGTTTAATTCCCTATATTGAGGCTCGTCACTGCTCTTAAAGCTCTAAAATGGTCTTGAGCAGAGCGTTTTATCACTCACTCGTCTCACTCCTGTGACGTGCCTCATGCAACACTTTATTGCTCGATGTAGTCCGCTTTTAATTAGCTGCGCCAGACATCGCCAAGTCATTGAGAGAGTGTAGCATTTCACACGTGATAGCCAAGGTGCAGGAAGAAGGGGGAGGAGGGGCACATGCCACCCCAACTTTGCTACGATGCTGTAAGCGTGTTATTAGCCCTAATTTTTATGTGTTGGCATACTGACGTGCGATAATGGTATAGCAAGTATGTCTGTCTATCTGTCTGTCCGTCCGTCCATCTGTTATGTTCCGGTATTGTATGAAAACGGCTTAACGTATTGTCATAGTTTCTTCACCACACGGTAGCCCAATCATTCTGGTTTTATCAGCATCGAACATCTTCACGAAATTTTGATTGGGTCACCCCCTGTGGGGGTGCTAAATACAGGTGGGGTATCAGTGTCCAAATTCGGAGTTTGTTTAATGTTTATGACATTTTGTTCGTGATGTTTTACTTGTAGTTTTTTGCAAAAAAATCAGAATTGCAAGCAAACGTGTCTTGCTTAGAAATAGTTACATTTTTACATAACAGCACGTCATTTTCAGGCGCTGTTTCTGTATATGTGCATTGTAACTCTATGATGTAACTTTTGAATTAGAAAACTTAGGAACAAAGATTACAAAAACTTGCATAAAATTGGCATCTCTGAGTATCTTTTAAAAATGGCGGATGGCCCCTTCTGGCCCCCTCTGAAATGCTCTGTATTTAAGTTGAATGTGGCATGAAAATGAAACAGTATTCTTATAATAAGAATGCAGAAATGTACTTTGAAATCTTCATCCATTGCAGAGAAATTGACAAAAACTGTAGTGGAGGGAATTTTTCTAAGACATCTGGTATAATTGAGTGAAAGGGCTGTAGTCGGTAAGTTAATTGGTATCTCGTGTGAGCCTAGGTTGTACAACTGACACACAAAGTTCACTGATTCTGATAATGAGAGAATCCCCAGTAAGATTAAAACTTGGTTACTCGTGCTTTGCCTATAGATATTGTGTTTGAGTGCTATGTTCGATTGTTCACATAAATCTTTTGAACCGTTTCAGCCTATATGCTTTAGCATTTCATACAAGAAATAGTAGGCCTAAGTTGTGTGATGCCACTGGCGTTCTTTCTGCAATGTAATGGGTGCATTATGACTATAAATGTGAATAAATAACAAAGTTTTTGCACTGGAAATTGTGCTAGAAAATTTCAGGAATTTGCCATCAGCAGCCTCCTGGGGGCGTCAAAATGCATCAGATTCGTTTTGCGTTGTGTCTGTGCTCCGGACCCTGCTGGGGGAGCTCACGACGCTCCCCCAGATCCCCTTGTCGGATGGGGAGGGGGATGCCACGCCCTCTGAGTGACTGACCACCAGCATAGTAGTGGCCAGTGAAACTGTGTTGCACCTATCCCTGAATAATTATAAGAAGATTTTGCACTGCCGTCCATCCCTCCTCCCATCTATGTGCTACTGCTAGGCACACCTGTGTTCCCGCAGTGCATCATAACCTATGTTGTAACTGAGCATCAAGCCTAGCACTTAATATCATTGCCCTTTGCACACATCAGATGATCAGTAGCCTTGTTTCTGGGGCCTCAGCAGTCCTCGGACCCCTGACCTAGACCTCATTGCATTTATGCTTGGTAACAATCACCCTCGAGAGCCTGCATTTTTCATAGCAGAATCACTGTTCATTTGCTCCGTATCTGTTGTATAGTTGTTTGATACTGATACTTGAGAAATATAAGGAGACAAAAAATCTGGGAAAAGTTTCGAGACTACGCAAACATGGAATGTTGTGAATATTTCAATGTTTGCCTGCTATTTCTGTGTTAGGATAGAAATATGCATATCATCGTCATCATCATTATCACCATCATCATCATCATTATTATCATCTCTGTGTCTTTTTTGGCAAACTCTGACGTAGTCAGCTGGCTTCAAAAAGAATTCATTTCTGAAGACAAGTTGTTTATGTGTTATGTGTTGCAGAGACGAAGCATGCACAGTCCTTGGCGTTCAGCTAATGACTTGTCTGGCATAAAATACATCCATTCATATGTGTCATTTCTGTCAAAGACTATGGTCCACTGGCTCAGTCCTTTGCTCTTTATCGGCTTCCGCAGAACTCTGTGCTTAGAAGACCTTGGCAAAATTCCTCAGCGAGAATCAACGGTCTTCAATTTCTGTAAACTCAAAGAAGCATTTGAAGATGAAAAGAAACAGTCATTTCAAAGAAATCGTGCTCCATCTTTGTGGCGATGTTTCTGGCATTTGACTTACTCACAGATGATAATATCGGGAATTTTCAAACTGGTTTCTGATTTCCTCATTTACATCCCACCGCTCTCGCTTGATGTTATTATAACATTTGTGGAAACCCAGCGGATGAATGTTTCAGTAAATAACTCTGCCGTTATACATATTGGCATGCAAGATTATTTTAGTAATGGCTTTGTCATGTCTTTCATTGTTTTTATTGCTCTGCTTATTCATTTGTTACTTGTTCAACATAATTTCTTGATCTCTATTCGCGAGGGAATTCGCTGCAAGTGTGCTGTCCAGGCACTGGTCTATGATAAGAGTCTTCGAGTGATGATATCACACACTGATGGAGGCCGCATCGTCAATCACATGACTGTTGACCCAGTTCATGTCGTGACATTTTTTAATGTTGCCCATTACATATGGACGCTGCCCGTTCAGATTATGATTGGTTTTTTGATTCTGTATTTTCAACTGGGCACAAGTGCTCTGATCAGCAGCTTTATTGTGCTGTTGCTGGTTCCAGTGCAGTACATACTAGCGTTGAGACTAGCTAAGATACACAGGTGCATAATGGAGCTGTCAGATCATAGACTGAAAGTATCAAACGAATTGCTACAGAGTGTCAGACTGTTGAAATTGTATGCATGGGAGAGGTTCCTGGAGCAGTCAGTGAGCACTGCTAGAAGACGAGAGTTATGCATGATGCTACGAGCAGCACTTCTGCGGATACTTTCAGTAACTTGCACTGATGGGATACCATACATTGCATGTCTCTTGACATTCACTCTGTACGGTCAGCTGGAGACGGAGCCATTAAGTGCGGCCAAAGTCTTCTTGTGCATTGCATTGTTCTCACACATCTCTAATCAGCTGTTTATCATTACGATCGTCATAAATATTGCTGCGCAGGCTCGCAGCAGTGTAGCCAGACTTGAGTCTTTCTTCTTGTTGCCTGAACTGAGTATCGTAAAGGACAGTTCTTATAACGAATGTGATGACTTGCAGCCTCTGAAACCGTTGCCTAAATATTTGTTGCTCAGTGATGATGCAAGTGATGATAACAGCGAACAGTTTGCTGTCAGAATAACAGATGGCGTTTTCACGTGGTCAGACACGTCGCCCATGTCACTCTGTGCCAGTGTTACTGTTCCACGAGGAAAGTTGACTGTTATTATTGGTCCTGTCGCTAGTGGCAAGTCATCCTTGTTGTATGCAATGCTTGGAGAAATGCAACAAATATCAGGTCACGTTAGCCACAGTAGCCGTAGTGTGGCTGTGGTTCCACAGTCATGTTGGATTCTGAATGCTACAGTCCGAGAGAACATTGTCTTTGGTCACACGTTCAGTCAGTCGCTGTACGAGATGGTTTTGATGGCAGCGGCGCTGGAACACGATATGACACTGTTTCCTGGTGGAGACCAGTGTGAAATTGGTGAGAAGGGTGCAACGTTAAGTGGTGGTCAGAAACAAAGAATTGCAATTGCACGGGCTCTGTATGCTGATGCTGATGTTGTGTTTTTGGATGACTGTCTGTCGGCACTGGATGCTGCTGTTGGTGCTCACGTGTTTAACAAAGCTATCATGAAGATGTTGATCAGCCGCAACAAGACAGTTGTACTTGTCACGCACCACATTCATCTTGTTCCTAAAGCTGACCACCTGATAATGATGAAAGATCAAAAAGTCATCTACGAGGGACATCCTGACGCTCTGACTGCTGATGGAATGCAGCAGTACACAAGTATACTGCAGAAGATGGAGACAGATGACGCATGTAGGGATGCAAAACTTCTTCAGGCTCACAATAAACCACGGTCTCCGTCATCCATTAGTGACACCACTCTGTCCAAATCTCTGTCTCATGGCAGCTTGATTTCTGACAGTAAATTTGGTTCTGATACAAAATTAGCTGGCAGTGACAGTTTGGAGGTGTGTATGAGACTAATAGAAGACGAACAGCCTGCATCTGGGTCAGTACCATGGTCAGTGTATGTGGCTTATATGAAAGCAGCAGCATGGATTGTCTGTGTCACTACAGTTCTACTCTTCATACTGTGTCAGTCATTAAAAATGACTGCTGATTACTTTCTCACTAAAGTTGTCGGTAAAGGAATGGAAATAAAATTTCTTGAAGGTTATGGTGACACAGAGCAGATTGAAGAAGGCTGGGAGGACTATGAAGATTTCATGATGATATACATAAAGTTGTCTGTCATTTGCGTGATGTTTATCCCGCTGTCAGCTCTGTCCCTCGAACTGATGACTATAATGGCATCAAGGAATTTGCATAAGAAACTTATAAAAAGCATTCTTTCAGCACCGTTGAAATTTTTTGATCGTACTCCTGTTGGAAGAATTCTCAACAGACTTTCTGCTGACATGAATGTCGTTGATGAAAAGTTGACTGGAAGTTTTGAGGCTTTGCTGTTTTGTGCTTTTCATGTTATTGGTGGCATCATTATGAACAGCATCTTTGTTCCATATTTCATCATTCCCATTGTTCCAGTGTTTATATTATTCTTTGTCATTCAGCGATTCTTCATTGCATCTTGTCGTGAACTTCAGAGACTGGAATGCATCACGAGGTCTCCAGTTCTTGCACACATATCTCAGACACTGGCTGGTCTTGTCACCATCAGAGCTTTTAGAAGTCAAAAGAGGTTTATTCAGGAATGCTTTGAGAAAATCGATGCCAATCAGCTACCATTCATGTTCTACCAGACAACCAACATTTGGATGGGTCTTCGACTGGATATGCTGGCTGCTTGTGTAGTGCTGGCTGCAAGCCTGTCTGCCGTGACGTCATGTATCATGGGTCACATAGAACCTGGTGTGGTTGGCTTAGTTATAGCTTATGCAATCATGATGTCGTCATATTTCAACTGGACAATGCGTGGAATTTCGGAAACAGAGATACACTTCAATTCTGTCGAGAGAGTTGTACAGTATTGTCAGCTTGAGTGTGAAGAGAACATGTTGGTGGAGGAAGAAGACGTAGAAGACAGTTGGCCAACGTGCGGTGATGTACACTTCAGGTCAGTGAGTCTGACGTATGGATCTCATCAGATGGCAGTTGTTCACGATGTCTGTCTACATGTACTGCCTGGCCAGAAGGTAATGAGTCATTTTGATGATGCTGATAACAGTGATTGTGTCATCTTGGTGTGATTGTGATTCAGTTTCAGCTCCCGCCCGGCTGTCTCATTAGTGCAAGTTCACACACATGCCAGGTCCTTGATTACTGAGCAGTATGATTATTGCCGTGCAAAGGTTTGTCATGCTGTGAGGTAACTGTTGGCCTGGCCTCGCGTCACACAGATTCAGATGTCTGCTCACGTACAGACGCCAGGCAGTTCAAAGGGAGCTGAGCATCACTCTTATGCCTACAGGCCTCTAGGAGTACGGAATTCATAACCTTTATCTTTATAATGATTGCAGAGTTAGGTGTAGCTGTTTTTCTGATGCAGATGAGTGAGGTGATGTCGGGGTAACTCTGACACTGAGTGCTATAAAAAGCCACTATAATAAGTGATCATGCTTTTATCTTCACCACTTTACTGTTTTTGTTCAGTTGCCTTCCTCATGATCGTTTGCTTTTGTAATTAACTCGTCATGAACAAAACCAGGTTGGTTGCGTGGCACAGTGGTAGAACGTCGGTCTCTGACAGGCAAATTTTTGCTGACCTGCACTCGGCCTGCTGCTGACGGGTGACCACTTATCTGGGTAAACCGTCTACTGTAGGTCAGCCAACCAGGCCGACTCAGCCTTTCATCCTTTTGGGGTAGATAAATGAGTAGTAGGCTGCAATTAGATGTCCACAACCTCAGTCTGGGGATGCGCGATCTGGTGAATGCTTACGAGGTAGAGGCAGGTATGGTGTAATTTGCAGGTAACACTGTGTGATCCGTAGCTGAGTGCCTTGAGTGTGGGGTACCATAGCTGTTACATGACAGTGGTTTGGCCAGCAGTCAAACAGCAGCGTCTTGATCATGAGTCTGACCCGTACACCACCATGCCACACACTTTACCATGAAATTAACTGCGTTATGCCAACTTGCTGTGTGGTCTGTGGTAGGTTGGTATATGTGGTAGAACTGGCAGTGGCAAGACTTCTGTAGCAATGAGTTTGTTCGCTGCCGTTCGTGTCTGTGCTGGGGAGATCCTGCTGGACGGTGTCAACATTGCCTGCGTTCCACTAAGTCGACTTCGCTCCAGTTTGTCCATCATACCACAGGATCCTGTCTTGTTTTCAGGCACCGTCAGGTTCAACTTGGATCCTGGGCACACTGTCGACGATGCTGAAATTTGGAATATGCTCAAAATAGCACAGTTGCACGAACTTATACAAAGTTTGCCTCACCAGCTTGAAACTGTTGTGACAGATGCTGGAGACAACTTCAGCGTCGGTCAGAAACAGTTGTTTTGCCTGGCGCGTGCTCTGTTGCGAAAAAGTCGAGTGTTGGTAATGGATGAGGCTACGGCGTCAATCGATGTTGACACTGATCGCATCATTCATGAGATTGTACAGGAACAACTTGCCGACTGCACCGTCTTTATTATTGCACATCGACTGAGTACAATACGTAACTGTGATATGATCGTTGTGTTGAGTGATGGATACGTTGTTGAGACCGGACCACCCAGTCAACTTTTTGCCCACTCTGACGGCCATTTTGCCAAGATACTTGCTGAGAACCAGCTATAAATTCAACAACACGCTCTAGAAATCGACGCCGAAAACCAGCACCACGAAATAAGCATTGACAAGTTTTTCACACCACATGCACTGTTTCATTTAGCACCAGAAACTTTATTATGGCCGTGCACCCAATAAAATTTTCAATTTAGTTATTCTTAAAGGGACACTCCGGCGCAGAATTGCATATATATTTTTTGGTCCACCTGGAAAGTATATATACTATGAAATATTTTTCTATAGCAAAATTGTTCCTAATTGCGCTGTTGCGAAATAATTATTTGAGCCCGAAATGTATAGGTGATTAGTCCGATCTTGGAATTTCCAGTTTATCAATGAGTTTTTTCCCCGCAGTATATCTTTGGTAATTTCCTAGTTATAGGCCTAAAAATAGCAGACTAGTGTTATCCGTGGTTATAGTACAGAATTCAGATGGCGAAACCTTATAGCTTTGAGCCTAGGAGAGTAGGCGCTCGTTTTACCATTTATAAGTCGTCGTATCGTAGCAATGCGGACGAAAACGAAGTTGCCACCTAGCGGACGGCGCAAGACCTACCGGCAGAGTTCGTAAGTCCGGAATTTCCCAGCGTCAGAATGAAACTTCAAATTTCTGATCTTTTACAGTAAAAATTGAGAGTCCAAACTTTGTAGGTGAAAATGTTATATATTAAACTTTTTATTGAACGAGAAAAAATACAGGTCAATCTGCGCCGGAGTGTCCCTTTAAGATTAATTATTTTCATCAACTACTTTGTGATTGCTACTTTGCCTGTGGTTTGGAAAAGCTGCAAATAAGTAGATAATAAGTCACAGGTTCCTCAAAAGTCGAAACATACCAGCAGCTTGTGTGTATCTCAAATGTTTATCTCATTGGCACAGTTTTACAGGTTTCAGTGAGAAATTAAAATTATGGTATAATAAAATATTTTTTACAACCTGGATTAAAAAACTTAATTGTGATAAATTAAAATTAACTAGTTAATCTTATAATCAACTGAGACTGATGTGCAGCCAGAATAAATATGGTACTGCATCTGTATAAAATAGGTACCGGAAATCAGCAGTTTGGGGATAGTGCCTGGCATTCTGTCAGTTGATGTACCTAGCCTTCAAATTTAGATTTATGTGGTTGATTAGTTGTAAAAACTAGAAATCAAAATGCAACACCACCAAGGCAAGGCCATGTGCAGAATCCCTTGAGCAATTCTTACGAAATTTTGTGTCGTTGAGGTACTCAGGTATTCCTAGGTCCGTTATCATAAGTAAAATTTTAAAATTATAGGAATAGAAAGGTGGGCTTAAATAGCTGACAATTGCAAAAATTTCGAATTTTTCGTAAAAATTTGCCCTTAAGGAACAAAACCCTTGAGCAAGGTAAATGCTTATAACTTGGTTGTTTAACCCCGGAAAGCAATCCAATTAAAAACTCAAAAACTACATGTCGACGCGTACAAATGCTGAAAATTTCGTAAAAATTGTGCAAACTAGTCGTCTGGACAATTTTGGGGGCTGTATTCGCACATTTATGCCCCGATAAACGTGACATAAATCGGAGCAATGTGTCACCCCTGTGGGGCAAAAAAAACCATTTTGGGACCACTGAGTAACTGCAATGCTGGCATGCTGCCCTGTTGGCAGGTCTGTCGGTAATTGCAGTTAATCAAACACTTTCGTTTGAATAATATTTCAGTTTGTTTATGCTAGTGTTGTTAGTGTTAGATATAGATTAGTATATCTCAAGAAGTTGTGTATGAATTTTCATGAAATTTTTCAAAGGGGTGAGCCTTGAGACAAGACACAGTCACTTAAAGTTCCAGGATGATCCCTGTCCAATTGTAGGAATATAACGCAACATATGAAGCACCATAACACAGAAAGGTGCTGACACTGATGTCATCAAGTATGGCTGAGCCTTGGTAGAGTTTGTACTCTTGAGTGCTTTCTAGTTGTTAAATTTTATCAAGTGTTATAGTGTTATATTAAGTATTGTAACTTTATTTTAAACAAAATAACACTGTGTAACATGTTCAGACCAGGATGTGTAATTTCCTTACGTAAAACCTGTAAACATTAGGAGTGATTTAAAACCATATATTTTTATTCTCTTTTATCACAGCAATGATGAGGTGCAATATTGATTTTCACAGTACTAAACAACTTTGTGAAATTCTGACAGGCGTGAATTCGTGACAGGCGTGCAGGGGCACTGAATACAAATTTCACAATTTTTGGCCAGTATCTGGCTGTGGGAAACAATAGGAAGACAGGGCCGTAGTTACTATGCAACTGTAGTAGGAGATCATATGCACTCAGTTGAAACATTTCCGGTGACTTTTGAAGGCCATTTCAGAACTGTTGTTACTTTGTGTGTACAGCTGACACACGATCTGTAGCAAAAGCTAAGTTACTTGTTGGCTTTTGGTGATGTTTGAATTAATCGGTGCCATCCATAATATATATTGGCAATACTATTAATAATATTAATGATTCTGTTTCTTTTGCATTGCATTCCAGAAAGTAATAAACTGCATGAAATCTATGCAGGGATCACTGTGTAGCTCACAATTTTGCAGTATAACTAAGTGCCATATTTTGTCCTAGGTTGCTTTAAAACCCGAGTGTGGGCGAAATTTTGTGTGCATTGAGTTAGCAGTGCATGCAGTTTAGATTAGTGAGCTTGTGCAGGTGAATGTCATAGATCTGTTGAATGATTGACTTTGTTGACGTGAATGAGTGTGCTGCGAGGCGTGGCAGAAGTAACGACACCGGTGTTGCAATTGTTAAAATATTGCTTTGTTATTGACATGCTTTTAGTACTACTTTGATATTGCCAGTATTTCTTGAATGGCACCGGTATATTGGTGATTTTCTGAAGTTAACTGCACTGATTGTAATTTTAGTGAGACCAGGATGTGTAACAAGATATGGTGCATATCTGTCAACACTGCTGTGGTACAGTAATCTACCAGGAATGCCTATATATACACTGTGTCCCAAAAAAGTAGTATAGCAGGGTATATAGTTTGGTGCTTTGTTTGTTTGTCTGGTTAGGATTTCACGCCAGCATGTATACCAAAATGTATACCGATCGGCATGAAATTTTGCACAATGGTCAGTCATAATCTCCCATCTGCATTTCCACATTGTGGGGCCAATTTATCTTTCATTGGCTCGTCTGCCTACTTATGAACTTGAAATGTCTAGCTTGCTGTACATCAAACCATTTTGGCAGATGGACCCACAAAAAACCACAGACAGACCCACATATGTCGTGCCCAAAAAACAGTACCCGCCTCCCAGTTGTGACCTTGAGGGGGTAATAAATAATTAAACTTTGCTGCTGGAGAGACAAGCATGCATATCATTGATTACC
>Ga0209149_1002071_pt1 | contig 10934 bp, 8 predicted proteins | sample WorMetTyACAVOLI2_FD_187423 | JGI IMG/M metagenome (GOLD analysis project Ga0209149, IMG submission 187423) | Marine gutless worms symbiont microbial communities from Max Planck institute for Marine Microbiology, Germany - Olavius algarvensis... ...
CTGCTGAAGACATAACGGTGTTGACTCTCATTTGCTACCCGCTCTCACGCACCTCTCTTCCTGTCGCCACGGCTCTGCCAGGAGCCTGGGTGACATTACTCTACGCTAGGCCCGGTTAGTGCCTGGGTGATGACCGTCTTTGGACGAGCAAACCACCTCGGCGCAGAACCAGGCACCCAGACCTACTCAACCTGAGCCTGCGCTGGCAGGTGGGCTGGAATTAGTACCTGGCGAAAGCTGGAGGAGTAAACATGCACATCACGTGATGCACTAGCCCGTATCCGTGGTCTTGCAGTGTTCGCTGGTGTCTGGCTGAAGGGATAGTTTGCTGAAATCAGCGCCGACGTACGGGAAGCGGTAACGCATTAGAGTCGTGTTCGCCACGATGCGCTATACAAATCTGCGGTTACTTTACTTTACAGTGTGGCCTGGTGGGGGGAGGGCATAAAGATGCAGAATCATTACGCACCTCGAACGGCTGTGCGGCTGGCTGATCTGTTTTTGACATCTGCGACTTGGCGACGACGCGGACAGCGCTGATACCAAGCGACTGCAACGACTGACTGGCTGTAAACGGTACAGTTCCAGACCCGGTGTCAGACGGCACGACCAGCGCGTGGGTGGTCGGGTTGAGGCGCCCCCTGGCGCACACTTCGATCAACACGTCCATCATCGGGCGCCTGTCAATCACGTCACACGCACCTGTCAATCAAGTCCGCTATAATTCCCACGAAATGCCGTTTCACCATGGACGGAACCAAACAGAGTAGAGGACATGGGCATTCAACGGGTATTCAATTCTCGAAATCCCCAATTACGTGTTATAGCTTGTTATGACCATTCATCGTTCACTATCAACAACGTTGGTACCAATCGAAAAGGCGTATGCGACTTCCTATTTGCAATTTGGAAAAAGCGCGATTTTAACTGCCCAGTTTCATTCAGCCGCCCTCAGTCCACAGGACGTCGTGAGAACTGCCGTACAAAACTCGGCCTAAAAATTAGGATCCCTATGCTCGTTCACGGTAAAAACAGCTGATCCTAACAGGCCTATCAGTTATTGTACAAGAAGCTCAGCTGTCGCAGAGAGGCCGCGCTAAGTTCCGTGTTGTTGAAAATCTAGCTGTCACTCAGGGTCACTCAAGGTCGTATCACTCAAAAATTAGTGCCATGTACGCAGGACAGTTAGCTATCGAAAGTGCGCCGGAAGATACCTGGCGTCGACGAAGAGGATAACACGTCGTGTGTCGGGCAACTCGGCGACTAGTTGCACAGATTCGTCGGTCGACGACGACGCCGATGACGTCACATCATGGTTGCCGGCGTTTCCGTTACCGCTGACCACCGGAGCGCCGTCCGACATGGAGTCCGAGGTCTGGCGACGCGGCACCGGCTTTGGCGGAAGGTTCGGAGCCGGCCGCTTGACGGCGGGTGACGACATCTCTATAAACACATCGCACGTGATAAATAGACACCGCTCGAGGGCATCAGTCGACAGCCTCAGCAGCAGCAGCGTTCACTCAGGTGTAACCAATACACTACAGGTACGCGTCACGTGACCGCATCCAGCTGCTCACCTGGTTGCTGCTGCTGCTGTGGCAGGCCACTGCCGCCGCCGGGGGCTCGTTGATGCGGCGCAGTCACGTGATGTACGGCCGCGAAGTCAAGAGGTGAGATGAGCGGAAGCAAGTTTACGATCCGCGGACTTAAGTGAAGTAATACACATGACACACTTGCCAGAAATCGGCTCAGAAAGCTGATACCAGAAAACCGCTACCCGTTTCTGACACGTCTAACATGCAATTTCGTACTTAATTTTTCTGGTTTCTAGTAACGAAGAGGACATGCTCTATTTTCGTGACGGTTTATAGTACCAGTTTTCTGATACGGATTTTCGGCGCCGATTTCTGGTACGTCTGTCATGAGCATAAGTTACGTACGCAGACCGACGATGAATCCGCAATTTACCATTTGCTACTGAAATTTTCATCTCTCCGCTAATACTTGTACGCTAATATCTTTGGCACGTTCCCCGAGATACGCAAAGCTTTTTACGTCGCACGATGCCGATACGTAACTAATTTTATTGCGGATTTCTTATATTCATCGGTATTTTCATTTTATTCCCTTGTTTTTGCTTTTTTAGCCCGCCACTTTTTCAGCGCACGTTAATTTTCATAATTGCAGTGCTTCGTGGTTCTAGCGACAACGACACTCTGTTCTAGGTTGGTTACTAGCTGAGGCAATTTTTGATAACGTTAAACTGTCAGGTTGTTACGCTGAAAGCAGCATAATTTCGTCAGTTTTGCGGATATTAAAACAGAACTTGGCACAGCGACGTACACATAATACGGTAATTAATGTGTAATTAATTTAGGATAGCTCCATGTAGTCGTAGAAAAATTCTTTTTGGCGCATCCTGTATACTAATAATAATAATAAATAGCACAATTTTTGGTACACAAAAACCTAATATCCGCACTGGCGGCGATTTTTGGAGTAGCGGCGCCGGACGGTAACGGTATGCGACAACGCAGCGGACGGACATTTGCGAGCTCCAAACGCCTCTTGGCGTCAAGCAACCGTCTTTGTTATTACTCATTCACGACGCAATCACCTGAACACGCCTACAAAGTCACGTGACATTGCTGGCACGGACTACAGGCATCCAACTGCACTGGACTTTACTGGTCGACTCCCACGCAATATCACCATCATCGTTAAGCGTTTAGTACGCACATACTATCACAAAAACAACATGCAAATCACAAAACATACCAACTACCAAAGCGTGATTACTTCAAATCAAATCAAATGATAGATATGTGTAGATATGCAGTGCACAGCAGACAGAGATACACAGGCCTGCTGCGCATTACAACAATAAAATATAAGAAAATAAACGTATAATGTTACCGTAATACATGAGTGCGGTCATATAATGCAGGGGTTTACGTAGCCACCCCGTAGGGGGGAATATTCACCCCTGAACACAATTGTATCCCCCTGACCAAGTACAGTGAACTCCCCCCTGAGGGGTGGTGTACGGTGTACCAAGATTTGTGTAGGGCACATGGTTGCCTGTAAATTACTATTATGTACACTACAGTAGGCCTAGGCCTACACTTGAAGAAAAAAATATTTTCAAATTGTCAAGTGGTTGTCTGTACTGCATGTCATTGACACAATGTACATTAGTATCGCACTTAAATGTAGATCTCCCCCTCTGACATGGCCACCCCTGAGACTACGGAGATCCTCCCCCCTGGTGAGAAAGTCTAGATAAACCGCTGATATAATGCCCGTGATAAATGCACGAATCCTAAGTAAACGGCCGAGGGTTAGCGACGGTGGTAGTCGAGGGCATTTTTCCGGGTATATGATCGCAGTTATGTTTTCATATATTGATGCATTAAATTGTGATAAAAATTGGCGATATTACGTATTGTTGCGCAATTCGCTAGGATTCGCCACCATTGAAGCACGATCACTGATGTATGAATCCCAAATAAATTGAATTATTATGCAATTTTAAACGCAAGTTCGAGCGGGAAAACAAAACGAATTAACTGAAATGCTATTCTTAAGAAAAACAAATGATATTGTGTATGACTCTGAAACTCTTATACTGTATCCTTACACCAATCTGTTTTCTATTGCTGGCCCTCAAGAGAACCTCACGACGCATTACTATCAAGACTTCTTCCAGATTAGACCAAATATAGCTCAAGTTAACGGACCCCGGCTCAACTTTAATATATTGAGGCAGAAAAAGCTACTTGGCCCGAAGGGATCGAGAATAATGCCCCGCCAGGTACTGGGAATTCGCTGATCTGACTTCGTCAGTAATGTCGACGTGCAGGCACGTACAGGTCTCGCGCCATTGGGTGAAATCCTCGCGGCCCGTCGCATCTCGGTTTTTGATAGGTTTTTGGTAGGTAGGTAGGTTTTTGGACACATTGCCCGGCTTGACCGCTCGACAGTAATGTTCCCTCGCACATGGCGCTCCGCAGGCACATCGATTTGTCGGTTGGTCGTCCTCCTGGTCACAACTGGAGACGACGCCCTGGTAGAACCCGCGCTCGATGGATAGACCAGATTCGACGATACTCGAGATGTTTACCAGTGGAACTCTGGAGGCGTGCCATCCGCCGTGGCAATGCTGTTGGAGCGACGCAACGGCCCCCGCCGGCTACGCGACATTGATGACGATGATGCCTCTAAATGTATCTTCGGCCTCGTGTGACCTTGACTTATGACCTCCTGACCCCAAAGTTGACCTGACCCCAAAAGTTGCATAAAAATTGGCTCATTCGTGTTCAAAATATTGTGTTCACAAGTTTGGTAACGGACGGACGGACGAACAAACGAACGGTAGGACAGGTTGAGAACATAATGCCTCCGCCTGCCAGAGTCTGGCCTGACTGAGGCACGATAACAACTACACACTCGTGTCCAATCAAGTCAGCGACATGCACGAGAGACAGAAGCTGTCAGGCGCGCAGAATCTGTAATGGTCTCGCATCACGCAACATCAACGGTTTGTCAGTTTGCGTGCATGCGACTTCATGCATAATTCATAGCTAACGTCGCACGTACGCGTTCATGCTAGGCCTACATGTATATACTGCGAAAGCGAAATATCTACTTTGGTGAAATAATTGTCCACTCCATGCAGCGACTACGGAGCGTCGCATGAAATAAACTATACAGTATACGCTACTGACTTTGATCTATGAGGTCACATGCAGACCGCCGTACGCCACTGACGACGACCCGACGAAGTTGGACGAACTGTCCTATTTACGACTTCCACTTCGTAATGTCCCAGCCCACACCTCGACCAGGTACAGCGCTACCGCAGCCTATGGCGTAACAAGGGAGCGACGAGGAGAGCAGAGTGCCTCGGGGAGGGGGGCATAAATTTTGGGACGCCAAAATCCTCTGGTTTTCTTGAACTCTCTACTCAAATTAGTACCGATCTGCCTACGCCGCTTCAAGACATAACAATAAAATATTAATAAAAATTAAACTGTAGATAAGCTGTTTAATACAGAATTATTCAAAACATTTAAAACTGCTGTTTATAAAAATAACATAAATAAATGTTTATCTATTACTTTCAGTTTGGGCCTTTGGGCCCCTGGCCGGGGGAGATGTATAGGCCTACTATGATACGCCACTGTTTGCAGCGCTATCCCATCCCTCTTCCCTTACACGTCTCGCCGTCTATTATTCTGTCTCCGCTTCCTTCCTGTTTCCATAAACCGCCCAGTTCCCGTATACATGACGCGTACGGTGACTTCAATGCAGGCTCGTCTCGCACGGCCCATGCACACAGCGTTAATAAAGCCAGAAAGAGACAACTCTGTTTTGGCCAGCGGAACAATCTATTGAACGGCGCCATTTTCAATGACCTTGAACAGCCCCAACCCAGTTTTCTAGGTCACGCCATTATTTAACGCTGAATGTCTCAGAAACCGTACGAGATACACAGTTACAATAAAATACTACTAGAGACATGGGCGCTTCTCAAGACTGTCATTTCGAATGACCTTGAGTGACCTCGAGTGATTTAGTGAGGCATTCTCATTGACACAAAGCGTCGCGCGGTCTCTGCGACAGCTGAGCTTCTTGTCAAAATATCGTGTTCACAAGTTTAGTAACGGACGAACAGGTCGAGAACATTATGCCTGTCGTCAGCTTAAACTCTAGGAGGCATAAAATGGCGATTATCTCGGAAATGGTACACGATAGAGACACAGTTGCAATGAATGACTCATAGGATGTCGTATGTGCTCTATCGAATACGCTACGACGTTGAAGATCAATTCGGCTACTTTAAAGGTTTCTAGATCCAACAGATCGTTAAAAAATATGTTCGCTGAAGGTATATTGCATCGAATTCCCGTCTTTTATATGATGCTGAGCGCGCCGTGTTGGCGACAGCTATTTTTTTGTTCTGACTATGTCAGGACATGTTTCTGACGGCGTGACTTGACAGTCAACAACTGTGTTTCTACGCTATTTTGAGTCGGCTCATCCTCCAATACGCCGACTCATTTACACTGATATTTATGAGTAGTTTATTCGCGAAATGGAATGGCACACAACATAATATACAGGGTGGCCCAGCTAAAGTGAAGCCACTTACATTTTCGCTGGTAACATTTGAATGCATTGGTAGAATTCAATAATTTTTGGCATATGTAAACTACATACAACAACAAGTGGTGTGATGCAAATTTTATGCAAATTTTTTCATAATAAACACTTAACACGCTAGATGGCGCCACATACGATCAACACGACTGTCGCAGACAGACTTGGAAAATAATCATATGTTGCACTCCTGCAAATAGTTAATCTCTTATATAACGTCTGCAACAAACAACAATCCTAGAGTACAGATGTTTGCCGCTCAATTTCCCAAGGACTCTTGTGGGTGCCAGGTGCCTGAGGTGCGTCTTCCTGACTGCAGATTAGCTCCTCGACATGCGCGACATTTGCTGCAGTCCTTACTGGCCGGCGACGACCGCGACCAATGACTCCCCGTCAACAGGTGATCCAGCATCGATTGTTTTCATGAGTCGGTCAAGGCTTGATCTGCACCAAGCTTTGCTGGCAAATTCCTTCAGAAAGCGGCGAGAGATCCAGTTCTTTTCTACCCGTAACGCCTTTATAACAATTCTGTCCTCTCGCGTGATTTTACCCATCAAAATGCACAAACGCGGTTATTATTCAACAGTGCTATTTTTATAAAAACAGGTAGTTATTCGCAAAATATTATTATAAACGCAAACACTAACAAATACTCGTACTAAAGCAAAACCAGACGATTTTATTTTTATGCATAGAACTTTATTTAAGTTTGTGAAAACGAAAATTATAGGCCTATGCGAGTAAGTAAAATGAGAGATGTAACAAGGACGAAAATACCTAGCCTTTGTGGCCCAATCTGACAAACAATATTAAATTTTTATGCTTTCCAAGGTGTGTGAGTGAACTGTTATCGCATTCACCAAAAATCATTGAATTTTATCTAGCCGTTCAAATTTTACAAACAAAAATGTAAGTTGGCTTCACTTTAGTTGGGCCACCCTGTACATGATAAAAGCATAGAAAAAAAGACAACAAAACAGAAACAATAAAAACACATACACACATACACCAGAACACAAATGCGATATGCCATACTGCATATAACATTTATAATTATTGCTTGCCTCTTGTTTCTATTTTTTTATTCATTTAAATGCAAAACAGTTATCGCCAAGCACAATAGACCTATCCCCGTGCCGCATTGCATGGTGCTGCCACTGGCCATTGCCCGTCTACATTGAAAGTGTCATGACAATAGCTGTAACCGGTTTTCTGCAAACCAGCTGGTTAACAAACACAATTACAAACAAGAGCACTGCGAGAGCGCAAACTCCGCCAAGGCCAAAATCTGATTCGGGATTCAAATCCGGATTTCCAGAATCCGGATCCGTATCCGTATCCGGATGTCTACCAGATCGTCCCCGTAATGTATTGGATTCATTTTTCTGTCCGCATGAGTCATTTCGCCAAGTATCATAACAAGAACTTAGCTATCGCAAACAGATCGCGCGTCAGCTGCGCACACACTACGTTGAGGGCATTCATAGGCCTAAACATTACACCGTGACCTTGAAATCTAACGGAATCATTGAGTAGATCATACATGACTTACTATTAGTCGAGTTACTGGAGGTTGAATATTATTGTGACCTTGAAATGTGGGTCAGAGGTCACTCAAGGTAATTACATTGTGCCATTAGAAAGCTTGGGTACAGTTTCTTATTCGCCTTCTATAGTAACTATGGCTGTATCTGTAGCCGTTTGTGAGATATTCAGTGTCAAAGAATGGCGTGACATTGAAAACCATGTTAGGGATCGTTCAAGGTCATTGGAAATGACGCCGTTCGATAGACCATATGGGTCCGCCATTGTAAATATAGCTCTATCTTGTACCATTTTCGAGTTATTTGACGTTGAATAATATCGTAACCTTGAAATCTGGGTTAGAGGTCACTCAAGGTCATTGAAATTGGTGCCATTCAAAAGCTTAGGTAAAAGCTTCAAAAGCCTTCTATAGTAACTATGGCCGTATCTGTAGCCGTTTGTGAGATATTTAGCATCAAAGAGTGGTGTGACCGTGAAAGCAGGGTTAGGGTTCGTTCAAGGTCATTGGAAATGGCACCATTTGATAGATTGCATACGAGTTCCTATTCGCCTTCCATAGTAACTATGGCGTTATCTTGTATCGTCGGCGAAATATAGCGACTTATTGGTCGACAATCCCGAAATTTATATACCCCACCTGTATTTAGTGCCCCCGTAGGGGGTGACTCCGTCGGAATTTCGTTAAAATGTTTGACGCTAGTAAAACTAGAGTGAACTGAATGGGCTACCGTACGGTGAAAAAACTGACGATACGTTAAGCCGTTTTTATCTGATACCGGAACGTAACGGACGGACGGAGAGACAGACGGACGGACAGATATGCCATATCAATATCGCGTGTCAGTATGCTGACGCGCGATAAAAATCGGCCGGTGACTGTATGAGAAATGCTAAGAAATATCCTAAAATCCCCTATTCTACAATGAAGAGAGAAGTAGAAGTGATCCGGAATCCGTATTCGCGACCGACTCACCACCAAAAGTTAACCACTTCTAGAGGGTCACCCGTTGCTCATGCGTACCATGTTTGATCGACGTCTGTTACCGCGATCGTGAGTTATCCTGCTCACAGAACAGACAGAATGTGACCGAATGACTTTGGTGGAGTAACGAAGTTACTAACACGGTGCCTCACCGCACAGCTCTGGCGATACATCATACACGTCATTAAATCAGGATCACGACAAAGTTCTGTGACTTTTATAGGTCAGTGAAAACCTCGACCTATGCTCAGTTGTTAAACTGAAAAATCATACGTGAGGTAACAGTACGTCAGCTTTGAGCCCTGCAACAGGTGCTTGTATGCCCCGAGCGTACAGAGTAAACTACCGATCGGCTATTAATAAATTAACTCAAACCACGTGCCACAACGTCGACTGTGACGACGCCAACAAGCTCCGGGCTTTCTCATGTAGGCTTTCTAGAGTCTGTTGGCAACTTTATGCACGACTCCCAACAGTCGCTCGTGTCTCACTCACTGCCGTGAGAAGCACTGTCGTGACGTCGTTGGTTGGTTGATCGTTGGTTGGTCACGTTCGTGCACTGTGGCTAAACGGTGTGTCGGAGGTCTGTTGTTACTGTTGAACACTAATAGGAAACCCTACACAAAGAGTTCAATGGTACCATATTCAACCCCCTACAGTGACCCCTAACCTGGGATCTTGGCCACACTTATGGAATTCTTGCGTATTTCCACGTATTAGTCAACGATCTGTTCCACTCTTCACGTGAAACGAGATACATTATTCAGCTGGAACGTCTGTCACGCCTGGAACGTCTGTCACGCTCACGCTACGCTGACTTCGCTGTCTACAGTGCGGTCACGTGTGTCTGGAGTGCACTCTTATTGCTGAGAGTGCGAAGATTTTCAGCGGTCAGAGAGTGCCTTCGACCTTCGGTCTCAGGTCACGCTCAGACCGCCTCAAGTCGAGCCGTGCGTCAGAACACTTTCATCTAACAATCTTTTACCAACAATAATTTGGTAAGTTGCCGAATTTACCTAAATACAAGAACGAATCAGTAGATTAGATAGCCGAACGCTACCGCTTGAACTACGCCATCGCTGTACAAGCACCGTGCTAAGCACTTGTCTGCGGAACGATGTGCTTGCAAGCTGCTTGCTAACAAAACACACCCCAGATGATGTGATAGTTACACACGCCCTACTATATGATCTACCGATAGGCCCCATCTTCAATGATCTTGAACGATTAGATTTCAAGGTAACGCCTCGACGCTGAATATTGCAATATTTATTAACCATACATGACGGCAGACAGATAATGCATTATACGAAAAAAAACTACAAAATAAAAGTAAGAAAGAAATAAAAAGAAATATATGTCATTAACGGTACGCCTTCAAGATAGACACACGCCCTACTAATAGATGTAATTGCGAATAACCTTGATCGACGTACGGTTGAGTGACTTGCAAAATTTTTAGTTCAGTGCAGTATTTGAAAAGAATACTATTTATAGTACTTCCAAATATAGTAGAACGGATCTACTATATTTGGTACTTCCACAAATAGCGCACATAAAGCATGGACGTATGCAGCACTGTCGATTTGCTTACTAACTAAAACTTTCGCAAGTCACTCTAGCTCGTTCAAGGTCATTCAAAATTACACTGATGAGTAGGGCGGATGTTCTTACTAGATATCCATTCTCAGCGTAAATATAATGTCTATTCTGTACCGTTAATGCCATATTCAACGTCAGATATTTGCGTGACCTTTAAATCTGGGTTAGGGGTCGTTCGATAGACCATAATGCGACTTTCTGTTGGTCGGCCATTGTAACTATAGCTCTATCTTGTACCATTTTCGCGTTTTTTGACGTCGATTAATATCGTGACCTTGAAATCGGGGTTAGAGGTCACTCAATGTCATTGAAACTGTTGCCATTCGAAAGCTTGGGTGAGGTTTCCTATTCGCCTTCTATAGTAACTGTGGCCGCATCTGTAACCGTTTGTGAGATATTTAGCGTCAAAGAGTGACATGACCTTGAAAACAGGGTTAGAGTTCTTTCAAGGTCATTGGAAATGGCACCTTTTGATAGATCGCATACGAGTTCCTATTGAAAATCTTTATTCACCACATAATAGCAGTAGTGATAAAATAGATAAAAAATTATACAACAAAGATACTAAAAATAAACTTAATTAGAACTTAACTAACACGCACGCAAATGTCACGCAGTACTAGCACACATCGGCTATAGTTTT
>Ga0209149_1002072_pt1 | contig 10933 bp, 9 predicted proteins | sample WorMetTyACAVOLI2_FD_187423 | JGI IMG/M metagenome (GOLD analysis project Ga0209149, IMG submission 187423) | Marine gutless worms symbiont microbial communities from Max Planck institute for Marine Microbiology, Germany - Olavius algarvensis... ...
GGTGGAAATGGGCACCTATTGGAGGCCTACAGTACCGAACCCACATGCAAGCCCCAAAGTACAATGTGCAGTTTCTGAGATCTGAGGCGTTACGCAGTAGCAGCAGTAGCAGTAGCAGCAGGACGCAAATTAAAGAATGTTAGATAATGTTGCACAATTACGATTCACAAATGCCATCCAGCTGTGTGGTCAGTTTAAGCGTTGTAATTAATTTCGTTCGTTTTCTATTATCTATTCTCAAAGCAAGCTGTGTTGTGCGGTATTCTTTATTTAAAAGCAAAAGGGCCAAAAAGGCCACTTACAATGCAGTATACATATAAAATTATACAAACAATACATACAAAATACAACCAGTAGCAAGGCAGTTATAACAAATGGAGCAATACATCTGCCTCTCAACTGGCGCAATGATTGTGGACAGCAAACCTCACCCTGCGTCCCATTGCAGGGTGCTGCCACCTATCAAATTTAGTAGTTTTCCCGTAGCCTACTGTTGCGATAGTAACAAACATCGCAACAGACAAACACAGGAAAGGCGGAACAATACCCTGCCGAATGCCGATCATACTTAATGTTGTAACGCGTTCCGTCTTCAAAAAATTAAACTTTTAAAAATGCGCTAACCAGTAACCACTGTAAAATTGTTTTTTTCTTATATACGGCTTAATTATCTAAATGTATTATGTATACCCGATTTATCTTGTAAAGCAAGCAAGCAGTTTCTTTAATAAAAATCTGACAAACGCAGATAATTACAACAGCATGAATATGAGTACAAAAATGGAAATGAGTCAAGTAAACAAGCCTGCAAACAACGTGCAAACTATGTAATACATCAAAATAAACATACAACTCGCAGAGATGGAAAAGGCCTTTCCATGAAAAGGGTTATTATAACCCTTTTCCGTCTCTGCGAGTTACAAGATGATGACGAATTTACACAATGATGAGGAAGAGGAAAGAAATGAAGTTGCGGGTGATGCTGTTATAGAGGCAGTGTAGAATTGATCTCTATTGATCGTCACAGCTGATACTTGAAGCGGACTGTGTTGAGTTGACATCAGTGAATTACATCGTGATGAAACAAAATTGATCACTTTTTGTTGAACGTTCGTGCCTCTCTCGATCCACGATAGGAAAACTGTGGTTGAGCGGGGAAAAGTCGTACAAGCTAGCAACCTGCCGGTTTGAGCTGTCCGGCGTCAAAACGACTGCACGCGAGGACGACGTTATTACGTTATGAGCCGACGCAGCGACAGACGCCGAGATTTGGGAAGATCTCTGACGTTATCGTCGGTGCGTTATTTCCCCGAAGGCCGCATCGAAGGACGGACCGCGCTGAGACACGCCACTCACGCTCGGACGAACGCAGTCACTCCAAGACGCTCTGTGACGTGTTGGGAATTTATTGTAGCCTAAACGTCGACAAAAAAGTGTGCGGTTCATCGTTACACACATACAACTTCATTCACCAAAGCATGGCAGATACAAAATATAGATGTAAGTGTTAGAAAAGAAAAAAAATATATATACAAACAAAAAATAAATAGATGTAAAGTAATCTTAACTACTATAAACTACTACTAGAAAATGAAATAGTCACCGTTTGCCTAACATATTCAGTTCATGTGCCGCAGTGTTTTGACAGACATAATATGTTATCAGATTTAACATAATTTGCAAGAAATTTACATTTACGTTTGGCAACACACTCCTGCATAGACATGCAATTAAATATCAACATACAATTTTGCACAACTTCAGCAGACCTTGTACGAAATATCTTCCTGAGGCAGCCTTTCAGTACAAAGTCTAGCGAGTTGAACTGTTTGTTACTAATCGGGCATGCTTCAAGACCGTATAACAGTACAGGTAGACATTTAACTTTCAACAGCTCCACAGTCACTTCTTCAGAAGCAACGCCAACAACTTTTCCAAACACCGCATTAAATGCGCGGTAGAAGGATTTCTTAGCATTTGCTAATGAAGAGGCGAAGGCTTTAGCCGACGTGATGTAAACACCCAAATATCTCACAGATTCCTCCCACCTAATTTCTCTCCCATCTAAAGTCGATACTGTGCTACTGTGGTGTCTGAAACGAGAGCCAATTCGTACACATGCAGGCTTTTTGGCATTAATGGCCATGTCCAGCGGAGTTAGTTCTTGTTCACAGATATTGTAACAGTTTGTTTACCGACGAGACAGAGGCAGCAATTAAAAGTATGTCATCCGCATACAATAACACTCATACACAGACCTTTTAAATAACAGCCAATACGACTGTTCCTAACTCTGTCAACAATACTGTCAATATACAATGCAAACAGATAAGGCGATAATACTCCGCCCTCTCTTACACCACAGTCAACACTGAAAACCCGTGAAACAACTGAACCCCACTTAATACAATGTTGGGCATACCTTAAACCAATTTTCAAGTATGCAGAGTAATTTTAGGAGGATTTGCTTTTGCATCAATTTAAGGAAAAGTCCGTGATGATTCATCTTATCAAACGCCTTCGAAATATCGAGAGCGCATAATGTTAACGTACAACCATTGTTTACGTAATAATCAACAACAGATCGTAGTGTATAGATAGCATGCGCACAGCTGGACTTCTTCTTAAACCCGAACTGGTTATCACTAGAGAGGAGAAAACCACCATATCGGTCAAGAATGCAGTGTTCAAAAACTTTCGATATAACTGAACTAATCGATATGCCACGAAAGTCGTCGACGGACACAGATTTGATATAAACATTGACAGTTGTTTTTAATATCGGCACCGTGTACGACTGACCAAAGCTAGTAGGTACACGGCCGATAGCCATCATAGACGACGACAGACGACCGTCGCAGGCATTAAAATTGTGGTCAGACCCAAATTTACGGTATCGTTTCCCTGAACCGATTGCTACGGTATCCGTAAACTTTATCGCAAACGACACCCATGGAGTGACCAATTTTGAGCGGGATCGGTGGAGAGACTGCTACGAAGTAAGAAAAGTAATCCTATTATGTAGCTAGATCCGAAAAAAACACTATGCATAGGCAAATGAGGGCCAAATATTTCAAATATGTTACTGATGGGTGGTCAACACCGGTGGTTTGACGGGAAAGTCGAAAAGAGAATTGGTCAAACATTGCGCTTTTTACATTCCACTTGCATGCGACACGCCTTTCAAGGCGACCCCGTTGGAATTTCGCCATAATATTTCGTGCGCGAAAAAAAACAATGGTGGGGCTACCAGAATGCAACAAAAATTTGAGGATACGTTTACTTGCGTCGATAGAATACACGGACAGACAGCCAGCATAGCCAGCCACCGCGCCAGGGCATGGGTCGCTAGTAGAGAATTGCAGGTCAAAATAATCTTCTACTCATTATTCTTGCAGCCACTGTGACGCTTCGGATTATTTCTTTGATCTTCGCGGTCTAACCTACTGCCCGAACCATCCCGGTATCAGTTGTATTCTCTGGCGCAAAGTGTACGAGTCAGTGGATCAAAAAAATCCCAGAAGTATCACAGTCACAGTACGGCGTAAGACGCCGGGCGGGCGAGCGGCATACTGAAGATCTGTGGCTGTTTATTGAGCGCGACGCTACATACAATATCGCCGTGTTGGATTAGTGGCTGGAGCAAGTCGACAGTCGGATGGTCATTCAGTTGTGATCGACAGGGTGTACGTGGTTGGCGTCGTCACGCGTCATACATGCCACACATCGCCTACTGCTACGCCAGCCTACCATATATTGCATTTCTCTATAGAATATGGACTATTACAGTTGGCTGCGATGTTTCTTACAAAGTCTAAGATACGCGTACCTGAAACAGAATACTTTTTACATAGATTGCTCAACATTACTTTTTGCAGTTCTCATAAGTTTGTATTATAATTATTTCATATTGTACTAGTTATTGCTGGTTCGCATAATGGTCACCATCATGGTCCGTCCAGTCCCCACTTCGCTGTACCAAATGTAACAGCCCACCCATCAACGGCCAGTGTACCAACTTCGTATTATTCGATGTAGCACCATAATTGCCTTTGGAGTCTAAAGGGTAAATATTGTTTAACTTAATAAAATACTTGATATATATTTAAAGCAAATCCGGGCTTATTTTTTCAATATTTAGCTACAAAGATCATCATCGTCATCATCATCATCAGCAGCAGCAGCTGCATCAGCAGCAGCAGCATTATCATCATCATGTGTTGCTACAAACTCAGTGTAGGCCTATAGTAATAAAACATAACAGATGACAATATGGTAGGCTACCAGAAAAGCTACTGCTCTTCGTTTTACAACAGTGTGAGCAAAGAACTAAACAAGTCAGGATGCATTGTTCAATAAAATCTGAATAATACGATATCATAGCACTGCTATGTACGGAGTGCTGTAAGGTCCCCATTTTGCAATGGGGTAAGATGCCTATGGCTTGCTTAAAGCCCAATTTACACCAATACGCATTACGCAACACAATGCAAACATTTTGCCGTTCGCCAAAAACGTTTATTGTGTTGACGACAGCAAAATTATTTCCGTAGTGCGATATTCTTGTCTTAAAATTGTTGATGATCTAGTAGTATTGTGTATTGTTATATACGTATAAAACTGATATAGTACTATTATTATTGTGCAGATTGTGGAGTGACGCTGTCAATGAAGAAATCGAAACCGCATTCACTGAATACAAAAGGAACCATACCGGTATTAAATACACTGTTTTTTAATTCACTGCAGACTTAATTGTTGTATGAGTACTATGGATCTGTAAACTATGCAGTACGGTGTGATTCGACAAGATGTAAATTGTGCTATACAAAAATTATCTTTGTCAGTTGACATGCCACCAGCGAAGACGCTACTTTCGATTGGTTTTTGGTTTTTGCCGCGCGATGCTATGCAAGCGCGGCCTATGTCGTCATGCGGTGTCTGTCTGTCTGTCTGTCTGTCTGTCTGTGTGTCCGTCACGTTCGTGAATTCTGTCAAAACGAATAAAAAAATCCAAATCATCAAAAAAATTTTCACCGTCGGGTAGCCACACCAATCTAGTTTTTTCTTGCCAAACGGCATAGCAATATTCCGACGGGAACCCCCTAACGGGGGCGTCGAATGCAGGTGGGGTAGGCAGAAATCGCGATTTTGAGCCTTTATCTGGCCTGACTACCTGTGTTGATGCTGCAACAAGCAGGTGTTGTAAACACGGTCGCCGGTGGACCACCGACCACGGCCACCGTCTCGCAAGTTATGACACATCGCTATCGATATAGTACTAAGCGGCGGTGTTGATTGCGAGAGAAGCCGACGAAATGTTTATGACAAGAAGCCTCAACGTTACGCCAAAGACAACAGAACAGCGCGTTTAACTGCACGCAGTGATAAATCTGTAGCCTACGTAACTAACAATAAAAGACTCTACTCGACGTTTTGTACTGTTTAAGCTAACTACTGACAGACACGAAGCATCGCGCGGCCTCTTTGCGACATCAGAACTACTTGTCTCTACTTCGTATAACGACTTTTTCACTAACGCATTTTTATTCTTATGATTTCGTCGCAGTATAAATCAGTTACTTATTTACTTACAGTCACCAATCACATTATTCACATAACGTCACATCGGATGCGGAATAAAACAAACAACAGTGTTTTTCTTATTTATATTTCCTGCTTTTTGTACATGCTGCCACTATGTAGTTGGTGAATAACGAAAGTCCACTGCAAACGCTGTTATTTGCTTGGTCCACATTGTCAGTCAGTCGTTTACGTCCCGCAATATCCGCTTTGTACAAATCGACAAATGCAGTTACTGTCAGGATACGGAGGAAGCACGATGGAGTTGACTGGCGGGATGGCAGCTTGCTGCTGTCGCTGGAGCGTGGCCGCAAGCCTGCTCCATCCGCCGGGAATTGAATCGCTGTAATCCAATCTGCTGCTGCTGATTAAAGCGTATTCAAATGATGCTACTCTTAGGCCAAGCAGTGATGTCGCCGACGTCGTTGTCACATTCAGGCCAACCGAATTAACTTACCGAACTCGGTTTTCTATTTTTTGCCGCGCGATGCTATGCATGAGCGCGTCCTGTGTCGTTGTGCGGTGTCCGTCTGTCTGTCACATTCGTGTATTCTGAAACTTTTTTCACATCTGGTAGATTCGCCATTCTAGTTTTTCCGTACCAAACTTTATGGCAATATTCCGAGGGGAATCCCCTAAAAGGGACGTCGAATACAGGTGGAGTACGAAAAATTGTAGCGAATTAGCTCAAATGGTAAAGGAGGAAACAGGTGGAGATTATTGTTCCCACTGTTGTTCCCACCATTTAGTTTATACGAGAGGTTGAAACGAGTCCAAAAAATATCTGCAACGATAATTACGATTCGAGACTGCGGCAAGCGGTTACAGCAGACACGCTTTCACGACCGCAGATTAACTTCGCAATCGCTGCATGCACATATATAGCTAGGCTATAGGGGACTAGGCGTCAGCACACGGAGCAATTAACCAATAAGGAGATCGCTTCAACTGTCAACCATTAATACCAAAATGTATCGTCGTCATACGACACTTGTCCTCCCCCACGTGAATAAGGAACTTACCCACCCCCTAAAAACTAAACAGCGACGTAAACATAAAGACATATCGGAACGATTAACGTATTGAAAACATTCACGTCCACGTCTATTCACGTTTAAGTCCACGCATTTTTAACATTCACGATCTATAATTAAAAATAGAACCTCATAGCATGTTCAACGAAATAACAAAAGACATTCTCATAATCCAAAAGTGAAAATGAAACTTCAAATAACAGCAAAAATACGTAGAATCAATAAAGACCGAAAATGATTTACGTTTAATTAAATTTGTTTATATTTTTTGTGTGTTTATTTTGAATTTATTCGTCTTGGCAACAATGAAGTTTTAGAATTCAAATTGAATTTGAATACATGATTTGAATACGATAACCTGAAACACAAATAGCAAAAATGAAAAAAGAATGCAGCACCTGTCAACAGAAACCCGGAAAATAAAATTTCCACTGACGGAGCTTCTGCATGACACAATCTCAACACCAAGGAGATAATTATTCAAATTAATATAGTCGGCTCGTTTAAAATTAAAACGTCTGGAAACATTGTTATTGTTTGGATCACACATGGGCAATAACATATCAAAGCAAACAGTGTTGTGATCGCTTCTGTCCACTGGTGGACCAACGGAGCAGTCTGAAATCATTAACGAGTCATTACATAGCAATACATCTAGAATTTTGTCGTCACGAGTAGGCTGATTTACATACTGGATAAAACCCTCTGCTTGCATAAAATTGGGTATAGGGTGCTGAATCTTGTCATGCGGAGCGGAAAAACTTTCCCAATCAACATTAGGTAAGTTTAAGTCTCCAGCAATGAGGACAGTCTGTTCAACATTTATCAGAGCTTCAAGACATTTGATTAAGTACATTGCATAGTTCTGAGCATGTATATCATAGTATAATTGTTGAGTACTGTAAGATGACAATGTACACGTGCTAATGTCTTTCTTCTTTCTGTTACATTTTGTTCGTTCAAACTGATTCATATGCGAACTAAATATTATTATTGTCACTAATCAGTCGACGCTGTTAATTGTCGTACAGAACTAAAAGGCGCCGGCGAGTCTCAAGAAATGGGCGACGTCACGTGGTCTTTAATGGCGCCAAGAGCCAGTGATAAGGTCGACGAGGAAGCTGATGGTTCGACTGCTGCCTGCGTCAACGTCGACGTTGAGAAGACTCATCAGCCGACATCAGCAGCTGAAACTGTGACGACAGAAATGACGACAGATGGCGATTGTTCTGATGTCGGCAGGTAAATACAATAGTGCTCAGTGCGGCACGATTGGCAGACGCGATAAGCCCAAGCCACCATCAGTACGCGTGTCTGGCACTGGCTTCACTGACTCAGCAGCGATGCGGCCGCTCACGGCGGCAGCGCAGCTGGACAAGTTAGACCAATGCCCGACATGCATCTCTATTTATGTGCTGTTGTTTTTTCTTTGCTTGTTTTTTTGTATTAACTAATTATCGTATTTTCACGCTACCATTGATTATGGTGAAATAAAGCAGTACCAATAACGAGTCGGAAGATTGGTGACAGGGCTTTCTCTGTTGCCGCACCCCGTGCTTGGAATCGGCTGCCGACCGACTTGAAACTCTTGCGTTCGACTATTTCATTCAAGGGCAAACTGAAGACTTTTATGTTTCATGCTGTTTACACCGGGAACACTATGTGAACTCTGGAATACGCCATCGGTCTGATTGTAGGGGGGGGGGGCGCACTACAAGTCACTGTCGTTACTGTTACTATTACTGTTACTGTATATTCGAGCGGCAGACGAGCAAATGCAGAAACGAACAGACTGACGGACGGACGTCGCCATCGCATAACGGCTCCGCTTTAGCGGCGGTATATAATGAGCAGTATCTCTGTGCTCTATTTTTGACTCTGCGTGATAATTTCCGAAATGTTGAATTACGAAATGTGGGCCTGCTTGACGTAAAGACTGCAAATTAGTGGTTTCGTATGTCAATAGTCTGTACTGTACTGTATACTGAAATGAAATTAATAAATTAGTAACCAAAAAAATCGCATGATTTATTGGGATCAAGTAACAAGAGCGCGCGCGAAAACATACGACTGCACTGGGACGATTACTTGCCAGTATCCGCATCAACGCAGCAGTAAGGATGTGATTGTCAGCAATAGCAACATCAACTATACGCTGAGCTGATGTACGCGCGCGGCGCGGCTAAAAATATTAAGTAAATTGACAGTTATAAGTTATGTGGCTGGGGAGTCCAAACCCCTGGACGTGACGGATAACGTCACGACAGCTACTATTTTGTTCACATTAACGTAGGAATACTCAACTTTTGATGAAGTTAACATCAGTGCACATTATTGTTGTGAAGAGATCGTACACAAAGTACAGTACGGTAACATAATCATTATCACGCTGTACAAGAGGGTAAACATTACAGCTTAGCCGAGGTCTTAATGCCCGCTATAAATGCTAGAGGCCAACGCTCGGGCGTTTTAGGTCGAGGGCATTTTCCGGGCATTACGACCGCGGCTATGCTTTAACCATTTAATGGGCACACTGAAACCACAGAGCAATGGACCATTATACAGCAATACGGTGATTGGTACACTGGTCGTTGATGGTTGGACTGCTACATTTGGTAGAGAGAGGAGGGGCCTGGGCGGGCTGCGGCATCGCCCAGTTTCCTCCTCGCTGTACCAAATGTAACAGCCCACCCATTACCGGTCAGTGTACCAACTTCATATTGTTCAATGTCGCACCATATTTACCTGCGCCCATTAAAGGGTTAATATATTTATCACATAGTCGAGCTGTATAATTGCAGTAAGGGGTGCAAGAACGGTTGCAGCGACACTTGTCGGTCGCCAGCGGGTGTTACCTTGTATCTTTAATTTTACAGTTTTATAATCATCTTTATTCACCAGTAATGGTAGAACAATGAAGAGTAAGAAATGACCTATGATGATCTACTACAAATGCCTCGTCCAGGATAGATGGATGGATAGATGGCGCTTCATTATCATAAGCTGGCGACATTCCAGTGGGCCATTTGTCGTAAGTTCGTAATTTATTGTCTTATAAACGGGCCTCATAAACGCCGGTCGTCTACGGCAACCGGCTGTTATGAAACAATCGCTTGCTACAGCGGGCGGATTTGCTCGTATATGAGCAAATACAGCTGGATCGTGTGACAAAATGTCTAAATGAGTGACACGAATTACTGCGTAGGCAGTTAACATACAGAAAAAACATCCAGGAAACGGAATGTGTGAAGACAAGTCTTTAGTTTAGACGAATTCTAAACACAGTTATTAACCCTTTATGACCACATTAAAACCGCAGAACAACGGACCATTATACAACAATACGGTGATTGGTACACTGGCCGTTGATGGGTGGGCTGTTACATTTGGTACAGCAAGGAGGGGCCTGGGCAGGCTGGGGCCCCGCCCAGTCCTCTCTTCACTGTACCAAATGTAACAGCTCACCCATCAACGGCCAGTGTACCAACTTCGTAATATTTGATGTGGCACTATAATTGCCTCTAGACTCTGAAGAGTTAAGGAAGAGGCGGAAGTGACGTGCTGTGGCAGACTGTTCGAGACGCGAGCGGCGACGACTGGAAGAGACCGATCACCAAACGTTGAAAGCCGCGTACGACAGACAAACAGTAGTGATGACGTGGCTGATCGCAGACGACGACGAGCGCCACAATGCTCGCTAATGGTTGGCGAGGTACGAACGTGCCAGTCCGTACAGACAATGTATTAGGCCTATATTTGCACGCGGGATGGAGTAAATCGCATGAATTTTCTACCAAATTCTTTAGGATATTTTGTCGACAGCGACCATTCACAATGGTTACTGCAGCCGTAACGCGCATCAATCAACGGCAGCGGCACGCTCGATTGCAATCATAGGATAGAATGAAGCATTCGCGTGGTCGCTTGCCATATGAGACTGCGATGAGCATTGAGCACTGGCACAGGCTTAGCACTACATTATCAGATTTTACGCGTCGCCGATTGCCAGACAATTACGCTGCGGCGCCGTGCAGCTGTTTGATAAGAATGCGTAAGGCGCACGCACCTGCTTACCGCCATTACTCGACTTTATCACTGGCGGTTCAAACTGCTCGGTTCGGAGCACCTATTCATCATCATCATCATCATCATCATCATTTATGACGCTATATAGCAGCACAGCGCATACACAAATACAATCAATAATATACAATAAAACTACACAATATGAGAAATTATTAAAAATCAGCACAGAAACTATAACGAACCTTTTATTGAGCTATTATTATTATTATTATTATTACGTATCAAGTGCG
>Ga0209149_1002073_pt1 | contig 10932 bp, 5 predicted proteins | sample WorMetTyACAVOLI2_FD_187423 | JGI IMG/M metagenome (GOLD analysis project Ga0209149, IMG submission 187423) | Marine gutless worms symbiont microbial communities from Max Planck institute for Marine Microbiology, Germany - Olavius algarvensis... ...
CCAATATTCACGTGATGATATGTGATAGTTTTTCAAGTTGGTTTTGTGCTGGGCCTGTGCCAAGGTCACTGGTGCGTAGTTACTACCATTCACAGACCGGCGCTGAGCACGCTGCACGTGGCTTGATAAACAGCCTGCCTCGCACTCAAGCAGCATGGTCGCTCTGCTGTACTGAAGTACCCTACAAGCATTACTGTAAGAGAATATAAAATTTTAATGCAATTACGACTCCACTCCCGATAGGATAGCGTGGATAAGAGGCCGTACGTCGTGTTCAGCTGATATAATAATGCTCGTAAGTGTTTTGAATACTTTGTAGGAATGAGAAGTATGAGGTTTTTTTGAAAAGGTCTTTGTTAATAACATTTACGGAAAATATATATGAAACTGTATCATTGACATATTTGTCAAATAATTTAACATGTTGTTGATGCTGCCATCCTTATAATATGACGAAAACATCAGCTGGATGCTAACATCTGGTATATCATCAACGAGTGCGTGTGTGCTGCGTGTTGAATAGTATTAGTCTATATGAGGTAGAAGTATGTAGTTTATGCGCGGTAAGCACGAGCTTGATTGCAAGCCAACCGTAAACCTGTTTGGGTTTCTTTCGGCAAAAACCTGTTTCTGTCGAACTTGAGGTTTAAACCAGATTAAACCGGTTAAAAATGGTGAAAACCAAAATGCCGGTATCATTGGATGGTACAAAGAATTCTTATTCACTGCAGCAGCTGTTTATTGCTTAAAAATACTTGTGTTCTATAAAAACTAAGAAAAGTTTTACTCGGGTTTATTGTTCGTCAGCAGCAATGTTTCCATGAAGCGTACGATAACAAAAGACCAGTTTTGCCAGTGTACATGATTATGTAAAAACATTGCATTGGCAGAAACTGGCAGACACCTCTTTACTGCTAGACCAGTTTAAACTGCTTCAATTAAACCAAGGTTGGCAGAAACTGCAAAAACAAAAAGGTGCAGTTTTTGACTTTTGAGACACATTATGTCGATGCTGCCATCCAATAATATGACGAAATCATCAGCTAGATGCCAACATCTGGTATGTCATCAACAAGTGTGTGGGTGTGTGTATAATGTATATGCGATATGTTGAATAGTATTAGCTCTGTGAGGTAGAACTATGCACCGTAGCGCGAGCTGATTGCTAGCGGACGGTAATCGCTCAGTAGCTGAATGACAGATATCAGAAACAGACATTTTGGCAAGCCAACCTCTGTTGGCTTGCCAAAATGTAGATCTGTAGATCAGTCTGCATTGACGTCTATTGTCGTTGATGGATGTTTCTATGATATGAGGCTCAAGTCATCGTCCGTTGAGGGGGGAAGGGGACTGTGTTTGACAGGTTGGCTGGCTCTCCTTGCACACAGCACCTCCAGGCGTCCGGGTCCGTCCATCCATGCCTGCCAGCTTGCCGCAGCTGTTGTTGTTGCTTACTCAAAATGACGTCATTGCCCCCCCCCCCTTGTTGTTTAATGAGTATCTTTAGCCCGGGCTTCCGTGGGTAACAGTACCAGCGAGCAGTGTGACATGGCACACACATCGAGCGACTCTGTGAAGTCTTAAGTTTGGTGAGTATCCGTCATTGCGTTCGTGAATTAGTTTGCGGATAGACGGACACGCACACAGAATACCTGTCCCGCCTCTATAGAGAGGCGCACAGGTAACGAACGTAACACAGACAGGTGAGTCAAAACAATACCTGGCCAGGCTATCGTTGAGATCGAATATATCACGTGGATGAGTTATGAGCGTCTTAACCCTTTAGAGTCCAGAGACAATTATAGTGCCACATCAAATAATATGAAGTTGGTACACTGGCCGTTGATGGGTGGGCTGTACCAAATGTAACAGCCCACCCATCAACGGCCAGTTATACCGATCACCGTATCGCTGTATAATGGTCCGTTGCTCTGCAGTATAATGTCCTCATAAAGGGTTAATTGTAGTATGTGTACAGAGTAGACATGTGGAGAAGTGGGTCGGGTCAGTTGATGACAGTGGTTCATGATCTCGTGACTAGTCAGACGCCTGTCTGGTGTGTACAGACAGACGTCTGGTCTGCGTGCTGCGGGTCGGGGGTGTGGTCAGCTGCTTCAACAGTCTTGTGTGTCGCTGTTGCAGGTTGTTCTACTCGGACACGTTTCGCTGTAATTGATTGACTTATTCATTACCAGTAGCGTTACGATACGATACAATACGATAGTGTGTATTTAACGTGCAGTAAAAAGCTGACGGGTAGCCAGCTTAGTCTACCACACGGAATAAACAAAAAGTTAAAATGTGAAACTAAAAATAAAATGATCAGCGTGATAAGTACACTGGCCGTTGATGGATGGGCGTTGCCAATTCTGGAAGCTTCAAAATGTCAGCTGTAAGCCTAACCGTTTAAGGGTAAGCTTACTAAGCTACAAAGTTACGAACAGGTGACCAGGAACAGTATTTGGGTAGTATGAAGATAAGTAGGCGCAATCCCTGTTCTCCCTTTTTTAGTGTCAGTTATAGCATTAACGGTCATAAAATATTATAGTACTTAATCAGTATTATAGTACTTATTCAGTATTATACCGCCTCGTGGGTCGGTTAGGGTTCAGCAGTAAGGGTTAGTGCCAGTTATAGCATTGTTATAGCATTGCGCCTACTTGTCTACATGTGCCCCCAGTATTTCGCCGTCTATCACCGGGACGGCGTAAATACACAGTACACTGCAATTAATATGAAATGAATTATTAGTAGATGTTGTAAATGGTGAAGTTATGTCATATGAATAGTATGGGTCCGGTTTTTTTGAGGGCTAAGTTTATTATTCGCACTTATGTTACTTGGTAATGTAACTTAATATATAAAGATGTGGCAGACTGGCATGCAGTGGTGATTAAAATAAACGTTGAAACTGGATAAGTCGCCTATTACAATAAAAGCGAAACTGTAGGAAGTAAAGGGGTGTTTATAGCGACACAACTCAACTGACCCAGTTGAACAGCGTACAGCCAAGTCAGTGGTGTTTTTGTTTATGACGTCACGACCTACAAACTGAGTCAACTGTTGTTCACGCTGTCAGTGGAGTTCAGTAGAGTTGTGTCACTATAAACGGGCCTTAAGAAAAACAATAAACAAGAGGTCAAAGTAATTTGACAAAAAGCGCCTCACGGGGGCCCATTCCCCGGTTAGGGGTCACCCCAGGTGGTCGAAATTTGTACCATTGAATTCCTGGGGTAGGGGTTCCTATTAGTGTTCCATAGTAACTATAGGCCTAGGATTCACCGTTTGGCGACAGTGCACGCGCGTGACAACCAACCAACGACGCGCCTCTTTTACTAAAGTAAAGTGAGGCGCTTAAAAATTCTAGCACGAGGGAGGCCAGTCGAACCCGTTCGAATCGTTCTGCTTCATTCGGACCATCTTACCAGTGAGCTAGCCGGAACGCTGGCTGGCTGGCTGTAAAGGCTGGCCTCATATTGCAGGCATCAAAGGGAGTAGCCGCAGCATCACGATGTCGTCCTGGAATAGATACAGTAGCGGTAGTGGAAAATGGAGTTGGACTTGTTGATAGACATTTGTTAACACCAGTTTAGCAGTAAGTAAAATTAGTGAGTGCGAAATGCGAATACATGTCGGCCTATTCGCACTTACATAAGTGCAAATATACAGTTCTTTTTTTGAGAGTCCGTGTAGTATAGCACATGTTAACGACATACGCTGCACACTCTTGGGTAAGTGCATCATATTGCAGGCGTTAAATGGAGTATCCACAACATCACTATACTGTCCTGGAAATAGACAGAGTACCGCTAGTGGAAAATGATTGTTGATAGACGTCCTTGTAGATGCCAGACTTGACGGACGCTGGTAGTGATGGTAACTGGCAAAATGCTGTGGACGTTTTATAGCGTACATAAAAGCAAGCAGTTCAGTGCAGCCGTACTGCGGGACGTCATCCAGCCGCTGCAGCAGACCTGGAGGAGCAACTGCTGAGTTGTTTAGGACTCGTATACTTCTACGTGTCAGGATGATGAATGGCTGAGCGTATGTTGGGCTAGTGCTGTAACCTTAATATGTCGTGCAGCTAGTGTTTGGAACAGAAAGGTTACTGGTACGGTCTCGGTGCGGATCGGTATCGCAAGTAGTTGCTGTTACCCTAGTTTTAAGGATGGACAAAACTCTATAATCATTTTTGCTGCGTCATGCTATGCATAAGCGCGGCCTGTGTCACAGTGGTGAAAATAGACTGTTCAAAACGATTAGCATTTTTGCTCCACGATTTCAAATTGATTAGCAATCAACAACAATTGATTAGCAAAACAGATATAAATGACGCAATTTTGTATTCGCAAGCACAAAAAAACACAACACTAGACCGATAAACACAAACGACCGGGAAAATAGTGACTGTCTTAATTGCGCGACACTATTAAAAACTATTGTCATGAAATATGCAGCGTAAGTTTATCGCTGTTGGCTGCCAGTGGCTGCCAACGTAAAATAATATTATGACTTAGAGTTAGCTAGAGCGTCAGGATAATGCTCCACTAGAGTGTTTGTCTGTCCGTTTGTTTGCTTGTTCATATTTCGCCACCAAGGGTGTTTCCATATCATGTATGTTTCCTGCTCCCCACTCCCCGTGAAATTTATGGTTGTGAGTGATGGGGGCTTTTAAACGCGCCACGTGTTTTCCGAATGAATGGCGTCCACTTTAACGGGGGCGTTCAGTGCAGGTGGGGTATGAAGAAATCAAGATTTTTGACCAAGGTCTTACTTTATCTCGGAAACGATATAAAATAGGGCCATAGTTACCGTGGAACGCCGGTATGGTCTTGTATGCAGTCTATCGCATGGTACCATTTTTGCCGTGCGATGCTATGCATAGCGCGACTATTGCCGGCATGCGGTGTCCGTCTATCTGTCTGTCCGTCTGTCACGTTCGTGAGTTGCGCCAAAACGAATAAAGATATCTTCGAAATTTTTTCACCATGTGGTAGCCGAGCCATTCTAGTTTTTCCGTACCAAACGGGGTGGCGCTATTCCAACGGGAACCCCCCCCCCTAACGGGGGCGTCGAATGCAAGAGGGGTATGAAAAAATTGACGATTTTCAACCAATATCTCGCAGTATCTCAGAAACGGTTATAGTTAGATGGGCACATGCAGCGAGACAATTTATAAGCATCAAATTCTCTTTCCATCCATACAACATTTAGCGTGATTGCCCCAGGCGCGTCCCCAGGGAAAACCAAAATGTGGTAAAATTAGCGATTTTTGGACTTACGCATTGACTTAAGCATCGTATAACTCGGAAACTATTGAAGGTGGATAGGTACATGCTGCGAGGGGTTTGGCAAACACTGAATTGTCTTTTCATTCATGCAACGTTTTGCGTGATTGCCGCAGGGGCGTCCCTAGGGCAAACAAAAAAATGAAGGCCTGGGTACGTAAAAATGACGATTTTTTGCAATTGTGGTTCGAATAACTGAGAAACTGTTGTAGATAGACAGCTGACACACTAAATGCGCCGTATCTTCCGAACGCGAAGGCCTACGAACTTCAAACTTGGTAGATGGACGGAGCCTAGATTTGCGAAAGTCACCATATTAATCATTCTAACTTAGAGCAGCCTTCAGCGACTAACCAAAATACTCAACAACACGAGGCATCGCGCGGCCTCTCTGCGATAGCTGAGCTGCTTGTATGATAATCTCGTCAAATATAGACATATTTGGATCATTTTCTCTAGGATATATTCCTATGCATAAAGGGTCTTTGTGGATGATTTTTACCGCTATGCATAGTGCGGACTATGCTGCCACAAGATGTCTGTCGGTCTCTCTGTCTGTCGGTCCGTCCGTCCGTCCGTCCGTCTGTCTGTCACGTAGGCCGGTATTGTGTCGAAAGGGCTAAAATATCATCAAACTTTTTCTAGTTTTCCCGTACTAGGCCTAAATGTTGCGGCAATATTCCGCCAGGAACCCACTAACGGGGACGTCGAATGCAGGAGGTGTGATTTTCGACAACTGTGTCGCTTTATCTCTGAAATGATACTAGATAGGGCCATACCTATCAAACCGTAGACAAGTTTTGAAATGGTACCATTTTTTAATGACTTTAAGTGACCTTGAGTGATTTAGCTCAACATTCAATAATACGAAGCATCGCGCAGTTTCTCTGCGACAGCGGAGCTTCTTGTTGAAATAATTAGGCAAATCGGTGCGCATTTTGCAATTGTTGTCGTAAAAAAATAAAAGTGGCGCGATTTTTGAAACACTGCTGCAGTTTTTTTGCAACTGCGGATAACGTTTTGAGGTGGTTTCATGCCTTAGGCAGCGAAGCAAGCGAACAAAATATTCTGTGGCCGTTTACCGAACCATAATGAACATCGGCAGGTGAGAGAAGCTAAAATAGAAAGATAGTGACTAATTCTGGAGACTACCCATGTTGCGGCAACCATATAAGGAGATAAATCGTAGCAATGTCATCGGCAAAGCAACACCGCGCGGTTGCTTGGGGTTGCGATCGGCCAACTTGTTAAATTTATGACCGGATATCCTGCCTACACATTGTACTCGAACACAGCTCTATCTTATCAACCAATAGGAGAACGGCGTGTCGGCCGACTGAACCCATTTAAGGCATATCTGAACGCAGGCTTTCGCATACTCTTATTGCATGCGTCAAAGTCGCATTAGGAAGCCGAGATTACTACATAGAGACAACGTTTAGCAGTCATTTTCGACTACGGCGTATACTGCGTCATCGTGTTACTAGAAGTGTGCTCAGATAGGCTACTGCTCGGTTGAACTGCGAGAGTTCTAAGGCTCTGATCGAACTTTGAGAGAAGAGTCTTCGATAGTTCACGAAACGGTCCGGCTGTTTTCTGGTCACTCCAGCGCTTCTTCAGATTCCATCAGTCAGCATCACTGATCGTCAGTCGTCATGACATCAAAGACTCTCGCACAAGAAATCGTCAGATACGACCCGATCATCATCATACTACCAGATACCGGTATGTATAGGCCGCCTCCGCCTATACCCTCTACTTTGACTAATGAGCATCTTTATGCATGCATCACAAACTGTGATAAAATAAATACAACAAAATACTAAAAATAAACTTAACAAGAATTTCACTAAAGACGCAGGTAAATGTCACGCAGTATCGGTACGGTGTTTTTCGAATTAAGTTTTCGTTTTTTTCTTTCTATTAGTTCATTTGTCAGATTGAATTGAAAGTATCGACGACATTCTGCAATTATTTCAATATTATTAAATCGACATAATTTCATCACAAATCACTTTTTGTAAGTGCAAAACATTTTAGGTCATACAGGCCTATATTAGTATAGCGATACACTAATAAATATATTATCTTTATCTCGCTTATTAAGGCCTCGCCGCAAGGGGGCTTAACGCAATGGCGATGTCCATGTGTTTGTCTGTCTCAGTGTTCGTTTGTTGGTTCGTCTGTCGCCTCTGCCGCATAGCGGCAGCCCTTCCAAGTAGCGGCAGTCACCGAGGGGTGTCCCATATGTTTCATCCTCTGTGAACACCCTCCGCCCTCCCCCCCCGTAAAATTTGTGGTTGCGGCGGGGCTTACTCGTCTCGTACATAAACGCGCCACAGTATAATTGTGCATTTTCTTAGCCAGCTTTAAAGTTTAAAATTAAAGCACGAATGATTTTTTATAGCGCTGCGCTAATATAGGCCTGTCATAAAAAATAAATGAAAAATAAATCTAACATATGAACAAAATCATGTACAACGCGACAATAATAATGTGTGACAGAAACTACAAACTAAAACTTAACTAGTCATTTGTGTTTATTTGCTTACTTATGAAATTATGAAATCGTACACTTATAGCAACACCTGACAATGTGACAGTATAGCACGAGTCATTTTTATATCGACTTATAATAGTCTGAAATATCTAAGCATGCTTATGCTACATGCTAAAGCATGCTAAATGATACAAATGACGCCGTACAACTGGCAGCAAACAAATGAGTTAAAATAGTTTAAAATATAGGCCTATGTTGTAGGTTTATGTCATTTTTGTTTAGTTTTGACACAACAAATCTAATCTGTACTTTGTTTAAAATTAGACAATAATGAAAATAAAATACTGAAACAGTACTCACAGTAAAACCACTATGACATTTAGTTAATCGGGTACATTCAAAAGCATAGTAAATATTGTTTTGTAAAAAAATACAATTTTTGCAGTTGAAAACTGTTGCAGCATTTGTGTATAATTAATTATTTTTAAAATTTGAGGCAGCCTACTCTGTTATTTTCTATAATATTATTGCAATAGCATTTATGTAGACTTTGATATATTTATGGCAGTTTTTGTCTTTTTGATATTTAGATGTTCCGTTTCCGCTGGTTGATCTCGTATGCAGAGCCCGAGATGACACGACGCCGTGAAAACTTCAAATGGGCTATTTGCACATCAGTCAACTGCCGTTTATGTCCGTTCATCGTCGCGACTGTCTGAGATCAAGAAGGCTGCAGCATCATCACCAGCAGAACAGGAATCAACCATTTTTGCTGCCAGTCACACGTCGCGCCGCCATTGATTAATTTATTAATACTGCCCGCGCAAACGGCGAACACTAGGAAATTGATCTGTTTCGATCATTGCCCCCGCCGAGTATGTTATTTTATTGTTTCGGCTTGCTAGTTAGTCTGTGAGCAAGATTGTTCAGAATCTTTTTACATAAATTTTGTTTGAAAAAGGGGAGGCATTGGAACAAAGAAAAAATCGATTATATTTTGGAATGATCTGAATCCAGATTCGTATCTATAGGAATTCTGTCTTCTTTGGTTGTTCATGATGAATGCAATAGGACAATTTTACTATTATTCGCGAGGTGTCAGCACTATTTTATTGCCGACAACTTCAATACTGAGCTTGATTTCAACGCAGTACACCAGTTTAATATTGCGAAATAGAACATTATAATTCCAGGCGGAGGTCTGAACTGACTGAGTGCTTTCTAGTGTTGTACAGTGAACTGGTGCTATAAGTTGTTTCGTTAGTTAAATATTATTTAATAATTTAACTATTTATGCATTCTAGATTTTAGAGTCATCGACAATTTTGTTGTAGCCTATCGTGGACACGTATAGCTGTTGATTTCGTTTCTTAAACCAGGAAGTAATACGGGTAACAGCACTTACGTTACGTTGCGTCATATCAAATATATTTTCAACACACACGGTGTTTTGTTGATATTCGCTTTAACTGGTTATACACGGTGAGGCATAATTACCGGAACCCCTAGCTTTAACTGGCGCAGACCTAACTTAACCAGTATGCGGTTTATTTGCGTAACACTTTTAGACAACATAGCTGAGGGAATGCTAAATCTGCAAACCTGAAAATATTTTCATTTTATTAAATATTCTATACTAGCAGCAGTTTAAAAAGAAGATCAACCGTTATTACACTACCGTATAGCAGATAAACATCTTATTACCATGGTCGAAGACGTGCTAAGATGTGTAAATGCTTGTCTGCTTTGTTAATGTTTGTTTGTTGTTGCTTTTATTGTTTGTTTTCTTCCTTGCTGCTCTTTCTGAGCGACTAAAGATGCATATTATATTAACAGGTAATGGTTGCGACTGAGCAAAAATCATGCATAGACAAAAATGTTTGCTCAAAATATTTTTCGACAGAAGATGAAGTCTTACTGGGTTAAAGAAACTGATCGAAAAATCAGTGCAAGGACTTATATACATCTTTATTCATCATAATATGATAGAAAAAAACTGAACAAAAAGTACAGCAGAAATCAACACACAAAAAGAAAAAAAATAACAACTTTGGTGATTTTTGCAGCTTTGTGAGCGGTTTGTGGTCGACCATGTAACCCTCAATGATGCCGCTGCTGTCATTTTCTCTAAAATGTTTTTAATCTGCCAAAACTCGATCTCTACTCTGTGCCAGGAAACACCTTCTCAGAAAGCAATCTGCTTCATACTTTATACTCACTGACTAGCATTTAAGTAAATTTATCTTAACGGTAAATCACGTTGCTGTAACAGCACTTTACTGATGTCCTCTATAGAATGCTGCTAGCAAAGAAAGTTTAATCCAAAGACAAATTATTTTCAAACATGCAGATTCAACATTTTCTCGGCTATATTGCCTGAAATTTTTGTTTAAAAATACTGCATATTTACTAAGTTATTAACTGGCATAAGTTATGCCAGTTAGAGTCAGAACTAGAAGGTCCGGTAATGTAATTATGCCTCGTCAATTATGCACAGGTATGCCTAATTATAGTGCCACATCGAATAATATGAAGTTGGTACACTGGCCGTTGATCGGTGATGGGGTGTTACATTTGGTACATCGAGGAGGGAATTGAGTGGGGCCACAGCCCGCGCCCAGGCCCCTGTTCACTGTACCAAATGTAACATTGCACCAATCAACGGCCAGTGTACCAATCACCGTATTGCTGTCCGTGGCTCGCGTTTTAATGGGTAACAAGACGTTTCGCTATTTTGCCAGTTCGCCACCTGAACGATTCGCTACCACCTTAGACGGTTCGCTATACCTGGACGGTTCGCTACCTGGACGGTTCGCTACCTGGACGATTCGCTATACCTGGACGGTTCGCTACCTGGACGGTTCGCCACCTGGACGTTTCGCACCTTTGGACGTTTCGCTACTTCCCTGGACGTTTCGGGTTTCGTCACCGGACGACAAAGACAGAGGCGTCAATTTAACCCTCCTTAGCGCCAGGAAGCAACCTCCCCCCAAGCAGCGGCGGCGCCACGCTTATAGCTGATACGGCAAAACAAGTGATAGTGCCGAAGGCACGAGAATGGAGGCGCCGTAGGCGCCGATGGCGTGGAGTCTATGGAGGGGTGTCCCCTCCCCAGCCGCTAGCGATTTTTATAGATTTTACTTG
>Ga0209149_1002074_pt1 | contig 10932 bp, 5 predicted proteins | sample WorMetTyACAVOLI2_FD_187423 | JGI IMG/M metagenome (GOLD analysis project Ga0209149, IMG submission 187423) | Marine gutless worms symbiont microbial communities from Max Planck institute for Marine Microbiology, Germany - Olavius algarvensis... ...
TGGTCCACAATGGTACGAGCAGTTCTTACAGGTCAGTCGACTGGATGAGGCTTTGATCTTGCTTTGTTTAGCTCTCTTATCTCTCGAGCGCCTCTGTATCTGCAGTCTTGATGATGCTGTATACACTTTGTCTCAAAAATGTATGCCATTTGATGTTTGTTAATAACTTTGGAAAATGTGGACCAATTTTCAAAATGCTTTTACCAATTGATTCATAAGAAAATCCTATATGTGTACACCATAAAGATTTCCACGTCGCCTCACCTGCAATATGTTGCTACACTACCTTGTGATAGTCGAAAATCCAAAAGTGTTACTGATTTTGACAGCATCCTCAACAAACTCTTGACACGTTCCTGAGGACACTTGAGCAATTGATTTCACGTAGTTAGACAGACTGTCTCAAGACTGCTGACATTGAGTGACTGACTGACGTTTTGAAGTTTGTGAGATGACATCTCGAATCAACAGTTGAACGTTGTTCAGTTGAACGTTGTTGCATTACGGTGATTCTTTCACCACAAGTGTCTTTGCATTGTCAAAGTTATCAAACGTCATGGGGCTTACTTTTTTGAGACACAGTGTAGGTTAAATGTGCTGGTTGATATCACTGCAAGCTGTGATAGACGTGAAATTGATCAGCAGATTATACGACCCATACACTGCACTAGAGCGCGGACAAGATCCGGAAGGGTGCGGAAGCAAAAAATGGCCATTTCGGCACACCTTCTGCGTCGAGCTCCGAAAAAAGTGGGCGGAGCATCGATTCTGCAGCCATTACTAGGAATGTCCACGGACAGTCCTAGAAGTGTCCGCGGACACAATCGGGAATCGCGCAGAATCATGCGGGAACGTGCCGATCATATCGTGACAGCGCGCGGATCGCCTCATGACAGGTCTGTGCATGGACTAGGACAAAGAGGAAGGCTTGCGAACAATGACGAAGTTTGCGGACAAAACGAGGAAATACTGGAAGGTTATAAATTCCGCACTGATCGCGGGTGTTTAAAGTCTGGGAGCTGTCATGGAGGTCACACCGGCTGTACTTCAGCTTGCAGTATTTCTTCATCTCCAAGCTGAGAGCGATGCACAGCTTGCTCTGGTCCTGGCACTCTGCAGGAGAAGAAGAAGACGGCACACATGGTGGGTGAGGCCCTGGCTGACTGTACAACGTTATGGCCAGTACGAGACTCTCATGCAGGAGCTCCTTCAACTGTTTGCCTTTTCTCAGCGGCATTGTGCTGATTGTGCTGAACTAGAAGTAGATATGTTATCCGTTCGGCTTCCTGTTCGCAAATGAGCATGCAGGCTCCGCGCGCTGTCTTACACAGTTCCGCAAGTGCGCCGCGCTTTCTGGACACCTTCGGCACATCTTCCACACGGCTTCAGCATCTTCCACGCGGCTTCCGGGCGTTCCTGATTTGTTCTGCGTCGCTGCGTGATGTCCGCAATGCCTCGGGACCTTCTGCGCACTTTCCAGACACTTTCACGAAGTTTCGGGACACTGTCTGTAGCGCAGAGGCTTTTGGGACAACGCACAGAAGGTGCCGAAGGTTTCCGGAAGGTGCGGATGTCGTGACGATGTCCAGACGACAGCACGGTCAAGATGCCGAAGGTGTGCGGAAGTTCATTTCCGCTTCCAAATTTTGCACTCGCAGCATTTCGATGCAGAAACTTTTTGATGTCCAGAACTTGCGGAAATACCCAGAAGGATTTAGGAATGATTAAGACAGTGTGCGGACTGCGGAGTGTATTAGGAATATGCAGACAGGTTGTAGATTTTCAGTTTTTACTTTCCGCACATTGTCTGCGCTCTGGTGGACGCCCAGTCCATGTAAAGTAGAAATGTTGCTGCAGATGTTCACGGTGACCACTTCTCTGGAAAACCCGGAAATGTCAGGGAATTTAACAGTTGTCAGGGAAATGTCAGGGATTGTACTAAAAATAAGCGAAATGTCTGGGAAAAATTTTGTCAGAGAAAAGTTGCCTGAAACTGTTTATTGTAAGCTGCATATTTGTGTCCATACAGGTATTTAGTAAGAGTCTATTCTGTGTTAAATATTAAACAGATAGCTTTAAATCATACATTGTTGCATTCCTACCCCCACCACTGACAGCACACTAGTACGGGCATGGTATGAGTGACACTGCTGCGGAGGAGTGCCGTGAACCACCAGGGAAATGTCAGGGAATTTCACTGTCTGGAGAGTGGTCACCCCTGTTGTGACAAAATTGTCTAAGGAAATACTTGACTTTAATTGTTTAGTGACTTTTGCTGCTGCTAGAAGTCAGGAGAATGGCAATAGATGTATGTTTCATGATGTTGCAGCTGCGACAAGCAAGAAGTGGATTGAAGCGAAGATGAAAGAGTTGGGAGTGACGACCAATGCGGACTACAGGCTGTGTATGTTGCTTGACGACTTGGCCATGATCACCGTCGACACGCCAAACTACGGCGTCATAGAGGCATGCACATCTTGTAGATTACGGGGCTCGTTTAAAATTTGGCCGCTCCGACGGACCTGGACATTTTCAGGTGCTAAGTTACTGCAGTACGTTTTCCACTTATCACAAACAGTGGTTGTATCAAAACAAACTGCAGGCACAGCTGCTGATGCATTTATAGCACCCTAGTAATATGAGCCTGGATTAGCCATATAAAGTGCAGAGGCAATTATAGTGCCACATCAAATGATATGAAGTTGGTACACTGGCTGTAGATGAGTGGGCTGTTACATTTGGTGCAGCGAGGAGGGGACTGGGCGGAGTCACAGCCCGTGCAGGCCCCTCCTCGCTGTACCAAAATATGTAACAGGCCACCCATCAACGGCCAGTGTACCAATCACCGTACTGCTGTATGATGGTCCGTTGCTCTGTTGTTTTAATATGACCGTTAAAGGGTTGGAGTATCTGGCCTGAAGCCTAAATCTACCGATATCGGACTCATTATCGTCATCATCATCGTTGGCATTCTTTTTGAATGGAAGGTTTGAATTACAAATACAGATGTGTGACGACGTTGACATATTTGATGGACAGGTGAAGCCACTTGGAGTGGTCTGGGGCAAGTTTCCACAGTGGAGCAGGACAAACACAGTCATGGTCGACGACCTGCGACGAAACTTCATCATGAATCCTCAGAATGGCCTGAAGGTTGTGCATCAGTCACGTTATTCATGCACGGTTTCTTAAAAATTAAGCTGTGTGCCTGTGTTGTGTGGAATTTTGAGATTCCAATACGGTGGAATGTTGTGATGGCAGTGTGAGGTGGATTTTGGCATGAACCACCATTCTACCATTCTGCGTGGTAAGCTGTCATCTGCACTTATTCCACCATGCCGTGTACTTCTGTAAACAGGACTAGTGCAGTGGTGGATCCAGGATATCGTCATGGGAGGGGAGGATCTGTAGATGCTGAAAGTGCCTAGAGTTCGACAGTTTGGCATCAAAATCGACTATTAATCGAGACACCTTAGGTGTAGAGGGGAGTATGACGTATGACTAGAAGTGGATATGCTCCTTCCCAGCTCACTAGTGGTCTGGAACTCTGACGATGTCCCACATTGTCGAATCCTGTCCTCTGACAAAGCTGAATGGTGGCTTATCCTGGCTAAACTCTGCAGATGAAGACTCTGTTTCCTGGCTGAACATTGACCAATTATGGTTCATGACTTGCATATGAGAAGAAGAAAAAGAAGAAATGGTCTGAGTAGCGTCATAAGCTCCTCTAATGGGGTCTGGCCAGGAGCTTTCTATGCTGCTATAATGTGCCTCCCTCGTCCATAGCTGCCATATGAAACACTGATATTAAATATGTCCATTGTTTTTGGCATAATTCAGAATCAAAACAAGACAATCTGCAGTGTAAGCATACACTCATATTGTCTTGTTCTGAGAGTCATTTGCAGATTGCATCTGTATTTGTACGAGGCTCAGAGACTGTCCGCACTCCGCACTATCATGTTTTTCCAGGGTTTACCAGCAACATCGATATTAAGCGGACCATTTGGTCTCGCTTTGCAAGATTAATTCCGATTGTGTTCTGGTTTTATTGTTTTAAAACATTCTTCTGTGCTTTGTGTATTTTTTGTGTTTTTTTTTGTGCTGCCATCTGGCGTAACAAAGAATGATGATGATACCTGCTGCCGGAATTGGTATATTCTCTGTGAATATAAAGGGTTTTACGGTACATCTCTCATCATATTTGCTAAGGTGTTACATTTTAGCAGCGACACCCATTTCAACAATGAATTTGTATTATTGAACTGTGAGAACTGAGTTCGTTGATGTAACACGTAGATTCGTCCGTTCAAGAACGCTCACACCAGCCGCTCGACAGACCGTGAGTTGCAGCATCTGATGGACTACTTGAAGCACATCGCGCAGCAGCCAGATTTCAGTGATCTCAACCATAAACATTGGGAAAGGTGATTTACGCAATTTCACAGCATGCAGAATTGATACAGAATAGGAATGGGCACAGTTAACCGGTTAACCGGAAAAAAATTCGGGTAACCGGTTAGAAAATTAACCAAACGAAGCCGAATATGGTGGTCAAAATGGCGGCGGTGACTAAAAGAATAAAAACTTATTAAATGAATTGAATAGAATATTACAATCAACTTAGTCACTTATTGTCTAATGTTTGTAGCAAAAGCATCGTTCATTTTATTCAATCATGGTTTTTTACACAAGATTGAATTATGAAAGTTGTCTTATACGCCCCTCCCCCACTTCAACCTTACAGCGAGTTGGCGACAGCCTTGTCAAAGCTACAGTTTTCAGCTAACCGGTGACTAACCGGTTAGTATTTTCGCTTAACCAGTTAGCAAATTAACCGAAGCAACCATCCCTAATACAGCATTGTGACAGCTTGTGCCACACGCATGTCAGTAATGGGCAAATCCCATTTGTGATTTAGATCTGAATGGCGACTTGAACACATTTCTGGATTCGAGTTGAAACATTTTGATTCGATTTGCGATTTGATTTGAAAATTTTGTGATTGTGTTTGAACAGTAGTTAACTTGTGGCAATTTACTTACTTACTTACTAATGGGTCCAAACACGTCACACGATTGTGTTTATCATTCGCATGCGATGCATTGCTGAGTTGCAATAACTGACTGTGATTGACAGCTTAGTACCAACTTGTGTGTGATTCTGACAACGACCAACAAGTGCGTGGAATATCGCTGTGTCTATGATTATGACATTTCCATAAAATATTTGATTTGAGATCTCAGATTTGTTTGTAAAGATTTGAGGAAAAATGTGGATTTGGGAATTGAAATAAATATTTTTCTTGAAAGATTTGACATTTAAGTGTGACATTTTACTTGATATTTGCCCATCACTGATGTGTCTTCTTGTCAACCTGAAGTCATTCCTAGTTGTACTATCAGTTTTCTTAAGCATGTGAGGAAAACAAAGCTTTCACTAAAATGTAAACTATCAAACAAATTATGTGTCACATTTTCCACAAAGGAAACATATAAGAACAGACATCACTCATCATTGGTGGAATAGAGATGTTTTAATGTGGGTGCAGATAAAGAACATCGCTGTATTTACATGCCATATAACATGTTCAGTTTTTGTCCAAATCATGCAGTTTATTTGCATTCTAACCTCATTAATTTGTATATTTCAGTGTAATAAAAGTGTTGATGTGCAAGAATTTCATCAGTCTTATGCATGACAATTTCTATTTAACGAAGTGTCTGGTTTAGATCACAGAACAGCCTGCCTCGGTGGTGCTGTTGGTAGCGTCGCGGTACGCGCTGCCTGGCTACGGTGATCGGCGAGTCCGGGTTCGAGGCCGGGCTGGCCCGATCATTGTGTCAGGTTATAGCGGTGTATGCTTTGAGATTAAATTCTCGGGCAGGCACAGAGGGTTCGACGGTGTCCTCTTTAGTCTTTGACCGTTGGCTAATACTGGGTTCAGAGACGCTCAGTATTAGTCGCTGCTTGAACCACTGATAACAGATGGCCTCCTGCTGTATGCCTGGCCGGTCATCAATAGCTCTGTTCACACGCACCGCTAAACTGGACCCTGGGGCCCACGTTGCGAGGTGTGCATGAGTTATGGCCGTCCATCATACAGTAGGTATTAGCCGCCAGAGAAACAGTGGTTATAGGCTGAGCATGGTAAATATCATGGCACAAGGTCTCTCCACTCCCTATCCCTCCCTTAGCCCTACACATCTCTCTATAAGGAGAGGTTGCACAACAACTACACACTACATACACCATCAGGTTAGCCCGATGGTGTCGCGCAACACTACACTAGTCCCTTCCCTGGGGTGGAGCATTGGGCCAGCCTGTGAGGCAGGCCTCAGCGCTGGCATGCGAAGGGAGCGTGTGTCACCCCAAATAAGAAAGAAAGATCACAGAACACAGCAGCATTATCAAATTTTTTGTCAACCTTTGCAAAGTGTTTTACAAGACATTCAGCAAAATGGACATGCAGGCAACGTCTCCTTCTGAAACGACGGTCAGGTGGGATAAACGTAGTCGAGTGCTGTGTGTTGTGTTACGATATGATACGATAGATTTTATATGTGGTCATAAACTGACCGGCAGACTACAGCGTTGTTCCCAGATGTAACACACACGTGACATACGAGTTTTATTCGCACTGAGGTGGGAGAACCCTACTTTTCCTTCCATTGATTGGCTCTTCCTGTGAAGTTTTGCTGATATCAGTGTTGTGTGTTGTTGTATGTTGTAGGTACAGAAGGAAGAAATCGTCAAACAAACGACGGCATGACAACAGCCCCGATTCTGACTGACTGTTGTTAGCCTTATACAGGCACATCAGACCACCTGTGATATGTGATATCATTAAGTTATGTTGACTGCGATTAAATTGGTTGTGATCTTGTGATTTTCAGGGTGACCACTTGTCTGGAAAACCTGGAAATGTCAGCGAATTTCACAGCTATCAGGGAAATGTCAGGGATTTTACAAAAAGTCAGGGAATGTCAGGGGAAAAATCTTGTCAGGGAAAAGTTGATTCAAACTGTTTATTGTCAGCTGCATATTTGCATCCATTCTTGGCTTTGCTGAACTTGTGCATTTCATTTTGGTTGCAGATCATGCACTGTTCAATCCGTACCCCCACCACTGACAATAACACTAGTACAGGCATGATATAAGTAACACTTAACATGGGCCAAATGTCAGGGAATTTCACATTGACTGGAGAGTGGTCACCCTGGGTTTTGTTAAAGAAATAACTGAACCTCAGAATACAGATGTCTCCTGTACCAACGACATTCACAGGATTCATAATGAAACAGAAAATGAAACCGCAATTTTCATTGGCTGCATCGGCACGATGGAAAGCATGTGGTGGTTTGGCTTAGTGGTAACCTGTTGTTCTTGATCAACTAAGTTGTGCTATGCCAAAAATGACGCATACTTGATGATTGCTGTGGTAACCACTTCAGATGGTACACTGTCGTAAACAAAACTGTCTTCTAATACTGATGTTTAATTAAGAATATTGAACACAGATTATATATGTGAAATTTTATTTAAATTAAAGAACTTTTTATCAAGTTATGCCAAAATATCATATTCATAGCGGTCAAGTTTTTTTGAGACACAGACCGTCAAGTCGCTAGTGTTGTTATGGATACTGCACACCTGGTTTTAAGTCAATTTAAAAACTTTACTGTAGTTAATTGAGAACTGAATAAGGTCTATCCCTACCAAAAATAATCAGTAAACATTGTGAACTGGTGAAGTTACGTTCTATTAATCGCAGCGGTCCGGTTTTTTTAGACACATTGTATAATACATTACTGCTGTACACAATGGTATCGACATTGCCAACTAGCCAAATTTTTAAGAAATAAATCTGGCTGAACCAAAAATATGGCTGATATTCGAATTCGCTGGATTTTGTCGTGAATTTCAATTTTCAGATAAATTACCGCTGGCATTATAATTTTCGGCCGAAATTCGGCTAAAATTGAAATTTCCCAATATAACTACATTTCAAATTCAGTTGCACTAAACTGGCAAAAGAACTATAGGACTATATTTAATCAATGAATGGGTACAACAGTCACATTTCACTGATTCCACAGTATGCACAAATAACAACCAAACTCTGCTAATGAGATAAAAGAATATCCAGTACACTGTGTCTCAGAAAAAACGCGTCAACTTTGGCAAGCTCTAGTTTCGACAAGCATGGACCAATTTTGATAATTTTCGGTCAGCACCATTAGCACACTTAAAAACGATATGCATGTTCAACTTTCCTTATCCCTTCACTTTTACTTACTTTATTTGCTTTTAAATAGCCGAGGTGGAAATGACGTGAAACAACATGTTTTCCTCGGTAGACAGTTGGTGACTCTGAAAAGAGCCGGTTGTGTAGTATGTTGGCTGTGAAAAGATCCGGTTTCAGTTAGGAAATGTTCGAAGTGATGTCATTTTGCCTTCATGCTTGCACGCAACCGCTGTGTGCACTGACCAACTGCTTTGTCGATGACGTTTTGCGACATGCTTGCCATGTGTCAATGAAGCGCTGCTTCAAGTCGCTGGTCACAGCAGCTGGATTCGTGGACAGGCGTTTGTACAATGTACACACGTTCCTGCATCAGTCTACAAATTCTGTAGTTAACCGGACTGTTTGGCGGACACAGATCTGGAGAGATAAAGTCTGGTGTTTTCTGCTAAAGGAGCTGGACTGTTTCACGAGCACAGAGTGACGTCAGAACACGTCATTTCCGTCGCAGCTATTTAAAAGCAAATAAAGTAAGTAAAAGTTAAGGGACAAGGAAAGTTGAACATGCGTATCATTTCTAAAAGTGTGCTCATGCTGTTTACCAAAAATTATCAAAATTAGTCCATTCTTGTCGAAACTACAGCTTGCCAAATTTGGTGCATTTTTTTGACACACAGTGTAGTTTGTAACTGTCATACACAAAACAAATACGATGAAGTTTTCCTGCCGATAAATTCGACCGTTGGCCACTAATCCAGCTGAGCTAAACAAGCATTCAACAGGCACTGAAGCAGCAGATGAAGATAACTGTAGCGGATGGAAAATGAAATGAAAACTGTGTAGTACTTCTTAAAGCAAAAAGCAAACAAAAATTACCACTGTTACCTGTGTAGATGACTTCTGTGCCATATCGCTCGAACCAAACAGTCAGACATATCTAAACCATGGTTACAGCTCAGTACTAACATTTCGCAAATAAACCCAGATTTATCGCTTGTAATCAGTAGAACCTTTGGTAAAGCAAAGCAAAGTATACAATTCTAGGCTTGGTAAAATGGTGAACTCAACCGAAGGTTAGCCAAAGGTTCTGCGGATCCAGAAATTCCGCAGCGGCTGAGAAGTACACATTTGGAATATGTTGTGTCGAACTACTTGGTAACAGGACGCAACTGTACTACTACATGTATAAAATGCTAGTCATAGTGTTTTGTGGTTGTGGCTGGACAGATCTGTCCACAGGCCTCATGCAAGTCGAGATCTTTGTAAAGACAAGGTCATCGAGACATGTTTGACAATGCAGCTGTGCTCGATATGTTGACAGGGTCGTTAAATATCAACAGCCTTGAGATGCTGTCAAGTACAATCTATAATTCAGTTGTCCAGTAGACTGTCGGTGAATTTAACTTGTAAACGCATTAAATGCTAATGGTGCTGAGTAGTTTTACAAATACGGCATTCAGCAGAAGCCAAAACCAACTGAAACATTACATTTTATACTTGCTAATGATTAACTAAACTTACAAGAATCTTAACAGCTGTGTCAGCTGCTCTACATGAATTTGCATACACGAGTCTGTTGTTAACTGAAACTTCAGTAAGCAGAAAATGCGGTAAGTAAGTAAGTCTGAGTATTTGTAAACGGTGCCGAACTCGCTAAACAGTCACAATGGCGCCGGACGAACGGTGCTGAGCCACCAGTCAGCAGCAGCGTAGACTACTTGGGCCTTGAGATGACGCTTGAAGGAGCACAGAGTCGTATCTGGTGTGCTAAGATCGGCTGGCAGACTGTCCATGTTCGTGGTCCATTGACGGCGAAGCTGCGCTGACCAATAAATGTAGCTTATACTTAGTTTTTGCTGTGTTGTAACAATAAAATATGGACTTGTTGCCTGCTGAAATGTTCTACACCGCGTCCCACAAAAAGTACACATTTGAATGTTGTGGAGCAACAACAGCCACAACGTGTCAGTATGCTATATCAGCAATATGCACAGCAATGTGCGGGTAAAAACTGCTATTTTTTTCTGCATAAATGGCAGAAAGAATTGATAAAATTCCTTTCTGAATTAGCAATGAAACGTACACCATTCATTTCTGCAATATATATTACTTCTACATATACACTGTTAATTCCAGATTATCGCAAATGAAGGCCAATATTACAGTCAGACATTTATAATCTGTTATCTCTGAGACAGCTGGCAAGAAATCCTTTCCATTGTACTGCTACAACCAAACCAAGCCACTGGGGTATGTACAACCAGCATACTTTGGTGCTGGTGCAAGCCTGGGTTAACTGGGAACGTTGCGACAGGAAGGACATACAGCGTGCAATCTTGGAGGTGGGGGGTCACTGTTTATCTGCTCACCCTCCGCGTGCCATTCCTGCCAGCCAGCCACGAAAACCAGGGGCATGTTCAACAGTTCACCGGTCGAATAGACCGGACCACCGGGACGACCTAATGTTAGACAGGTCAGCTGTTGGACAACTTTCATCTTTACCCAGTAGAACAAAATGGTAGCGATTGCCAGCAGGCGATACACTACATACTGTATTGCCTGCCGGCAATCGCTGCCATTTTGTTCTACTGGATAAGGATGAAAGTTGTCCAACAGCTGATCTGTCTAACACTAGGCCGTCCCAATGGTCCGGTCTATTTGACCGGTGAGCTGTTGAACACACCCCA
>Ga0209149_1002075_pt1 | contig 10928 bp, 5 predicted proteins | sample WorMetTyACAVOLI2_FD_187423 | JGI IMG/M metagenome (GOLD analysis project Ga0209149, IMG submission 187423) | Marine gutless worms symbiont microbial communities from Max Planck institute for Marine Microbiology, Germany - Olavius algarvensis... ...
GGAACAGGATCGGTCCTAAGACCGAACCCTGTGGAACTCCGAAAAGGACCTCAGATAGTGTTGAACTGGTTGCAGACAAGCGGACGTGTTGAACTCGTCCACGTAGGTATGAGGCAAACTTTCGTAGTAGTCCGGAAACTTACTGAACATGCATAGCTCTACCACTTGTGCTAGATTTTTTAATCATTTAATGGGCACAGGTAATTATAGTTCCACATCGAATAATATGAAGTTGGTACACTGGGTGTTGATGGGTGCACTGTTACATTTGGTACAGCGAGGAGGGGACTGGGCGTGGCCGCAGCCCGCCCAGATCCCTCCTCGCTGTACGAAAGTAACAGCCCACCCATCAACGGCCAGTGTACCAATCACCGTATTGCTGTATAATAGTCCGTTGTCCTGCGGTTTTAATGCGTCCATTAAAGGGTTAACCTGGGTGGGTGGCGTTACTCCTGAATACCCATGGGACTGCCTTTCACGCGACCATTTCCCGTTTTCTCAAGCTCGTTAGTTTTTATGTTGTTTAGTTCTTTTTTACTTTTTTAGTTGTTGGCTCGTGCGGTAAACAATGCTGGCTAGGCTCTACCCGTCAGTATGTGAGCGCGTGTAAAACAGCGTTATCGTGTCGTATCGCAAGATAACGAATCTTATGTCACTTTCACACGTTCACGTAGATCGCACCAATCCACAGCGACGATAACGACGCACCGTATGTCTTCACATAACGCGCGGAAGATTGACGGTTGAGCATATATCCACGACCACAAACGAGTTCTTTTATGCGTCAGTCGATGTCGCTTTGCCTTCATTTCTAGCTCGCTCGTTCAACTCGTCATCCTGATCGACAACGACAATTTCCTCTGCGAACTCTGCATTGCACATCTTCGACCTCGTCCAACCATCGGATCGGTCGGACGGAAATATCGAACGCGACCAACCTAATGAGATGATTTGCCTGCGCCGACAGAAAGAGAAGACCAGTAATTGTAGCGGACTGAGAACACGTCAATGACAACTTTGGTAAGGACCTATAGTATTTGACAAAAGCAGGCTCGGATGCATATGCCCACTCCTGTGCTTAATTTCTTCCGAAAACTGCTAAGCCAGATTTAGGCTCAAATGTTTTTTTTTATTTTAAATGTTGGTTTGCCAGTTTAAATGAAAAGCGGGGGGTGTACGCGATGGTGATATCCACCTGTTTGTTTGTTCGTTTGTTCGTCTGTCGCCTGACGCTGCCTCCGCGTAACGGCCGCCACCACCGGTGTCACATGTTTCCTCCCCCGTAAAATTTATGCTTGCGGCGAGGGCTTACCCGTGGCGTACATAAACGCGCCCCACTTGTTATTGGTTTGATGCAGTAAGTGAGTAAGTAAGTAAGTAAGTAAGTAAGAGTATTTATAAGGCGCAGTAATCAAAAAAGTAAGTAAGTAAGTAAGTAAGAGTATTTATAAAGCGCATCAATCAAAAACGTCACGATGCGCCGTAGTCCGTCTGAAACATGAATGTTTTCAGTTGTCTTCTGAATTCTGTGCAGCTGACATCCTTGTCTCGCAGACTGGCAGGTAAGTTGTTCCAGATACGTGGTCCAGCTGCAGCAAAACATATGTCACCAAAACGACTATGAACACGAGTGACAGAGCACTCCCCGAAGTGGACCTGAAGCAGCGAGTAGAACTTTCTGAGGCAAGATGAATATCGTCAGCCAGATAGCTAAGTACATTGCTTGACAGAGCTGGCCATCTTGAATTCAACTCGTCGTCTGACCGGCAACCAATGAAGTTGACGCAATATCGGTGTGATGTGTTCGCGACGTTTAGCTCCAGTGATCAGCCTTGATGCAGCATACTGCACCGACTGTATTTGCCGCATGCCTTTTGTAGGTCACTCCGTACAGCAAGGAGTTGCAGTAGTCCAGTCGACATGAAATGAACGCCTGGACTAGTGTCTTTGTAGCTTCTGCTGGTAGTGACTGACAGAGTGAACGTAGCTGCCTCAAGTGGTAACATGCGGACCGGCAAAGCGCAGCAACGTGTGACGACAGCGACAGCTGACTGTCAGTAATGACGCCAAGGTCTCGCGTCGACTAACGACCTTGACGCTTGAAGACAGGACCAGAATGTCACTCACGTTGACCTGGTTGATTTGTTGCCCTGATCCAAGCCACATTACTTCTGTCTATGCAGGGTTCGGACGTAGTCTGATAACAAGTAAATCTGACCGTACCTGACCAACACACTACTGGCAGACAACCATGAGTTCATTAATGAGTAAAAACGAACAAACAAATCACGCCAAGGTTCATAAAAACAATGCCCATGATTTCAAGAGACGAAGCGTATGTCGTCACGCGCAGGTACGTCCACGGTGCGCATGCGTCAACCACGTACTTTGCCTCTGAAACCGAGCCAATCGACAACGGTGAACATGTTGAGCGGTTGACGACGGTGAGCCCGGATTGATGACGCGTGCACGTGTGATTGTGATTAGCACGGTCACCGACCGAGCAATGAAGGCGTCGTGTCGGACATCGAGGCCCACGCTGCAGGCACAGTCGCCGTCGAACGACGGATTATGAACGTGACCCGAGTCCAGTAGGCCAATCGGCGAGCAGGGCCTCGGCCAACCTGACTGACGACCTATAACGACCATTTTACGACGCTGTAGTCGCGTACGATACAGTCATTACGACGGTGAAGGAGGAGCTTCGTGCCGCTGTGCATTAACTAGACCAACACGACGTACATCCTCCGGTTTTGTCCGGGGGGGGGTCAACCCCCAGAACTTTTGTCCGGGGGTCTTCCTCCCCCGGACGCGTATTTGTAGAACATACATTGCTACGGAGCACGAGTTATATATAGCCTGACACCGACCAACACCTAACATTAATCGTGATTAAAGAAAGCGTTAAACTGAATAAATGGCATAATACAGTGAAAAGTGAGAAAAAGTATAAAGTATAAAGTAAATTTTGTTGTAGAAACAAAGTAAATAGAAAAACAAATAAAAACAAAATTACTACACTTGGGATCGAACCCACACTATACGATTGCAAAGAAGCATACCCGGTACATACCACCGTGCAAATCGGCAGTTCGATGGAAGTGCTGCACACTGAGTATTTAACGTAACGCAGTATACCTGCATACACCGCCTATAACTAGCATGCGTCATTTCCCAATGAACTATAACAATGTATGTTCTACAAATATGCCCCCAGACAAAACCCCGAAGGTCGTACCCCAAGTTTTGCTGCCTAGGACAGAACTCGGCTGGGACTTTTTTGAAAACTGGCACTAACCCGTATAGGCCTACACCTGACCATATCTGACCCACGAGGTGGGGTTCTGACCCTAACCGACCCATGTAAGGCAGCAAAGAAATGGGTTAACTTATGACCTAGGGGGTTTGTACTGGCGGGGATTTGATCATTTAGGCCTACCACGACGTACTAACATCCTCCAGCAGGCGTATCAACTGGATGCTTCAGTCGACCCCAACTGTCCTAAATGCGGTGAGGTGCCACACACTATTGAACAGTGAACACTGGTTTGATTGTCCTGGTACGCTGCAAGCTCGGATGGAAATAATATTCGGCACCACAGAGCCACTTCCTCTGTCTACTCTGTCGACACACCCGGGAAAATCAGTCACACTGGCAAGACGTATACTCTGTGAGTGTGACGGCTTGGTGCGAACGCCGTCAACAACAGCAGCAGCAGCATCTGAATGTACGTGCGCTGCGTGCGACTATATCAGAACGCAGCGAGTGTCACCGCTATTATTCATCGACTGTCACGCGCTGTGCGACTGCACGGCTGCTGCTGCTGCTTTTGAAGCTAATAGGCTTTCTTGGAACGTTGTATTCGATCTGTACTCGGATCTGTACTCGATACGGTCGAGTTCATCAGATGACGTGTCTACGTCTTTATTTTATAGATTCAGCAGCAATTCACCGCCATATGAAGGCGTCACCCAGTGCATGCGAATGTCACTAACTTGATATCATGATCGCTGATGCAACACAAAGTTGTCAACACGTTCATATTTCTCGTCCGATCAAAACTTGATTTTTTCTTGAACAAATATTGCAATGTCCATGCTTGTTATACCTGTGGTGAAGCCGACAAGATGGACGGCATTGTCAGCAGCCTGGTATGATGCTGATGTTAGGAAGACGTTAAACTTCAGTCCATTTTTTCACTCATATTCACAGACCGCAAGTAGGCTGACTTAGACATTAAAGTCTCATGCAAATACGTGCCGCACTGCAGGTTGTAAATCGTATAAAATTTTGTTCTTGCTATTATTATGCACTCATCTTATAAAGGGATATAACGTAAGACTTCTACCTACCCGCCTATCGCAGGAGAGAGGTGTAGGCCTATATTGTCCTCAAATCATCCTCGTGGCAGACTGAACGAACGTGCTATATAATATAATATATATATAATATGTCAGCAATGGCAACTATGACGGAAAGATGGCGCCGAAATATGAAAAACGATGAACAATACTTAGGCCAAGTACAATCCTATTCCTTTATGACGTGCGATACAGCGGTAGTGTATGTCCAAAATACATAATTAAACACAAAACGCGATTGCAGGCTGCTTTGGACATCATTTAACAGTAGGTCGGTTTCTTGTGCAATCGTCTAGGCATTTTATCGCGCCAGCAGTCAGTCGAGATTCATTTATATTTTATTGACCATTGCTACTTTTGCGTCTTTTTTGAATACGATACGGTACGATAAAGTCGATGTGCGTTCAAAAATTGAAGGGCAGTCAGCTTTGTCTACCGCACAGAATCAAACAGAACAAGAACTTAGCTATCGCAAACAGATCGCGCGCCAGCTGCGCACACAATACGTTGAGAGCATCTATAAGCCTAAATATTACACCGTGACCTTGAAATCTAGGTTAAGGGTCACTCAAGGTCATTAAAAGTGGTACCATTTGAAAGCTTGGGTACGGTTTCCTATTCGCTTTCCATAATAACTATGGCCGTATCTTTAGCCATTTCGGAGACATTCAGCGTCAAAGAATAGCCTGACCTTGAAACCTGGGTTTGGAGTCGTTCAAGGTCATTGAAAATGGCGCAGTTCGACAGACCATGTATGACTTTCTATTAGTCCGCCATTGTAACTATAGCTCTATCTTGTACCGATTGCGAGTTATTTGACGTTCAATAATATCGTGACCTTGAGATCTGATTTAGGTCATTGAAACTGGTGCCATTCGAAAGCTTGGATGCGGTTTTCTATTCGCCTTCTATAGTAACTATGGCCGTATCTGTAGCCGTTTGTGAGATATTTAGCGTCAGAGTGGTGTGACCATGAAAACAGGGTTAGGGTTCGTTCAAGGTCACTGGAAATGGCACCATTTGATAGATCGCATACGAGTTCCTATTCGCCTTACACAGTAACTATGGCGCTATCTTCTATCGTCTACAGGCACCAGTGATATGTTACTAAAAAATAAATAAGTAACAGGTCACTGACAGGCACTAACCCTAACTCACATCAGTCCTATAACTTATTGGTAGAAAATCGCTAAATTTGTATACCCCACCTGTATTTAGCGCCCCCGCACGGGGTGACCCCGTCGGAATTTTGTGAAGATGTTTGATGCTGATAAAACTCGAATGATTGGGCTATCGTATGGTAAAATAATTATAAACTGTTTTCATCTGATACCGGAACGTGACGGACGGACGGACAGACAGACAGATTTGTTATATCAATATTGCGCGTCAATGTGCTGACGCGCGATAAAAATTAATATAAAAAATAAAGTAAAAATACATTGATGAAAGTCTTATTCTGTGTTTCATTTAACCTTTTGTCTGCACAAATTAGTAAACGGTAAATGTCAAAAACAACATATAAGTCATATAGTTAGGCTATGTATAGTAGTGAGCTGGCAGTAGGCCTATATTAATACTGTCAGTTGTTGAAAATGACAATATACTTATTTGTGTATTCAGCAAGCATTAGCTTTATTAAGTGTGTATCCCATATTTATCAAACAGATATACGTTTATACAGAATAAGCAGGATGCAATAACTCTATAATGAAACATTGTTAACTCACGAGTAAAAAGTTGCTGAAGACGACCGGGGTGTACACTGCGCAGCTGTCGCCATTGGCGCCGCAGCATCTTTAGTGCAGTGTGACGTGCGCCGCGGCCCAGCAGCAGCAGCAGCAGTGGCAGTCGCAGCAGTGCCAGCAGTGTCAGCAGTGGCCGAGGGATCATTCAACAGACTGAGTCAGCCATGACGCACGCTGTCTGCTGCTGCTGCTGCTGCTGCTGCTGCTGTCATTCGGCCTGGATGACCGTCCCCCGAGTGACGTCATTCCACTCCCTCGTCCAGACAGCACCGCGTGTCGTACTATGTCTGGAAAGGAAGGAAGACGGCGCGGCGGCGCTGCGACGGCGCTGTTTACTTTGGGTGGCCGGGCCGGTGTAGTGGTGAGCTGGCCGTTGGAGGAACACTCCTCGCTGTCAGTCAGCCGCATATTCATACACTCACCGCCGGCGTCGTTGTGGACGTGTTTCCGGCGTTTTCTCTCGTGCAGCTGTCCATCGCTAATGCTGGAACATTCATTTCCGATCCCAGAAAATCGCGGCTTGCGTACAAATGTTTGCACTCGCACTATTATCTTCGTCAATTATTCTGTTGCCAGCGAAATGTTGCCGAATAAAGGCGGCGTCGATTGGACTGTTAATGCGATGAGACCGTAGAACAGTTTACATGCCGAACATGACCGTCTCTCTGTTACAGTGTAATGCGTTTCCGTGATTTCATCGTCTTCATTCGGCGAACTCAATACTCATACAACTCTCATGATTGCACAATTAGTAACTCTCACAACTGAGACCGTTATCACATCTTAACCTTTTAATCGTCACATTAAAACCGCAGAGCAACGGACCATCATATAGCAATACAGTGAATTGGTACACTGCCGTTGATGGGTGGGCTGTTACATTTGGTACAGCGAGGAGGGGCCTGGGCGGGCTGTACCAAATGTAACAGCCAACCCACCAACGGCCAGTGTACCAACTTCGTGTTATTCGATGTGGCACTATTGCCTTTGGAGTCTAAAGGGTTCATTAATGTTTACTATTATAACTCACGGAATCAGACGAGAAATGAAGTCTTGTCTTTACTGGCCCACCTTATCAGCCATATGCGTTCGTTGCGAACGTTAGTTCTTCTGTCGTCCGTCCGTTGTCCATCCCGTGGCATGAACAAAGTCCAGCGATCACTGTTATCAACAAGTTTCGACAGTCGCACCGTGTTGACAACACCTGTGGTGTAAAGCTAAAGTCACTATATCAGACCGTCCCCTTTTCAGGAAAGCTCGGTTGCGGGCCAGCTTTTTATCGCAGTGGCGATATTTTTGTTTTTATTTGTGTTACCTGTTTCCTGGTCGTAACAAGTTCGCCTAACAGCCATAATAAGCCAATAAACAAACCATGTTAGCTTTACTCTTTAGATGTTTAATTTTGTGACTTCAGTTACACTTTTTACATTTTTTGGGGGGGAATTTTGCTATTTTGATTCTTCGTTTTATTTATTTTGCTATTTAACAGTCGCATATATATGTCATTTTTACCGGCAGGCCTGCGTTTACTCAGTGGTCCAAAAATGGGTTTTTCGCCCCACAGAAACGACACATTGCCCGACAGACGTGAAATTTAGCACGAGGGAGCCCCCGTGCCAAAAGTCACGTTTATAGGGGCAGAAATATGGGAATACAGCCTCCAAAACTGTCAAAATTTGGAATGTTGGCCATAAATTTGCTTCCCAAGGGCGTCTCCTTTGCACAATTTTTAGGAAATTCTCAGTGTTTGTACGCATCTATAGGTAGCTTTTAAAATTTTAATTTGATCGATTTCGGGGGAAAAACAACCAAGTTATAAGCATTTTCCCTCGGTGGGAGCATTTTCCCACAAATTTTCAATAGCCTTTAGCGGCGAAACTACTGATCGGATCAAAAAATGTTTTAAGGGGATATAAAAATGGCACGGACCTCCTCTGTCACCATGCGCATTAGAGGCGTTGCGTATATAAAGAGGAAAACAGATAAGTTTATATTAAGATTTAACTGTGTTGAAAATACTTTTTTGCAATTTTTGTAGCTCAATGTAATGTCAGTGTGGAATACTTTGTTTTCTCTAGTTAAGTTAGTTTAGTTTTTTTTGTTGTTTTCTACCGCTTACTATTTCTACCAGATGTCTGGTGAATAAAGTTGTTCAAATTTAAGACATAGTGAGTGAGTGAGTGAGTGAGTGTGTAGTTTCTTAAGGGCACATCAGCACAAGAAGGCTATTTAGTGCCATTCAAGGTTTATATGATGGATAGACATACTTACGTACTTACACGTATGGTGGGGATAGTGCGTCGCGCGCCGGCTGTAGACGAACAAGTAGCTCTGCTATCGCAAAGAGGCCGCGCGATGCTTTGTGTCTGTCAGTTGTTAGCTTCAACAGTACAAAATGTCGAGTGGAGTCTTTATTGTTAGTTACGTAGGCTACAGATTTATCACTGCGTGCAGTTAAATGCGCTGTTCTGCTGTCTTTGGCGTAACATTGAGGCTTCTTGTCATAGACATTTCGTCGTCTTCTCCTGCAATCAACACCGCCGCTTACTACCAGCGATGTGTCATAACTTGCGAGACGGTGGCCGTGGTCCACATGTGACCGGCGACCGTGTTTACAACACCTGGCTTGTTGCAGCGTTAATACAGGCAGTCAAGCCAGATATAGGCTCAGAATCGCGATTTCTACCTACCCCACCTGCATTCGACGCCCCCGTTAGGGGGGTTCCCGTCGGAATTTTGCTATGCCGTTTGGCGTGGTAAAACTAGAATGGTGTGGATATCCGATGGTGAAAAATTTTGATGACAAGTTTATTCGTTTTGACAGAATTCACGAACCTGACAGATACACAGACGCACAGACACAGACAGACACCGCATGACGACATATGCTGCGCTTGCATATAGCATCGAGCGGCAAAAAGTGTGATTTTTTTGTTTGTTTTTGTCATGCTTTGGAATTACGAAGTTTGTTATAACGGAAACGCTATATGAAGCAGTGTAATTTTCACAACAGTTATGATGCCATTGCATAGAGGAAGCTAGCTTTGTAGTTGTGCATCTAGGCCTATATTCAAGTTTTTCTATGGACCACAGGATTTTCCCTTGGGAAATTTATACCAAAAATGCCATTTTTGGCGATTTTGCGGGCTGTAAGTCCACATTTTTCAAGTCACAGCGGTAAAATTTGGCGTGAGGGTGCGGACCTGGGACTCCCTCCCTCATGCCAAATTATGTAAAAATCGCTTAAGGGGATATACCCATTTTGGAGCAAATTTATTCCAAAAATTACATGTTTGGCGATTTTGGGGGCTGTAAGCCCGCATTTTCAAAGCTACAACGGTGAATTTTGGCGTAATGGGGTTCGGACCTGGGACTCCCTCCGCCACGCCAAATTGTGTAAAAAATTGCTTAAGGGGATTGGCCCCGTGGGGGCTGATTTATGCATTTTTTATGCATTTTTTAATTTTTTTTAAATTATAATATGCATATTTTATTATAAATCTGCCCCTACGGGTTAACGATTTTAGTGGACGTTTCTAAAGTCACGATGGTGAAATTTTGCACAAGGGTGCGGACCTGGGACTCCCTCGCGCACGTTTGATTTTGTAAGAATCGCTCAAGGGATTCTGGACATTGTCTGCCGATATTGCATTGCCGCGGAGGTGATGCATATTGATTTCTAGTTCTATATTTTTTCTGTTAATTATGTGCAACTGTGTTCTTGCGTTTTTTCTCTGTTCAGTGTGGGTAATACGCTATAATAATCAGTGCTATAAACGTTTGCAGTAAAATTTACGCTATACGATACTGCAATTGCATGGTCACGTGAAAGTCATGAAAGACTCCAGAAGAGCGAAATTAAAATTGAATTCATAATGAAAAAGACAAATTGTAGTCGAGCACGCGTGACCTGGAGATGGTCTAAAATAAGGTACACTTGACGCCCAGCATGATCGAGTATGGATGTTACAATGGCAATCATGCCATCAGCCATATAACCTCAATACAAACCAACGATAGCAATACCGAGCGAGCGTTTATTGCGGCGATATTAGCGAGTTTCATTCCACGCTGGCGGTGATTTTACAGACGACAGCGCGCACTGAGCTTGGCGGTTTATTGCCGACTGAGCACATCCATCATCTGCATGCGAGTAATAAAGTTCGTGGTCGGCCGTGGCGCCGAATGACTGACTGGCTGACTGCGGAGCCTGTCTTCAGTAGGACGATATGTCCACTCATCCGCGAGATCGCTGTGATGAGTTGCTGATAGTCACCAGCCTTCCATTATGTGTATGTGTTACGCCAAATCTGTGAAACTGCCCATTTCCCGAACTGGGCAACGAGACTGCCCAGTTCGTAAAATGGGCAGTTTCACAGGCACTAACCCTAACTCACAGTCACATCAGTCCTATAACTGGCACTAACCCTTACTCCTGAACCCTAACCGACCCACGAGGCGGTATAATACTGAATAAGTGCTATATAGCACTTATTCAGTAGTCTATTATAGATTATAGATCCATTTCACGAACTGGGCAACGATACTGCCCAGTTCGTAAATGGGCAGTTTCAGAGATTGGCCGTAACATATGCATGCGTCATGACTTGGACACCAGCTGTCTCACATGACACGGACTCTATGCAACCAGGGGCCTTATTCTTCGACTGTGCGCTACATTAACGGACGCTCAAAAGCCGACGGACGTCCCCCAGTTAGTCCTGCAGACCATCGTTTTTCCCAGTGGCGGCGCCAGAATTTTTTTTCTGGGGGGGCTAGGTCCCTTTCCCCCTTCCTTCCCTTTCTCCTCCCTTTCCC
>Ga0209149_1002076_pt1 | contig 10927 bp, 8 predicted proteins | sample WorMetTyACAVOLI2_FD_187423 | JGI IMG/M metagenome (GOLD analysis project Ga0209149, IMG submission 187423) | Marine gutless worms symbiont microbial communities from Max Planck institute for Marine Microbiology, Germany - Olavius algarvensis... ...
AAATATGCTGCCCGGTACACATTGTAGTTATAGCAGACAACGTATCTACAGCATATAACAGTTGTAACACGGTTCAATGTGTTCACATGCCCATGTCAACAAGTGAATCATGGTTCACTTTCAACCACGCACGCATATGCAGTGACTTATCCATTCGATTGCGTCTCCCTACTGTCAGCATTCCGCAGACCGAAAACAATCTTTCGACAAATGCTTGCGACGACGGAGCAGAAACCAAATATTGAGCAATCAACGTCAGAACTGGGTAAATGTTGACTGTTCTTTCTGATGCCAAGAATTCGATGGCACTGCCACCAAACGAACGTGTGTGGATGTCAGCGATGTACTGATTAATGTGGCTTCGGATCGGTCTGATCACCAGTGCTGCGGAAGTTGCATGGCCTTGGCTTGGTTGCTCTTGCTCTGCCAGCTTGGCTGCCAGAAGTGGAAAGTCTTCCAAAGCTGTTGTAGATGTACTCGTACTGGGCGGATAATCGTTAATTCATATAGAATTAACGACTATTTGCCGTTAACAATTATTAACAATTAACCGTTCGCGGCGAAACTCGTCAGTGTAAAAAGTGAAAAAATAAAAAGTTTTATATATAAGGATCATTTTAGTTTTAGTTTTAGTTAGTTTTGCTGAATCATTGTAGTTATTATTTAGTTATGGTTATGAAAATATTTTTATTTATAGTTATAGTTTTAGTTAACTAGAGACAATCATTTTAGTTATAGTTTTAGTTATAGTTACTAAAATATCACTGCCATCCTCAACGTGTAAATTCGAATGAGCAATATTTTCAACGACATGGTTAGACATTAGGACCTATTATTGGTGAAATAAACTTAATATATTATTGGGTTAGGCGTTTCTGCTTTTGAGACAGTTTAGCGTGTTTGCGGCTAGGGCGACTATAGACTCATAATATGGCCCCCGGCTTCCTCCGTTTTAAGGAACGTTGCTTCGCTGTACGGGGGTGCTTCGCGGCTAAAAGAGGATTAGAGGAAGAAGACCGGGAAGGGGGAGGTAGGAAAGGAGTAACAGGAGTTTGACTCACTTTCAAACATATTCTGCGCTATATGCTGATGCCCACTGCCTAGGCTATAGCTGAAGTTTGTATGCGACCCTCCCCTGTGAGGCCGCATTACGCGTTACACCCCGTCCGTTTATCTGTTTGTCCGTCTGTCCCGTGACAACTGTTAACTCGAAAACGGAACATCATACAACTTTCAAACTTTGAAGTAAGGTTACCCGCATGAGAAGTAACTGGCACTAGGTCAAGGTCACTGGGAAGAGGTCAGAAATGTGAACATCGTTTTTGGCGCATTATCTTCGCATAATTCACATAATGCATAATTCACCTAAAACCAAGACCATGATGACTCCCATTCCTCCAAATGCACAAAAACATTTTGTCCAACACAATGCAATAGCAAAAATGCGTATTTTCGAGATAACGAAGCGACAATATTCGAAGCGGTACCTTAGCGGTAAGTAAGTAACAATGTACTGATTAAGGTGACACTATCACGTCAAAGACATTGCAGGGGCACCGTAAATAGTTCGTGGTTTTAGCGGTGTACCGAGAATGCATTGTGTTCACTCAAGTTCAACCATGACCGGCACGTAGGCCTACGCAATACGCTACTCAGCCGGGCGTGTGTGCGATAAATGCAAGCACGGGCCGCATATCGCTTAAGTTTCTCATTAACTTAGACCACAATAAATAAATTGCTATGTAGCCTAATGTAATGCAATCAGTGGTTAGATAAAATCATGTGTATTTGCAGACAAGAACTGCACATTCTGTCGTGGTCGGTGAAACGCGATGAGAACTCGCCGCCAATATTATTGTGCCGATGCTTGGCAGAAAGTGCTGATTGAGCAGGATATCGCTGTAATATGTATACACCGTGAAGTGAATTTTACGTCGGGCTCGGTAAATATCAGGTGAATGCGTACAAGTGCAGGAATGACAACCAATATCGTGATTCGGACTCGGAGAACGTCGAGACAGTACGCAGATTGAAGTCTGTCGGCTGCAGCAGTTTCAGCAAATAATCTGATATGATATTCCGATATTCGATATTCGATATTCGATACGAGCTTTTGGCCTAGAATTTTTTTTGAAATTTTGCATCTCATGAACTGTGAAGTGAGTTTGAAACTTTACGCTACCGGTACTTACAAGTATAATTAGTGCGGTTAACCCTTTCATTGGCACACTAAAACCGCACAGCAACGGACCGTTGTACAGTAGCCTACAGCAATACAGACAGTGATTGGTACACTAGCCGTTGATGGGTGCACCGTTACATTTGGTACAGCGAGGGGCCTGGGCGGCTGCGCTGCGGCCCCGCCCAGTCCTTCCCTGGCTTTACAAAATGTAACAGCTCTGCAACTATCGGCCAGTGTTCTAACTTCATATTATTCGATGTGGCATTATAATTACCTTTGCCGTCTAAAGGGTTAAAGGATATATGTCTAGGCCTATGTAGTATTCAGAGGGTTAAGCGGATTTGAACTTTGATGTTACTTCAGCTGGGACACAGTCTACGTGTAGACTTATATGCAACGTTTCTGAGCCAAAGTACTGACAATGCTGAAGCAATGAAAAACTAAAAATCCGAACTCGAGATAAATAATATATCGCTTCCATGCAGCGTCTCTGAAAGCGATACTTTGTTATGGTTTCCATTTCTTATCTGTCACTGTTTCTGTCCATCTTGTCCACGTTATCGACAGTCGATGAAATACAGAGACAATAATTCTGTCGCTGAAGGTGGTCTGCAGTGCAGCGGCGGACTTCAGTGCAGGTACTGCGTTATTGGACGCAGCTTATCGCTGCTGCAGTGGCTGCCGTGATGCTCGTGTGTGTATAAACGTTTCAAGTAAGATGATCTCAGCTTGCAGTTGACGGCCGAAGAACGGATCCATGCGAAGGAATGTTGTAAGATAACCTGCAGTATTCGTCGCGTGGTATTGAGAACGTTCGTTGTTCCAGTTTCGAGCAGGTGCTCGTAATTCTACTTGGTCCTCGCCGTCGATAATAGTTAAAGTCTTTTTGCGTCACATCTCCGTCGTCATACTGCACGTAGTCACGTTAATCGATGTTCACCGACGGAAGTGACTGATCTTGAGCAAATTACACGGCTTGGGTTCGGATGCTGAGATGCAGGCTAAAAAGCATCTCATTCACTGTCGGATAACTCCAGAGCGTCAGAGCTGACGTCATCGTAATGACGTCGTCGTTGTTCACGACGCAGCCGCTGCTGATTGGCTGGTCACTTGTCGCAGGTAAACCCTTCTTGGGCAGGTACACGACTGACTACTACTGTAGTGAAATTGGAAATTTTTGGAATAATAAAAATAATAACAATAACGACGGTAAATATAGCACACAATAGTCAGCTATACTAGATGATGTGTGCTGTGTTTTCTGAGATAGCTTAAGAACCTTGGAAAGATATCCAGTAAAACTGAAATGACCCTTAAATCACTCAAAATTCAAAAAGTGACTGATGTCTTCGACGATGAGGTTGTTTGATAAGACGACTAATTAACGACTTCCTATTACAGTTCCATAGTAACGATAGCTCGGCGTTTCGGTTCCTTTTCTTGTGTCACTGGATCACTGAATTGAATGCATGTTGCCTACGTCCATGGGCATGTTAACAGAAGATTTACTATCCCGTCATCCGTGATGCTTCCGAGATAGTCCTGCCAGATAAAAATGCGAATTTTTCATATCCCATTTTAATGCCCTTCAGAATTACGTTATTTGATTTAATAAAACTCGAATGCTGGGACGAGTAAGTAAAAAATAAGTAGGACTAAGTAGTAAAAAATTGATGATAAATTTAGCCTTGCTGACAAAGATCAGTGTTATAGCTGGAGTCGAGTTGTCTGCTGTGCACTGGGCTTTAGTTTCTCTGTCAAGTTCGCTAATGTTCAAAATTCTCTCAAATCTTCCAACAATTCGTCTGCGGATTTCTAGTGAGTATAGGCTAATTATCGCTGATGATAGCTGGGAAAAGGTATTCTACAACTGTTTTATCACCGCGCTTTCGTTGCAAAGTATACTATATCTAGGAAAAGTACATTAGGCGTAATTAAAATTACCAGGACATCATATAAAATTATATCGAAAATGCTTTCGACATTATTCAAAAAAATAAAAACACAACTGTAAGCCTAGTTGTTAACACGATAAACAAGTGCGTCGGAGTATACCTTGTGAAGTCGGTGCAAAAATGCTACTTTTCATGTCCCTTCTGCATACGAATTCCCCCCGGGAGAAAAACCCTGAAATATTTTCGGGATCTGTTCACAAGCAAGATCGGTCCCTGCATGGCCTAAACGGCTGTATAAATAGATTGCCGGAAAATCTGTCTTCTGGACACGGCGCATGCGCGTCACAGGCAGACAAACAGACTACATACGGCAAAACGATCTCACTAGCCAAGCGTTTACTCGTAATACTCGGCTAAAATATTAAAACTTCCGGTCACGTGAGGTGGAAGTGGATGTTGCGCTGTATAACGTCGTAGTTGCGGTGCTGGGAACAAGCGCTGACGACAATGTGACGTCACTGAGCGAGCACGTCGACGTCGACCTCCGCCACGGCATCGTGAAAGGCTACAGTCAATACGTTACGTTTGTCGTCAGTCCGTCGCCGACTGACGACGACCGTTGCTCGGCGCAGGCAGTCGTCAGAGTCGACCTCGGTCAAGGACCGTTCAACCGCGTCAAACTCTCCCTCGACTACAGCGAACCGCGCCTGTGGACTGTCGACGTGTCTGACTCTATACACGCTGACGGGTACGGTGTCAGTAGTGCTGCTGCAGCTGCTGATGATGTTGATGATGATGAAGATGATGATAACGATGCCGGTGTCAGCAACAGCACCATAGGCAACATGGCCGAAACGCACGTACGTATTGTCTGCCTAATTCTTATTGTAGTTCAACTTTCGTATAAGAAGAAATGCGCTTGTTCAGTTAATGTCCTTCAGCTAAACAAGTGCGGCAGCAAGATGCATTCCCACTGTGGCTTATTGGAGGTGACAGTGGAAATTATGTACAGCATCCCTTCCTCCTTCACCTGTTGGATATGTGAAAATGACCGAAAACAGCTGTAGTCCGACCACAGTGCAAAATTTCGCCCAAGTTCTGCCGTTCGCTTGCATCAGTAGTACAACGACATCGTCGAAGTTTCACACCTCTCCTGGGGGCCTCCTTCCCTCGATCCCATCGATCGATACACCGCTGGAACCGCAATTAAAAACACAAGTTTCGCCTCGCTGATTGTGTACACATATTATGTTGAACTGGTTTTAAGTTAAAGCGTGAATTTACTAGTAGTGTGCTGAACATGTAAAGCTGGGATGTTCGTCGCCGTCTGCTGGAGAACCCTCGTGGTCCGATCCATGTGAATATGCAGTGGGTGGTTGATGAGGAGTGCCATTATTAGTGAACTACTTTCTATTGCTGCGCGTTCAGCCGTTTAGTAGACGTTAATTAGCAGAGTCTTAAACATGCTCGAAAAATGCAATCGTAACGGTCTCAGTTCGTCCTCCCGGGTAGGCCGTTAGAAATAGAGGATTAAGATTGCTCCTGTAAAAAAAGGTAAAGGAGCGTATAGTTCTTCGTGAAATTCACCTCAGAACTACGGGACGCCACTTGTCAAATGGGATCACACAGTGTTATCTGCTACCCGACAGAGGTGGCCACTGGCCGCCCCGCCTTCACCCCCAACCGGGCAGGTTGGTACTCGATTTATCGACCCCGCAAGGATGAAAGGCTGAGTTGGCCTAGTTGGCTGGTTACATACCGAAATGGTTTACCCGTCCACAGACGGTCACCCATCCGAGTACTAACCGGGTCTGACGTAGCGCAACTACGTTGATCGAAGCCAACGCGTTACCACTGTAATCTCCATTCGCGCTGATCTTAAGCCATAATTGACAGGAAACGTTCCGATGAACCGTTTTCGAGACAGTCGCGGTCAAATTGGTGAAACGGGCGTCTGAGCGGTCAAAAATTGTCCATCCATGATGGCATCCAGCCCCTTTCTTGGCCCCGCATTTAGAGGTCGCTGGAGATGTCGCTTCCAAAATGCGAGAAGCAACATGGCAGACGACGATGTCTGTCGTGCAACGACGACGACCGTCGTGCACAAGTTCACGACGATCCGTTGCTCCGCTGGCGAGAAATGATTGACAGACAAAATACAACAGCAAACTCTATACCCTTCCGTGCTAATATATGGCGGGTAAAAAATGTCAACCAATTAGACACCGGTTATAACTTCTGCTGTTGCCGTATTTAGCCAGCTGCACAGTTGCCAGGCACTACATGAAAATTGTGGGGGCCTTGTCCCCATCCTTTGTGTTTATAAGTATGAGGACACGGTGCCAACGTCCGTATTCCTTCATCGTCAAATTGTGTCTCATTAATTGGCGGGGGCTTCCCATCCCTGCCCTGGAGCCGCCCAACGCCGGATTATGGCTTAGGCACAGTAGGCAAATGCCTAGGGCCTACGACGTCGAAGGGGCCTACGAAAGATGGCTGCAAAATATGTTGAACAGACGTTAGCCAATCAGTCACTAATGGCTTATGCATTGTAAGCACTAAACTGTCGATTTTGGCACTAAAACATCAATTTCACCAATAACACATTAAACTGTTTAAGTCGCTAAAGAAACAAGCAATTTAGCAGTGTGTAGAGGGCGACAGGTGAGAGACGGAGGGGCCTACGGTTGTGCAGTGCCTAGGGCCTACGCCAACCTTAATCCGGGCCTGGAGCCGCCCCTGTTGTCGAGCTCGTATTAGTATTAATATGGGTGAAAAGTGCGGCTTTTATTTGTGCAGGTGTTTAACGAGCAGATGCGTATCTATAGCAATGACCTGCCAGGTCACCGTGACGTCAGTATCGACGGCGGGCACCTGCTCAAGGTGGTTGACCGAGTGGTGACACGGAAGCACTCGCGCCTCGTGCTCGGCGTGAGTAACGGTCGCGTGGACTGGCGCGCTCGCCGGTCGCGCAGACAGTTCATCGAGTCAAAGTTCTTGTTCTCGCTACCGCGCGGCACGTCAGCCGGCCTGTACGTCGGGATGAACCGCGTCATCGCCGACGACTTCAGAGCTGGGTCGGGACTTTGTCGCGCCGTCGTCAGTCTCTTCGCAGACCTCGGTCAGTGCTCTCAGTGACGTACGGCTCTAAGTTGGGCCAAATATAGTAGATCGACGCCCGGGAGAGGGTATGACTATTTATGGCAACGGACCGCAGCTCGTCGCAAAGGACTACAACGCACCGCAACAAACCACACATCGACCCTAACCCATTGCGGTGTGTTGCGGTCTGTTGTCGTACGTTGCGGTCCGTTGCGGTAAATAGTCATACCGCCCGGGAGGCTCAGGCCTCATTGTTGATTGCTTGTTACTTTAACAATCGTATTTCCGCACTGATAAATACAAACGACGGGGCCAGTCGTCCCCGTCGTTCCTCCACAAAAAAACTAGAACTCCCAAATCTTTTAGAACCTGCCTGCCGGTCAGTTTGTTTGTCTTTGTTTCGTGTCCATATATGTTATTGTGTATGCTCGTGTATTTTCGTTGCGAAACGGTTTGTTAAACCTATCTTGTTTTGTCTTTCGGCTAAACGTTGGGTCCAAATGCCTGGAAATGCTCTGTGGCAGTACCGCCGCCGTGTTGTTATCGCGTCACATTCTCTCACACTGTGAGGCTGGCGCAGTTGGCGTCGTCGACGACATTCGTCTACAGAATGTTGGCAGCTAGAAGACCTGGAGCTGCGTCGTTGATGCTTCTGTGCGCAGTGATCGTGACTGTGAATTGACCTGAAAATTAGTCCGTCAAGTACTGCCAGACGCAGCAAACCTCGCTGTTCGCACACTGTGCAGTGCTTTCTTGATATTCGTTCGCAGCACTAGTTGCATTGATGGGCGCAATCCGACAGTTTCGAGGTTCACGAGTTCACGGTGATATTTCATCAAACTTACCGTAACGTTTAATGTTATAAAATGGTTGAATTGATTTTCTCTAAAGTTTTAATCGAAAGTCCTGAAGAAACGACAATCTTTTTTACTACAGAGCACTGTGAGAATGTATACTTCCGCCAACACCAAGAGTATGGCCCTTGAACTTTACCGGAATCCGTACCCTGGACCATATCACTACCAAAAGTTAAAAGATTTTTCCAATTGATAGGCATAGTCATAACACCAAGTTTCAGTGAAATCGGCGGATTACTTTTGCAGTTGGCCTAATCCTGCTGGCAGACTCACAGACAAACTGAGCGATTTACAAGCCTCCCTCGACTTCGTTGGCACAGGTAATTAAATTTAACCAGCAAAGATTTGTCGTTCAAACACTGCAGCGAACATATTATGTTTATTAACTTATCAGTGCATCTGGATTGCAGGATAGTCAGTCTACAATCTGTGAGTGTGTGTGCTTGCGATAATGCGATTCCGTGGAAGTAGTCTATAGTGCCCTCTCTGAAATATACCTGCGTGCATGCGGCGTTCAGACGATCAAGTATTCCGCACTCGTACAGCGTTTTCACAAACACGCGTCGTACGGACGTTGGTCCACTGTTTATATACTTTAGTATACTGTAATTTTAGCCGACATACCAGATCTGTCTCCTCTCAGCCGCTCTCACCTACGTCTCTGGCAGAAATCTCTTCGTTTGATAGACGTGCATGTCCGACTGTCTGTAGTAGGGGAGTGGCGTGCGACCCGTAACACAAACTGTGAGTCTTGCAATGTTTGACATCCATCTTAACCACATTACATCGTCGTCATCATGCATCATTTATTTTCGCAAAATAAAAAGCAACAACACAACCAAATCAACTGTGCAGATGAACCAGACTACTCGACGGAGCTCTAGTTACGGACCGCATAGGCCTAGTAAAGCATAAAACAAATAAATTTGCACATTTCACTGTGCGTACAAAAACATCCAGGGAGCTGAAATCTACTTTTTAGACGAGCTCAGCATAGCACACAGTTAATACAAAGCGCGTCTTTGCTATGCCAGATGCGTCCGTCCATCCACGGGACGTCTGTCGCTCGAGTGTATTGAGTGAAAACGGCTTAATAAAATTATATCCGATAATTCTAGTTTACATTCTATTTTACACCCCTAGTGTGTTGAATACAGATGATGCATAAAAATTGTGATTTTCGACCAATATATCGTTACATGTAGCATACGATAAAGTTACAATGTAAAACTAATAGGGAATAGCATATACGGGCTTTCGGTTAGTACAAATTTTGATGACCTTAAATGAGCTTAAACGACCTAACGCATTAACGCACAAATTTATCAAATATCGCTTCTTTCTGGCCCTCGCTGTGTAAAATTGAATGCAGATAGACCCACCACAATGTCAGCGGCAAAAAGAGAGATCAGGTCTATAGATGTCAGCGATGTAGGCTACAGGTCGTGCAGCGATTTGGAGAGGAGGCTAGATGTCGAGACAACTGACTGTGGGAGCATTCATGGTAGCCCGGGGTATCTGGTTACTGATACCGAATTATTTTCATAGGCAGTTCCCTGCAGGGATCAGTCCGAGCGGACCCCTCAAATGAGACTAGTGTGGGTAGAAACGGCCATTTCTGGAGTTGTCGTTGCAATATCTTGGAAACGGTAAAAGATGTGCCCAATTGTTACTATTAACCATTAATATATGAAATCGCACCACGGGCTGTCGATTGGTACCAGTTTCAGTGACCTTGAATGGCCTTGAATGGCCGTGTGTAACGCGCCGTTATCTCTCTATTTTACAGGTACATTTTATATCGCGTTTTTCGAAGCCCGCTACGAGAATAAACATAAACCCATAGTATCAGTATCAGCGGCGGAAAGATAGCCTGTCCTTAGATTTTAGCGACGTATAGATCACGCATAGCCTACGTTCGGAGAAATCACGCTGAATACAGAAGGATATAAACAATTCTAGATTTTTCAGCAATGTATAGGCTATCATTATATCTCGGAAACGGAGGAGGATAGGCACGGAGACTAATAGGAAATCGGAGCGATCTAACGAATGGTGACATTACTGATGACCTTGAGTAACCTTGAAGGTCATTCAAGCTATTTACTCGTCATGTGTGAGCTACTGTTTCTAAAGGTAAAGGTAAAGGTCTGGACACTTGCTATAGCGCCACTTACATGAGTCAGACTCGTGACCAGCAGCGCTTTACAATCTCGGAAGTGGCAGCTGATTGGCATGAGCCAATGGTACCGCAGCGCATTATGTAGCCATCCATTGCCCGCGCTAACGGACAGCTGGACCCACGGTGCAGCTAGCAGACACACCATCGCTCCAATCAGCCACAGTAGGCCTTCACCCCGTAGCCGTAGCTACTACTCATGTCCCGTCCCGCTGAGGGTAGGAGGCTGAGTTGGCCTGAACACACAGTAGGTTAGCAACTTGCTCAAGGTTGCTTGCAGTGGACCGGGTGTGAGTCGAACCCGCAACCTCTCGGTTACGAGTCCGATACTCTACCAACTGTACCACTTCACTTACAAAGATGGTGTAGACACACAAGGTGCGTAAGGTGCGTACGTACTTAATATTTTGCACATGATTTCTGTGTGATTTATGCGCTTCAGATTTCTGCAAGTCTCTCAGTATCCACTGCTACACCTGTGACGTTTATGTCGGGAGTAAAGTCGGGGTACCTAATCTTATGATATTTTAAGATTTACAACACCGTGGATCAAAATAAAATTTTGTATTATAAGTAAAACGTACAGTCGTTAAACTCAAATCAACAATAAACAATAATGAACATACAATCAAGAATTAGTAGAAAAATTAGTCCCGTACGGGGACTGACGGTCTACTTCTAATATTGCGCCTACTTATCTCCAAAGTACCCG
>Ga0209149_1002077_pt1 | contig 10926 bp, 9 predicted proteins | sample WorMetTyACAVOLI2_FD_187423 | JGI IMG/M metagenome (GOLD analysis project Ga0209149, IMG submission 187423) | Marine gutless worms symbiont microbial communities from Max Planck institute for Marine Microbiology, Germany - Olavius algarvensis... ...
AACAAGAGTACTACCATAATTTTCGCTTTTTCAACAATAGCGCGATTTATCGAATAATTATGTCAAAGAGCAGAAAGCGTCCCGAATATGCCGCCCTTAAGGCGGCATGACGGGATAAAACTATAGACTGTCGAGATATTAAGGTTCAAGCGAATAATATATAATTTCTCGGTTGCGGAATTCGGATTGCGGATTGCAGATTGGATTGAATATTGGCAATAGGCTTTCGGTGTTCGGCATTCGGCTTAAGATAGATGGTGTAAGGTGTAAGGTTTACGGTATAGGGTTAAAAGCTAGGGGCTCAAAACTCAAGGTTGAAAGCTGAAAGGGCTGATACTGGTGGGTATGAGGTAATAGGTAAAAGGATAAAGGCAGAAGGAAAAAGACAAAGGGATGAGGGCTGGAAAGCCGGGAGGCAGAATTTAGCGGTATAAGACAGAGGGTTGAGGGTAAACGGTTAGTGGTGAATCGATTGAACACCTAAAATCCGACTTCCGCGATCCAATAACTAATAACGATGCATTCTATCTGTCCGCCGACACCTGAAACCCGATGATCCGAATCTGGAACCATTGGATATCTGAACTATATCCCTTATCACTTTTGAAATACAATGACTCAATTAACATCGACGACAAATTGTTGATATGGTGCTGCTAGGCGCCTAAAAAATCAGGGAGGAATTATGATCGCCTATTATGTGCATGATGAGAAGAAGGAAAATGATGTTATCGTAATACCGGATCGGGAGTGCTCTATTCCCGTGGACCGGGAGCGCCTGGAGACTTTTATTTCCGTCGACCCCGTGTTTGCAAGCTGGCCGGGAGATGCCTGCGGATTGGTTACTCCCGAAGATTTCGGTGTCGTCATTGCCACCCGTGATGACGGTGGCGATGTCTGCGTGCTCGATCAAGACAAATGGCGTGCAAGGATGGAACACTATCTAGGCAGCCCGTAAATAAATATTGAAGATTGACGGTTTCGCAAAAAGTCGAAAATCGGCCTTTTTACGAGAGTGTTTAGTATTTTGTTTTTGGTGTTTATTGACTCAACAGGCTCTCATGACATCCGATGTGTCGTGCCAAATACCAAACACGAAACACCAAACACATGATGAATTCGATTTTGCAACGAATTCATCGAGATTAAATCTCTAAACAGTATTTTTATTCCGGAGGAAGAAAAATTTTGCGCATCATATTCTTTGCCGGCAAGGGCGGGGTTGGGAAAACTTCGGTTTCGGCGGCCACGGGGATCAAAGCTGCCGAGATGGGTTTCAAAACCGTGGTCATGTCACTGGATGTGGCGCACAGTCTGGCGGATATTTTTGATCTTGACCGGGACCTGTTGGACAAGAACAAAGGCCAGCCGATTCCGGTGAGCGAAAACCTGCACATCCAGGAGTTGGATATTCAGGAAGAAATCCAGCGTTACTGGGGAGACATTCATAAATATATTTCCGGTTTGCTGAACCTGAGCGGACTGGATGAAGTGCTGGCGGAGGAACTGGCCGTCTTTCCCGGCATGGAAGAAGTCAGTCTTCTGCTGTACATCAATCAATACGTCCGTGAGAAAACCTATGACGTGATCCTGCTGGATTGCGCTCCCACCGGGGAATCACTGCGTTTCATCAGCATACCCACGACGCTGAACTGGTACATGAAGAAGATATTCAAATGGGAACGAACCGTCGCCAAATATGTGCGCCCGGTGGCCAAGCGGGTGACGGACATACCCCTGCCGGGCGATGATTATTTTCAGGCCATCCAGGATTTGTTTGAAAAACTCAAAGGGGTGGACGAGGTGCTGGTAGACCCGAAAATTACCACTGTGCGCCTGGTGACCAATCCTGAAAAGGTCGTTTTAAAAGAAACCCAACGAGCCTTTATGTATTTTTGTTTGTATAAGATGAGCATCGATGCGATTATCATGAATCGGATGCTGCCGGATAATATAAAAGATGAGTATTTTAAAGGCTGGATCAAAGGGCAACAGTATCATCTGGAGGAGGCCCAGGATTTTTTCAACCCGGTGCCCATATTCCCCGTGAGCCTTTTTGCCGGAGAAGTCATCGGGTATAGGGATCTAAAAAAATTAGCTGATCAGATTTATAAAAAATCAGACCCGCTGCAGCGTTTTTATAAAGACGATCCTTACCGTTTGATCAAACAGGGCGGCCAATACAGCCTAAAGTTAAAGCTTCCTTTTATTTCGAAAAAAGATGTGGAACTCAATAAACTGCACGAGGAATTGATCATTCGAATCGGCGGATTCAAAAGGCATATCCTGCTCCCAAGGCAAGTCGCCTCTTTAGACGCGGTCAACGCCAAAATGGAGGGCGAATACCTGAATGTTCTCTTCAAAGGAGATGAAAATGGCACAGAAAAAGAATAACGAACAAACAGCCGATTGCCCTGTCGGCAGATTCTTTATGGACCTTGAAGCCTGTATGGGGAAAAAATCAAAATTTTTTGAACACATGACCCGTTCGAAGGTTGAGTTTTTAAAGGGCCTGCGGTCCTTGCTGGATGAGCGTATCGACCACTATGAGAAAAAGGGTGCTAAAAAGGGCGGCAAAAAGATGACTAAAATCAAGGTTGACTAATCTAATCTATTCGTTTACGACGGTGATGGAGCAGGCTGCCGAGGATGAACCACAGCATGGCTAAAAGCTGCAGCGACAGCATCATGGCGAAAGCCGCCTGGTAACCCGGGGGGGCATAGCCGCCGCCGGCAGTACCCGGCCACATATTGATAACGGCGCCGATTCCCCATTGGACGGAAAAGGCCGACACAAAAACAAGGAGGTTCATGGCCGTATTGACCCGACCGGACAGTTGCAAGGGAAAGCTTTGCGACAACACCGCGTAGGGGATAATCCCGGTGGTACCGAATATCCCGAACAAGACCCACAAAACATGTGCCCACGATGTTAATTCTAAGATAAGCAGTGCTTGAACTGTAATAAACGCACTCATTCCTGTTGCTGCCACAGTGATCGGCTTAATGCCCATACGGCTCAGACGTTCGGCGAGCGCTCCCATAAAAATGAATCCGGCGACCATTGCAACGGCGATGGCCAACAGTACGTGCGCCACGGCTGTCCGTTCCAGACCGGCTACATCCCGCAGCCAGGGACCGGACCATAGGCCCTGGATCGATAAAAATGCGGTCTGGGACATAACGGTTAATGGCGCAATTCGCCAAAACGTCAGGCTGGAAAAGACGCTGACGATGCCTTTGAGCTGATCTTTAAGACTTTCACTGTCGTTTTCGATCTTTTTTTCCGGAACCACCCAATAAACCGCTGCTGCGACTGCCAACGTGATTATTGCCAGAATGAAAAACACGCCGCGCCAATCGGTGACACCTAAGGCAGCCTCCACCGGTGCCGTGGCCGTGAGCGCACCGAATCCGCCGGCTGCCATTTGAAATCCGTTGATCAGCGGCAATTGCTGACGACGAAACCATATTACATACGCTTTAAAAGCCGCCATCAGGCAAGCCGATACGCCGAAACCGATCAGTGCCCGTCCAATTACCAATCCTGAAACGCTTTGGGCTTTAGAAAAGATAAACGCCCCGATGGCCGCAAATATGAGTAGAAAGGCTTCGATTTTTCGGGGTCCATATCGATCAAGCAGCACGCCGAGGGGTAACTGGAAGGCAGCAAATGTAATAAAATAGGCGGCGGTGAGCAGACCGAGCTCAGCCGGGCCTACCCCAAGGTCGGCCGCCAGGTCCGGGGCCAGCACGGCGTTGACGACCCGAAACAGGTAGGAGAGAAAATATCCCAGGGCAAACGGGATGAAAACCCGCAATTTTTTAATCCGAGTGGATTGCATAAATAAGCGAAAATCAATACATAAGTGCCGGCGCGTGTTCAAGCGAAATTCTCATAGGATTTAGCTTGTTATTTAAATAGTCTTAAAGAAAAATTCGTTGTGGCTTCTCGGCTGCACGTGCATCTTTTCCGGAGGGTTTCCGTTTCTTTCAAAATGAGAAACCAGCCTTGAGAAAACAACGGCATGCCGGGAAGCCCAAAATAAAAGCAGAGTTCGGATCAACTCTGCTTTTTTAAATAGTATTCGGCTTCGGGGGTTGTAAACTTCCCCAACTGGGCCGTTTGGTGTTCAATATTATCTTACCAATCTTTTTACGTCCGGTACTTCAAGGTTGGCGGCCTCGATTTGCCACTCCCCGCCCGCAACCTGTTGACCGGTAAGACGACCTTGCTTTAACCACTCCTTCACACCAAATTCAGTTAAAAAGGTCATATTGGCGAATTCGGCCACGCTATAGAGTTTGCCGGGATCTGCTTCAGCCTGCTTTCCCACTTTGACCGGTATTGGTTTTTTGGCCGTCGCCTTTTTCGCGGCCGGTTTGGCCACCTTTTTGGCGGCTGTTTTACTGCCTGGCTTGGCTCCTTTCTGCAGGGCCCGCGCTTTCAGCTGATCCGGTGATATCATCCATTTGCCCGATTTTTTTTCAGCTGCAATTTTGCCCGCCCTGATTAATTTTGTGACCGATGAGGTCGTTATTCCGGCTTTTGATGCAAATTCGCCGGTGGTCAGATATTGATCTTTTTTAGCCATCCCGCTTCCTTTCCCGTGAGTCATTGAAAAATATCAATTTAATAAAATTTAGGACGCAGATTTTCACAGGTTTTCACGGATTTATCCTTGTCCATTATGAATTAACTTACGGGTCCCTGCATTTCTCTACCTTGCACTGGTTATTCTCTCCACAGCCAGCATGGTGACATCGTCACTGCGCGGGGCAATATCGATGAAAGTGAACAGGTTGGCCCTGACCCGTTCGAGCATTTCCGAGGCCGTTGTAAAGGGCTGTTCAATAAGTGAACGCAGGCGGTTTCTGGTAAATACCTCATCGGCCGGCGAACGGGCTTCGGTGACCCCGTCCGTGTAGCCGATCAGCATGTCTCCCGGCTCCATTTTAATTAGGCCGATATCGTAGGTTGTATCCGGCCACAGCCCCACCGCCGGTCCGGTCGGGTCGATTTTTTGCTTTACGCCGTCTGAGTCGATCAGATACAACGGTTCATGGCCGCCGTTAATATAATACAGTCTTCCGGTGTGCGGATTTAACACGCCAAAAAACAACGTGGCGAACATACTTTCTTCGCCATGGGTCTCGGCGATGTAGTTACTGGTATACGGAACCGCTTGCAGGCGGAGTTTTTGCAGTTCTTCACCGGATCGGGCCGCTGGATTAGATTTGCGGGGATGTTTAAGTTGAGCTCCAGCCGGCACATCGCCATAGACCGCCTGATCGGCAAACACACGGATCAGGCTGCGGAACAATGCCATGTAGAGGGCGGAGCCCACTCCCTTGTCGCAGACATCGGCGATTACCAGTCCAATGTTGCCATCTGAAAATTTGAAGACATCGTAAAAATCCCCGGAAACCTTGCCGGCCGGAAAGAAAGCGGTGGCAATGTTCCAGTCGGGCAAATTGGGAATAGAACTGGGCAAAAAATCCCGTTGGATTTTCTGGCCCTTTTCCATCTCAAATTCAAGCATTTTGATGCGCTCCCATTCCCGCAGGCCTTCGATCATGTGATTGAAATTCTTAGCCAATTCGCCGATCTCATCATTGGTTGTTACGGGCGCCGTCCTGGACAGATCGCCTTGGGCAACTGCACCGGAAATGCCTGAAAGGGCTTCGATGGGACCGGCGATTTTGCGGGCAAAGAAGTATCCAATGAAGCGCAGGACGATCAAGGCGATTAAAAAAAAGAAAATCAGATGCTTCATCTGTTTGTGCATGAAGCCGGCCATGCCTTCACTGTCTACGCCAATTTTAAGAAAGTAGAAATTTGTATCCTGGGGACCGGTAATATTGACGAACATGGAATGCAGACCGTTGGCAGCCATTATCTTGGCCCTGGCCGGCCGGAAGTGATGGCCCAGCCAATCATCCAGTTCCTCGATATAAGGATCCTCCAGGATTCGATCAGACTGCATTGTCGGTCCATCAGGAAAATACAGGCGATGCCAGGCATCGTCGTCCACTGCCTTGCTGTAAATTGAGATATCTTTAACCGTGTAAAAGGTGGAAGACAGGTTGGCCAGGATTTCCAGCAAATTATGCAGTTGCGGCTCCGATTGATTGATGCCGTTCCAGATAAAATCCGGTTCTTTGCTGCCTTCCAGTGTTGACAGTTGATGATTAACGACTTTGCTGGTCGATCCCATGAACTGCTTTTTGCCGCTGATGGTGAACAGCATTGCCGTAACAAAGAAAATGATCAGTCCAAAAAGCAAAAAGTACAGCGTGATTCGTCGTGCCACCGAAGGTCGCCAGAAAGAACAGAAACAGGAAACATGTTCTTTGATTTTCATTGCAGTCACCTAACCGGACAAGTCCGGAATTGAAGATTGAATATTTGAGGATTTCGCTCGCGCAGCGCAGGCGCCTGCGCCGCGTGTCGCTCCGTCATATTTATTAATTGAGGAAGATATAATCAATTCATTTAACTTTGAAAGAGGTCAGGATCTTAAATTTTTTATAAATGCATCGCATACTATCCTCGGGGAGCTTTAGAGTATCCCCGCCTCTCAACTTCCCAACCTCCCAGCTTCCCCGCTTTCAGGCCTCCTGGCTACCGATTGCAATCTGCTTAATAGTTTGCGCTTTTGCGGGAAAATGTCAAATACTTGTTTGTATCTTTTTGTAACAGTCTATGGGTCGGACCAGACGATTTTGCCGTCCACCACCGTCATGGTAAATGGGATCTGCGGGATATCCTGAGGTGAAACCCGTCGTGGATCTTCGCCCATGACGGTAAAATCGGCGCGCTTGCCCAGCTCGATGGAGCCATTGTCATTTTCATCGAAAGAGAGATAGGCCGAACCGCCGGTATATATACGCAGGGCCTCAACCGGGGTCAGGGCTTCCTGGGGACCGAGAGTCAGGCCGGCCGGGGTTTGTCGCAAGATCGCATCCCGCAGTCCGAGGCGGGGATCGAGGCTAGCGACCGGGCAGTCCGAGCTGCCGCCGACTTTGATACCGGCTTGCATCATGCTTTTAAACGGATAGAGTCCCCGGGCCAGTTCCGGTCCAAAGGCCTCGACGAAGCCGTCTCCCAGTTCGCTGAAAAAGACCGGTTGTATCGCTACCGGGATATTCATCGCCGCCGCCCGTTTTAACAGCTCCGGATACAGGCAGCCGCCGTGTTCGATGCGGTGGCGCAGCGGATTCTTGGACCGGGGGCCCAAAACCGCTTCAAAAGCATCCAGGGTATCGCTGATGCCCGCATCACCCTGGGCATGGATCGCGACCTGGTAGCCGAGATCACTATAGGATTTGACCTTTTCGATCAGCGCCTCCCGTGTTTGGATTTTCAGCCCGTGACCGTTGGGCGGTGTCAGATAGGGGGTTCCAACCGCCGCCGTGCGATTGGACATCCCCCCGTCGGCAAATATCTTGATCGGACCGATGCGCAGCTGCGGGCAGCCGAATCCAGTCTTGATGCGGGAAGCGATCAGGGACTCGGCCATGATGTCGTGATTCATGGTATATATGCGTATGTTAAGCTTCCCGGCTGCCCGGGTGTCCTGATAAATTTCCAGGGTCTGCGGTGATACCATGGCATCGGCGGCAAACACGAATCCCATGCTGGCAAAAGATTCGGTGGCCGCGCTGCAAAGCGCGATGCGCTGCTGCCGCGTCATGGCTGCCAGGTCATCAAAGAACAGCGAGTTAAATACATTTGTCATGGCATTGTCGTGGAGCACACCGGTGGGTTCGCCGCTCACCGGATTTTTTTCTACAATGCCGCCTTGAGGCGCAACCGTCTCCCGGTTTATACCTGACATCTCCAGGGCCAGGCTATTTAAGGCACAGGCATGAAACGACGTGTGATACAGGATTACCGGGTGCCGCGGACTGACTTGATCCAGATCTTCACGGGTTGGGTGCCGGTTTTCAGCCAAAAAATACTCGGCATAGCGCGAGCCTTTGATCCAGGTGCCGGGGGGATGTTTTTCTGTGGCGGCTTTGACGCGGCTAAGGACATCATCCATTCTTGCCACCTTAACGGCTGACAGGTCGATGCCATCGATCAGGTAGCCGTAAATCATCAAATGATTGTGGGCTTCCATAAAACCGGGAAACACCGTGGCACCCTTAAGATCGATCGTTTCGGTTTTTGAGCCCTTCAATCGGCGAACTTCATCATCTGAACCCAGAGCGGTAACCCGGCCGTTGGCAGCACCTACTGCGGTGTACTCAGCTGCAGAACCATCGAAGGTATTGATTTTGCCGTTGTAAAAGATTGCGTCCATTTTTGTTCCTATTGCGGTACGAGTCGTAATTTGGGATTTTAGATTGCGGATTTCGGATTGGTGGAATCCCTGCGCTCTATCTGTTTTTATTAAAATGACAGAATGCCTTAAATCCAAAATCTAGATTCCAAAATCCCCAATCTATGAGTTGCCGCCGTCATCACCCCTCAGAGGTTTGCCAAAGATGAGTCCTCAGTGCCAAGCGTTATTTTTTTTCGGGCGTTATAATGACATCGATGCGCCGGTTCATGGCACGGCCGTTCTCGGTGGCATTGGATGCCAGCGGACGCATGGAACCATAACCAACGGCGATAATTTTTTCGTAGGGCAGGGTCTTGTTGGCCACGAAATACTGACGCACGGCATCAGCTCTTTTTTGCGACAGATGCTCATTTAAATCTTCCGATCCGGTGCTGTCCGTGTGCCCCCCGATGATTACATCCGGTCCACCGAAAGTTCGAATGGCGCGCTGGACTTTGCTGAGGAGCCCATAGTTTTCCGGCATGATCACGCTCTGTCCCACGGGAAACTGCATGGCCTTCAGCCGGATGATGACCTGGTTCTGCTTTTTGTATACTTCGGCTTCCTGGGGTTTGAAATAATCCTGGATGCTGCTGAGCTTTTCGTTAAACCGTTTTTCGGCCAGCAATCGATCTTTTTCCTGCCGTTCCTTGATGGATTGACCTTCCAAACTGGCAATTTGCTGCTGAAATTTTTGGATTTCAGCTTGCTGTTTTTTGGTGTTTTCCACGACAAATTTGTGGTCGGCCTGTTGAGCCGATATGGTGGCTAAAATATTCTCGAGCTGCTGGCGAAAAGTTTGATTGCGCATATCCGGTGCACCCAATTTATCGGAAGTCTGGTGCAAGATCCCCTCAGCCCACAGGGTGATCTGTTCGGGCTCCATGGTTTCGACCTTTTGGCTTTGCAGTGCCACCACGTGCAGGCGCTGGGCCATGAAAAGCGCATCGGCGGCCATTTTGTGCATTTTTTCCTTTTGATATGGGTTTTCGGTAATAAAGGCATCTGCCGCGGCCAGTTTTTGCTCTGCCAGGTCAAACGATTGTGGGGCAATTTCATGCATATCCAGTTTTTTAGCGGATTTGATGAGCCGTCGGACCTCGCCGATGGTCCGAACTTTTATTGCTTTTAATTCAAGAACCCGAAATCGTTCCACCACCCGGGCTTGACTTCGTCGGGCATAATCCAGATTGTTGTCCTCGATGGCCTGGGTCAATCCGATGAATCGATCTTCGGCATCGGCATAAGCCTCGCCCAGGCTGGTGGCACCGGCAGCACGCGCCATTTTGCGGGCTTTGATTGCATTGGGCAGCATGGTTTGCGATATTTCGGCAATTTCTTGTGCCCGCCGAAGCTGGGCCCGTCCAATTGCAATATTATCAAAAATCTCAGATAGCTGATCTCCTTTTTCCAGGCCCCTTTTTGCGGCATTGAATGATGACTCCGCGCGCTCAAACCAGGTGGGTGCCAGCACATTGAGTTTGTTTTTGCGCGCCAGAGCGATATTATTGTCCAATTTATTGATGAGTTCCTGGGGGTTTTCGGATTTAGAAATCGGCTCGACTTCAAGCTGAGGACCGGCACAGGCCAGCAAGGACCCAATAATGACCGGCAGTATCTTGCGGATATGCTTAATTGATTTCATTAAGGCGGTGTTTATCATTGTGCAATCCTCCTTAGGTAGGCGTAGCATCTTTTCATAGTATTTTTTGTTTTAAAAATTAGCAAGGATAAAGAATGCTATTTAACGGTTCAGAGGTTCAAGGTTCAGGGGTTCAGGGGTTCAGGGGTTCAGGGCTTCAAATGAATCTCGGGCCTTGTGTTATCGTAGGGCCGGCCACCGTGCCGATCCCGCTGATAGCGGGACGGGCACGGTGGCCCGCTCTACATTTTTATAATGAACGGTTACATATAAGATGATTCCCGTTGGCTGGGCTGAACCCTGACACCTGATACATTCAGTGTAGTTGCATATGAGCGGCGACCTCCGGCTAAAGGACAGCCGGTCTGATCAGAAAAGAAACATCTGGGAATCGGTTCCGAAATCGGCTGTTGTTGGGTTTCGCATTTCGTGATAGCACCTTAAAAATGTAGGTTGGGTTGAGTGTAACGAAACCCAACAATGCCCTCCAGCATTTGAATTGTAGTATCACACGAGTGCGGCCTCTGGCCAAAAGAGCGGCCAGTCTGATCGAAAATAGAAACTGCGCCTAACCGGCGTTTCGTAAAATCACATTATTGGTTTCTTACTCGTCCTCGTCCTCGAAGCTTTTGAGCCGTTTTCAAACCCGAGGACGAGGACGAGCACGAGGACGAGCACGATTTAAGATCCCTTTCTTGGGGTTAATGTAGTTGTAGTTTCATAAGAGGAGAGCGTTGAGTAACGGCACTAAATAAACTGTCGCCTGAAAGTGCGGAAGTTTGTGCTTTGACCTCAATAAGCCAAGCATGATATGATTGGCTCCTTTTGGATTTTTGCGCACATCGCCGATCTATAGAGTGGACGCATAAACGTAAAAATTCTCATTATATCAGCATGATAAGATAAAATACTACTTGACTTTTTTTGATATAAGTACTACTAAAATCACTCCTT
>Ga0209149_1002079_pt1 | contig 10919 bp, 10 predicted proteins | sample WorMetTyACAVOLI2_FD_187423 | JGI IMG/M metagenome (GOLD analysis project Ga0209149, IMG submission 187423) | Marine gutless worms symbiont microbial communities from Max Planck institute for Marine Microbiology, Germany - Olavius algarvensis... ...
TGAACACGCAAAATGGCATACCTGTAAACGGCGGTCCCAAATTATAGCCTCCCCTCCTCCCCCGCCTCCTACGCCTATGCATTCAAGAGAAGTCGACCGTCAGTCCCGCACGGGACTAATTTTATTCATGATGGCGCTAACTCACAAACTGGCTCTTTTTCAGAGCCACACATATTACAGGAGAAATGCATGGCATTTGGGTCACAGTTCCAACGAGCTGCATTATATTATCTCCAGTACTGCTTACTTATTTTTAAAAAGAAAAATGTAAAGTAAAAGCAGTATGGCAGTTACCTTTTTCTACTATTTGGACCTTTTTCTTTTTTGTCGTACATTAATTAAATAGTATCAGTTTGTTTTGCTTTACATAGATTGCTAATAAAATGGCATCACGTGTATCATCTGCATTTTGCAATGCTTGAGAGTAGCAGACGTCACTCTCACATGTTGCAAAATGCAGCCAATAGACACTGAATGCCATTGATAACCTCTGCTTATTATATGCCTGAACTTTAATTTTACCATTAATAGGCAATCGAAAGTTGCCACACGTATTATGCACCTGTGTTATTGTATTCAAGACTTTACGGTATTTTCTGTTGCATAAATAATGTAACAGTACATTTTAGATACAGTGATAATGATAATAGTTTGTAGCACATGAAATGAATTATAATTTGTGATATTATGATTTATGAAATGATTTATGCAACGAGTTATTTGTTGTGTTTGGTTTGGTAAATTGATGTACTGTGTATAATGTTGGCTGTGGTATGTACTGTATATAGTGACAAAAGTATACCTCAACTCAGTGCTACAATGACTGATTATCAGACGGAGATAGACCAGCTGTCTAGCCTCATCTCTAGTCAGGTTGAGTTTGAACAGGCATCACATAACAATCGTGCGAAGAGTGCTCAACATGCTTTGCCTTGTAAAGAACCAAGGTATGAAGCGGATTTATTCAGTGTGCAAGTCAGTTTTTAGAGTGTTTCAGATTGCTGATATTGTTTGCATAGTAAGCAAACTAAGTAAGTTGATCTTTGTTTTTTCTTGTATATTTCAAATCTGGAAAAGTTAAACCTTATTATCAAGGAAAGAATCAGTCAAGACTCCTTTAGGTGCTCATTGCAAGCCGACTAGATTATTGCAACAGTGTCTTTCATCAGATCAGTACTGACAATCTACAGGCTCTGCAGTCAGTCCTGAATGCAGGTGCTCGACTAATCATGCGAAAGCGGAAATATGAACATATTACAGCGACACTTCGTGACGACTTACACTGGCTGTCTGTCCGTCAGCGAATAACATACAAGCTGTGTACCATTGTCTACAGGTTTCTACATGGGGCAGCTCCGTCTTATCTGACAGAAATGTGTGTTCCGGTTGCTGCCAACACTGGCCGTCGTTGTCTTCGTTCAGCAGCATGTGGAGATCTGATGGTGCCAAGAACGAGAATGATAGCGTATGGATCAAGGAATTTTGCAGTCTCTGGACCAAGTGTCTGAATGGTCTGCCACCGACTTTGCGTTCATCATCCACCACACTTGGACAATTCCAGAGCAGACTAAAGACAACACTATTTCACTTGGCTTACGGAATGTGACTTGGTGCTTTCACGTTTAGGCCGTTACAATTAGCACCTTATAAGTGTTCTAACTTACTTACTTACAGAAGACTAAGATGGCTGGCGGACGTCTTACACACGGATGATATTAGACTATCAAGACAAGTTGTATACTGGGAGTCAAACTCAACGAAGTGAAAGCCAGAAAAACCTAGAAAGTACTGGACCGACACGATACATCAAGATCTGAAGGAATTTGCATGGCTTGGGCACAACAGCATCGGAGTGTGGCCCAGTGTGTCTTTGACATGGGATGAACTGAGCTCTCGGGCACTGGTGGCGTTAAAAAAATTTTCTGCCGGGTCACAACTGGGGTACTGTAATTTCTAATGGGGCATGGCTCATTTGGAGAAAGTGCAGTTTCTGTACTGAAATTTTGTTGAAAATCACAAATTGCCATAGGTAGGTTTTGGAACTTTTCTGACATACAACACACAGTTAAGTATTTGCCAAATAAAAGGACAATTGCTAATTGTTTATAGTCACTGGTCAAGTACTACTCAAGTTCGTAGTTCACTTGCTGGGGCACCTGTCCCCTCTGCTCCCCCCCCCCGTGGCACTGCCACTGGTCTTAGGTCAGGTCATTTCAGGTGATATGAGGTTTTCAAAAGTCACTCATCTTAGAGCATTATCTTCAGTAACTTTAGGCAATTATTTTTATGTTCAAGAATATCTCTGAGCTGAGACAGCACCGTAACATGCCAGTTGTAAATAAATGTCAGTATAGATACAATGTTAATTTCTGTAAGAAAATAATCACTCTCTGCTACATCATGTTTTGATAGCAGTAGATTGCTTTGTGTTGTTGCCGTTGACAGCATTTGCAGTGATTTTAAGGCTGCTCGTTTGCTGCTGTCTCACTATGGCTTCCTCAACTTGGAAGGACTAAAGGTTGCATTTCATGTTTTTTTCTTTTTGTTTGCTCTGAGTGTTCTTGATTGGAGTTTTGCAGTGTATCTGTATCTTGCAGGGAGGCACCTGCACCCTGTAGTGCTGAGGCTGCCTCACAAGCTAGCCTAATGCACGACCCCGGGGGTGGGACAAGTGTATGGTGCTGGCCTGATGGTGTGTGTGAAGTATATAGTGCTGTACGACCTCTGTTCTCTTAATGGAGTCCTCCAGCCTACTTGCTTGCAGCTGAGCCCACTCGAGAGAGAGAGAGAGAGAGTCATCGGGAGAGGGAAGTGGAGAGACCTTGTGCCTGGTGTTTACCCTGCTCGGCCTATAATCACTGTCTCTCTGACGTCACCAGTACCCACTGCATGGTGGGCATCCCAGCCCTCGCGTCATAGGCTTCAGAGCCTAATTTAGTGATCCATGCAAATAGAGCTGTTTTATGGTCTGTCACACTTACAGCAGGAATGTCATCTGTTATCAGTGATTCAAGCAGTGACTAATACTGAGCGTCACAGTTTAAAGAGGAGACTGTCGAACCCTCTGTGCGTGCCCGAGATTTTAATCTGAAAGCATATGCCGCTGTAAACCTGACTCAAATGATCCGGCCACACTAGGCTTCGAACCCAGGCCTTGTCGGTCACTGTAGCCAGGTAGCACTGCCAATAGTACCACCAGGGCAGGTTGAGTATTGCATGTTTCTAATTGAAAATTTTTACTTGAATCATTGTTGTTTGGAAATGTTGCAACAAATCACTGGAGTGAGTTGCTATCATATGCTGCAGGTTGGCAGCATGACCGGCATGCCACAGTCACTGGCGAGGTTCAGGGTGGAGGATGCGGAAGATCTGTGCCGCGATCTCCGGCAGTTGGATGCTCTGCCTGTCCGCACTGCCGACACTGTCAGTCTGTTTTATGTCAAACATGGACAGACCAAACTGGCTGATATGCTTGCCAATGTTGTAAGTCAGTTTGTGATAAAATCTAGGGTAGTTTAAATTGATTGTAAAACATTAATGTTAAAAAATAATGACCACGTATGTATGCTGTGCTTACAGTCTTTCATTAGTGCTGTGTGCATATAATATTTAATGTTGTTTTCCAGTTAATCATTTTATGTCATAAGTGCGATGATGTGAGGGCATTGACTTGGTGCAGTGTGACTGATGAAGTTGTATGCGATGATGTGGAGACATTGACTTGGTGCAGTGTGACTGATGAAGTTGTATGCGATGATGTGGAGACATTGACTTGGTGCAGTGTGACTGATGACGTTGTATGCGATGATGTGGAGACATTGACTTGGTGTGCAGTGTGACTGATGAAGTTGTATGCGATGATGTGGAGACATTGACTTGGTGCAGTGTGACTGATGACGTTGTATGCGATGATGTGGAGACATTGACTTGGTGCAGTGTGACTGATGACGTTGTATGCGATGATGTGGAGACATTAACTTGGTGCAGTGTGACTGATGACGTTGTATGCGATGATGTGGAGACCAATGTCTCCACATCATCGCATACAACGTCATCAGTCACAGTCTGAGTGATGATGTTGTGTTGTCCAGTGTCACAAGCAGAACGTTCAGCCGCAGTTTCTTGAATTTCTTCGCTCACTTGGTTGGCCTGTGGACGTGCTTGAACATTCTGGCTGGACAGGTTCTGTTGCAACAAGCTGGAAAACACAGTGTGATGGCAACGAAGGTCCAGTTGATATGTCGTTGTACAGTTATTCTCCATTTTCATTTTAAGTTTTTGTGGTACTTCCATTGTAGGCAATATATAAATGATATTTTGTTGAGGAAGCTGTGCTGGTTACTTACGTAATAGACTGTTTTCTCTTTCTCAGATAGTGTAAAATGTTGTCTGTGTTTTGTGTCATTAAGAACAGTTTTGTTTGCGGGATGAAGACTGATGTATTTGATATTATAGAGAAGGTGTATCTTGGAGACTCTGGCGGAGCACTATACGACGGCCAGCAGCAGGTTTTATACTGGGCTGACGTCAGCACTGAGCTGGCATTTGTTGTTCCATCTCCAACGTCACATGCTCTTGCTGCCGGTAAAGTTTTGAAATGTAAATTTTACAGTTGCTTGCAACCACAGTATGTGTAGTACATATAAGCATGTTCTGTCTGTCATTCCGTCAACCTCATACACTGTGTCAAAATGGCTGAACATATCATCCACATTTTTTCACTACTTTGTAGCCCACCATTCTAGTTTTCTCACCCCAAACATTGTGGCAAAATTCCATTGAGGTCACGCTTGCCGGGGGTAATTTTTGACTAATTTCTGGCTATATTTACTAGAACTATACAAGAACTAACCAGGAGATCGGATAGCCAAACATTACATCTTGTCAACATATTGGGCCTTTTCGACTTTCATAATAGTAATTATTGGCCGCTCGGATTGTCGTACAGTCTGATTGGAATAATGATATGTGTGTGTCAGAAAAGTGCTGGAATAAGTTGAGGCAGCTGGCTCCATTTCTGACAGATAAGGACACTTCTATGCACGTACAATGGAATATGTATAGTAGCTGTTTAAGAAGTTGCATGTCACATAGGCGTGAAAAGTGTCCTGTGAGAAAGGAAAATGAACTAGCTTTGGCTTGTGCAGAGATGAGGATGGTTAGGTGGATGTGTGGGGTACGTCAGATAGTGTTGCTACAAGAGATACGTGGGGTTTTGAGGTAGATCTAAAAAGAACTTGAAAGGAAGTTGTTGACCTTAACAAATGGAGGAAACTGATGAGGTAAACAATCTGATAGTGACGATGAAAGTGGGGACAGCGGGTGATCTGTATGATCTGGTGGCAACTCACGCGGGTCGACGTGGAGGAAGGGCCATGAAATGAGCGTGTTGTTGTTTGTTGTTTAAGGTGCTCAGTTTTAGTTTCTACTTGTTTACATTGAAGAGCAGCAACAATGTACATGGAATGTTTCTCATGACTAAGAGTGTAGTGCTATAGAAACATTTATTACAATGTTGGAAAAGTTGCAATTCAATTATTGTTAATTTGAGTATTGTTTAGACAATTTGCTCGTACTTCTGCCATTGCAACGACTGTGTGCTGCATAGTTGACAAGGCATTACCTCACACAGTGTCCACAGATGCTAGTCTTGGTTCTGCATTGCCTGCCGACACGTTGACACACAACATGACTGCTCGGCATAAGAGCATGTCATTGGATCTCGACAATCTGTCTCAGACATCAACAGAATTGCCGTCGTTGGCTACAGCGGATGCAGCTACGTCGCGCGTTCGTCGCTCTGCTCGTGCTGCGCCATTGCTGCTCGGAACTGATGTGCAAGTTGTTGTTGCTTGGCTTGAGAGCTTCGAAGATTACCTCACATTTCCAGTTGGTGAGTTGGCGTCTTCTTTCACGGTTTGCTTGTTGCAATATGCATCAGTGTTCTGTGTAGAGTTATTCCAGACAGGTGCATAGAAGTGCTGAAAGGTTGTTTGTGATATATACGAGGTCACTGTTGCTGCAGAAATTTTTTTGTGTAGAAAAACATTCAAGATGTAAACGTATCTTGGAGAACTGAATTATGTGACTGAAGTGCTGTCGGCCTCTTTCTGCTGTTTTTGTTTACGAACTGTGTGATTGTGTATTTGAATGCTGTTGTGATACAAAGTGTTTGTATGCTGTGAGCACCAAATGGCAGTTCACTTATTTAGTCAACAACTGTGAAAGTACACAGTAGCTTACATTACTGCAATGCCGTTCGTCTGAACAGCCATGCAGAAGTTTGCAACATGTTACATACAGTTGTCACTGCAACTGCTCGTGATATTTTGTAGCCGATCTGACGAAGAATACTGCTGAAAATCGACTTCCGTCATCATCAACATTGACAGTGACGTCCGGCATTGGACAGCGATCAGCTGTTACTTCTCCCATCTGCGTCATATTTATTCATCCTCTACAGACCGGGCTGTGTCGGATTAAACTTCAGGCACATCAGTCAAGGTAATTCAAAATTCAACTCACTTGTAACAAGTGTATCGGAGACGATACGAAAGCCACCGCTCGTCAAAGCCTAAACTGCATTAAAAACAAAAAAAAATATGGCAAAAAACAATTTTCAATATGGCAGATGAAATTCTTACACCGTGCAGCGATCATGACATTGATTTCACTAGGTGACTGCACCCTGAAATGTGACATGTGGCTCTGGAATCGTGACAGTGAATTCACCAAGTGGCAGCACCCTGCAGTGTGATACGTCACGTATCACATACGTGGCTCTGGAATGACACGCCATCGAATTCGCCCAGTGGCAGCACCCTGCAATGTTACACATAGCTCTGGAATCATGACATTGAATTCGCCAGGTGACAGCACCTTACAATGTGGCAGGTTGATCTGGGATGACATGCCATTGAATTCGCCCAAACGTCCGCCATATTGGAATTCTACATCTGATTTTGATTTCGACCACATCACTGCAGTTGACATGTTATTCTGCACCAGTCTCCGAAATTTTATTTAAATCGGACCACCCTTAGCAGAAAAAAATTACGTCATGTCGATTTTCAAGATGGCGGATCTCAGCCATCTTGGATTTTAGGGGTCCAATAATGGGTTCTATGAATAGCCCAGTTACGACTTCCTATAGGTTGTCAATAGAGAACATAGCTCTAATTGCTTAGTTTTTGAGAAAATCGCCCTTTTGCATGTTGGTGTCAAGATCCAAGATGGCGGATCTCCGCCATCTTGGATTTTATGGGTCCCATATTGGGTTTTTTGAAAAGCCCATGTACGACTTCCTATAGGTCAGCAATAGAGACCATGGCTCTAAATTGATTAGTTTTCGAGAGAATTGCGTTTTTTGCATTTTGGCGACAGACAGACAGACAGATGGACAGCATGGCTGCACTAAGCCGCTCTCGCTGTCGCGAGCAGCGGCTTAATAATCATCATGTCCGTGCTAGAATGGATCTGTTCACCTCAGAACTGAATTGTCAATGCAGTGAAAAAAATACCTAGACACATTTAATATGACTTTAAGAATATTAAATTTTTTTCAAAATAATGATATGATCATTCGTTTTGCAGTAATAATTTTCAGTTTACTGTTGTGTGTATGTGTTTATGTGACAGGATTGGTGATGCAGTGCCGCTAGTGGACGGCATGGTCGTTAGTCGAAGAGTGCTCGGTCATCTTGTACGTCAGACTGCCATCAACATCTTCAAACGGCGACAGCTTGATAGCGACCTGTATGTCCTCATAATACGAATTCACGTTGCAGTTACTGTGCAGTGTGTGAAGTCCTAGGACTGAATCTCAATTTGGACAGTAGTTTTTTGTCGCGAAATCCAGTGCAATATACAGCCTTTGGAATGGGCTACACATCCTTACTGCTGTGCTTAAGTGATTTGGCGTACTGCCGCTTGTGGGGCAGTAAAATGAGTATCGGCTTTCGAGCAGACTAACAGCATTGGTGGGTGTAGGCAATAGTAACCTACAGGCAAACTCACTTTCCAAGTCAATTGGCTTAGTCAAAGGGTCAGCGGTCCAGCCTCATGGTTTTCTGCATTCACCAGATAAATTGGGTGAACTCTCACGGTGACTGTTTTATGAAGTTAGCAGCATAAACATTGTAATTATTCTTTTTCTTCTTTTTATTTTTTATTATTTATTATTATTTTTTTAAAAATATTTTACCCAGGTATAAAATGCCTGATAGTGCTAAAATTAGAAAAAAATTATTCTGGCTGGTGGTCAAACAAAAGCCGTCATGCAAAAAACTGAGTTCAATTATTGCACAGAAACAGAAGTAGGACATCACAAACATCACCGGAAGATGCCAAGGTACATCTACCAGTGTCTTTTAACAAGTGGCATGCATCTTTATTCAATGGATTGGCAATGTGTTTTGACCATGTCTGGATAAAATGTGTATTTTGTTACGAGGTTTTGCGTGTCACTGTGATTTCAGCTGCAATGCCTGCCTTGGGAGTAATGATATTTTACTCGCGAGCATATGAATCTTCAGTGGTAAATTGCAATACTGTAATGGCACTTTTACTGACGTCCTGTTTACATTGCTGCTAGCAAAGAGTAACTGACAGACAAATTATTTGCAAACATTTCGATTTTCAACATTTCGTCATTTATGTGGTCTGAAATTGTCATTCCATTTGGTTGATATTTTTGAGTTATGCAAGTGAACAAAGGAGATGTTTTTTGAAACACAGTGTACTCATATTTAGGTGGCATTTTGCATGATATTGACTGCGGTCAGAACTTTTTCATTAGTGCCTCAGAGTTAACATTAACCTGACATAAACATTTTTATTTTCCATCAGCACAAATATATTGTTAAGGCACTATGTTGTTATATTTGCAGTTATCAGCCTCCGCATGTCCGCCGGAAGCTGAAAATCAAGGAGATTGTCGAGAAATACCAGTGTAGGTTGAGTGAGCCAGAACTATACACGTCGTTATTCAGCAAGACTGGCTGTGTGTGAGATGGACAGTGCCTTGAGTTAACTGATGTGATGCTGAGTCTCATGACCATCTGTCATTATTGTACACCAGTATCGGCAGATGTAATTTTTTCATTAACTTCACTGTAAACTGGTACATCGCTTGTAATTTACTAATATTTGTTGATCGTCATCTTCAACAGATTATTGTCAGTTGCAAACATGTTGGTCAATGGAATAGGTTTTGACAGTTGAGGAATTAGTCTGTTGTGATTAGTTATTTTAAAAAAACTTAACAAGTAAAATTGTTCAAACTATTGGGGAGTCAGTGAATCGATCTTATTTTCAGTCAGTTGTACTTGCAAAAACTTTCTGTACAGCTTTCATGTCTGTTCTTCGCAAAAGTCTCTTCAGTTGTATGAGTTATATTGCATATAAGTGTGAGGGGTGTAATTTTGCCATTTCCCACAGCAAAGGAAGATCGCCATAAGCATGATGTTGCACTACCATGCACGCTGTGATATAAACAATAAATTTCTTGCAGTTCAATAAAATATGACAATCCAGATTTGCTTTGTTGAATATGTTGTAGTCAGATTAATTATTAAATATTGGTTAATAAGTTAAATGTTTAAGAAATTTTAATTGTTGCTAGCCCTAGAATACTGATGGCACTGTGTTGATTCTGTAACTGCTCATATCATGATAATTACCGGCCACATTGTAAATGTGATTCTTGTTTCAGGTAATTCTGGGTGTGTGTATCGTGTCAGTCGTTCGTCTAAGCGAATGCTTGTTGCTATGGCATTATTGAGAGAAATCGTGTTTTAGTTGTTCCTGTGATTTATGTTGTTGTAGTTGTTCGATGATGTCTGTGAATTTAGTAGAATTTTTGTTAATGCTAGTGGCATGTTTTAATATTTACCGTGTCAGTTTTGTACATCAATTCTGTATTTGATCTGCTATTAGTTGACGAGAAGGCAGGTAGCTGCACGTGGTCTCTTCTGAGGCTGTTGTCCTATAGATTGAAGCACACTGACAATATAGTTTAAACCTGCCTGTGTGATTTAACTTAACAACATGTGTGCAGTTATGCACTCTTTTAAATTATGGCTGTTAAACTACTTGTTTAATTATTTTATAAGAACTAAAACCGATAGTTAAAGAGTATAGCCATGGTCTGTCAAAGCTTCAAGGTGCTGAGCATCAACATATCACTGTGTTGTCAGTTTCTATAGCAGTAAAACGTGCAGTTGATAGCAAGACAACGGGCAACACACAGAAAATTGCAAGTTGGCAACAGACGTAACTTGCAGTGGTTAAATTGTGGGAGAACGCGGGGGAACGGCGTTCCCCTTCCGTTTTTGGCGGGGGAACGCCATTCCCCTAGCTTACACGACCGCTGTGGGTGGACGAAATAGCAAAATGGAAAATGCAATGCATTATGTAACAAAGCTAAATGAGTTCGTTTAATGTCAGTTGTGAACTTGTCATTCCAAATTCCGCTGTGGTCACAGAAAATGGTCGCATCTTGCTGATAAGTGTTCAACACCAACACTGTGAAAACGGCCTTCAGTCGTTCGATGACAGCTACCTACAACACAAGCAACAGAGAAAAATGTGTGTTAAATGCATGATTTAAAGTTACCCCTATTGTCAATAGGCGTTACTTTAAATCATGCATTCTGTAACTTGTGGTGGGTCAGTGGCCTTGGCTCGTTGGAATGTTTTGTAATCATAAGAAATGCATGGCATTTGGCCAGTTGATTCTCAGGAAAATTATACCAGATGTCAGATTTTAAGACTAAAATGCACCAAATTCGATTTCGGCTGGGGTTCCGTCCCAGACCCCGTAAGATCCCGCTGGGGGAGCTTACAGCGCTCCCCCAGACCCCCTAGCTGGATTTAAGGGGGCCTACTTCTAAGGGGAGGGAGGGGAAGGGAAGGGGGTG
>Ga0209149_1002080_pt1 | contig 10918 bp, 7 predicted proteins | sample WorMetTyACAVOLI2_FD_187423 | JGI IMG/M metagenome (GOLD analysis project Ga0209149, IMG submission 187423) | Marine gutless worms symbiont microbial communities from Max Planck institute for Marine Microbiology, Germany - Olavius algarvensis... ...
GCAGGGATCAGTTTGTAAAATCAGACCTTCATCCGCTTCGTATTCCCAATATTCCATTATTCCACCATTCCATTATTCCATTGGGATTCAAAGGTAAACTCCACCCCTCTGGGGTGAACTCAAAGCCGGGTCCTCTGGGCCCGGATCTTTACTGCCGGTCAGAAAATTCTCGAAATCAATGCCACGGGAAAACTTGAGGTGCAGCTGGCCATGGGCGCAGTTCACCGCTTAGACATTATAAGGGATACAGACACAGAGGAGGACACCGCCATGAAACGAAAGACAATTATCATGCTGCTTGCGATAGTAATTCTGACAATTTAATTTTGATTTAGCCGCAGACAAACGCAGACAGTTGCAGACATCTAGCCCGGCCGACGTGGCTGGAATAAATTTACCAAGGATAAAAATGCGCAGCATAAGTTAATTAAGCCGCCGGCACCTGGATCTGACTGAATGCTTCAATTTGCAAAGAAGAATCTACAACTCCGAAAATGCTAATTCAAAGGGCGGATTAATTAACATGGCCAATTTTATCCATGCAATCGTCTCTATCGTGTATGCCCTGGCTTGTCTGACGATAGAATCTGATCAAGGAATGTTCTCAATGTCAAAACCAGCTGAGGACAATTCGAAAAAGGAGGCAGAGCGATAACGCGTGATTCGTTATTTTATCAATGGCCAGAGCAAAGCGATTCCTTAAATCCAAAATCCGCAATCCCTGGCCCAGACCGGATCTGTAAAAACTGTGCTAACACATTCGTTCCCACATGGCATTCTGGTTCAGTGCAATATTGCCAAGCAGTCGCGCCAGGGCGGGCCAAAATCCAAAATGTAACAACCCCAAACCTGGAACCCTCAGGCATACTAAGGAGCAAGAAATGAAAAAACTTTCAATCGTAATTATTTTGACCGTCAGCCTGGCGCTCGGCGGCTGCGCGGGCATGTCGGATACCGAACAGCGCACCCTGAGTGGTGCAGCCATCGGCACCGCCGCCGGTGGGATTGTTGGGGCGATCGCGGGTAACACCGGCCTTGGACTGGCAGTTGGCGCGGTCGCCGGCGCCGCCGGCGGCTATCTGTACGATCATCACGAGAAGGCCCAGAAAAAGGCGCACGATCAAGCCTACGAGCAGGGTTACGAGGCCGGGAAGAAAAGCCAATAGAAGTTCTTTGGTTTCGCTTTCAGGAGGAAACCGGTCCGGTTTTTGATCTAAACAGATAACCTCGGACCGACTGTCGTTGCACCGAGAGCTATAATCGAATGCGAACTGCATTGAATCCTGATCGCAGGAAAAGCTGCGCGGAGTGCCGGGCTGAAACGGCATCCATTCAAATTTAGAAAAGCTGATCCTCTGTGCCAGTGAATATTGGGTTTCAATAGGAGGTTTTAAAATGGCCCTTTATAAATGTGATCCGTGGCGAGAGATCGCAGGCAAGTGCGTCCGCTACACAAGGGCGGTGGGCTGGCCTCAAACCAGAGGTCAGGAGTTCATCGCAACAGGAGATAGGTCTCTCCGGGTAGACATCCCTGATGCCGACACAACAGGTGTGATCAAGTTGGAGATTCCCGAGGTTAAGAAGGAGGATTTCAGCGTTACTGCTGACATTGGCGTCCTCACCATCCGGGGAGAAAGAAAACAGGAAGAGGACAGTTAAATCACGAAAACACGAAATGAAAATGATGTATGCGACGAACTTTCGATCATATATTAATAACCAAGGGTCTTGAACTGCACCCACCTGACACCATGAGATTTGGAGTTTGGAATTTAAATCTTAACATTTACTGCTGAGGGAGTGCCATGTTTCCTTTATCCACACGCGTTAAAGAAGCCATCAAGCTCGGTCTGGCCATGGTGATCACCTACTGGATCGCCATGCAGCTGGGCTGGGAAAACCCGTTCTGGGCCGCCCTGACGGTGGCGACGGCCAGCGTGTTGTCGACCGGGCAGTCACTGGGCCGCGCCACGATGCGGGCGCTGGGAACGGCGGTGGGGGCGGTGGCGTCCTTGGCGCTCATTGCCCTGTTTCCACAGGAGCGCTGGTGGAACATCTTCTGCCTGTCCCTGTTCCTCAGTTTCTGTGCCTACATGGCGACCGGTAAGTCTTACCAGTACTTCTGGTTTCTCGTCGCCTTAACGAGCGTGCTCATCATGGTCGTGTCGGCGCCCGTGACCTCACAGAGTGCCTTCACGGCAGCGGTGATGCGGACCTCGGAAACAGCGCTGGGCGCTCTGGTTTACGGCCTGGTCGCCGTCTTTATCTGGCCACTGCGCGGTGCGGGCGGGCTCAGCGATTCTGCGCGCAAGCTGGTCGCAAGCCAGGCGAAACTTTACCGAAGCTTCCATGACCTGTTGTCCGGTCGGGGTACGGCCGCGGATTCTGCGCCACTGAGAGCGACAGAGGCGCAGCTGTTGGCCCAGGTGGCACAGGCGTTAAGCGCGGCCATGAAAGACAGCCCCGAGGTGTGGGAGGTGCGCCATCAGTGGCGGCGGTTTTATCAGCAGTTGGCCGCCCTGCGGGAGGCTCTCGCTCTCTGGCCGCAGGCCTTTCCCGAGATCCTGCCGCTCAATCTGCCGCGGCTGATGCCCAACCTCGAGGGTCTGTACGCGGAGCTTGACCTGCGCTTCGAACAGATCGAACAGATGTTGGTCAATCAAGCACCAAGCCACATTCCGCAAGTCATTACCCTGGCAGTCGACAAAAATGAGATGCAAGCCCTGCCGCGGTTGCAGCAGGCTGCCGTAGGGGTGACGCTGACCCGGCTGAAAAACATTGAGCGTCTGACCCGATCGATGGTCGCATGCGTGGCCGGTATCAAAGGCTATGCAGGCGAGAACACCGAACCTGATCTGGAAACAACACGCCGCAGTGGGCCGACTTTCGACCCGGACCGATTCAGACCGGTGGTTATTGTGGTGGCGGCTCTGTGGGTTGGTTTCTTCCTGTGGATCTATGTCGATCCACCATCAGGCTCGGGATTTGTGCTGATGGCGGTCGTCAACGCGATGATTTACGCCCTGCTTTTTACCAAGGCGCCCTACATAAGCGCGCTGGATTTGCTCCAGTGGTGGGGTTTTGGCGTCGTCCTGGCTGGTTTGTTGTATTTCCTGGTCATGCCGCACCTGTCGAGTTTTGCAGAGCTGGCCGTTCTGATTTTTGCGGCCAACTTCGCGATCTACTATCTGCGCGGGAAGCCAGAGCAAAAGTTGGCCCGGATTCTGGGTGCGGCGGGGTTCGCCATTTGCCTGACAATCGACAACCAGCAGAGCTACAGCTTTTCCAGTTACGTCAACCATGTCGTTATGGTCATGGGGGGGGGCGGCCATCGCCGGCGGCACCAAGCATCTGCTGCAAATATCGACGCGGCCGGAAAAGGACTACCTGTGTCTGCGCAGCCGTTTTTTCCAGCGCGGTGAAGCGGTGATGGCGCGCCTGGGGCCGGATTGGGTGCGGGGAAAACAGCATTGGCTGCTCTCGGGTTACCTGAATGATTTGTCGGGGCTGCCACCGAAGCTTGCGATGACGGCCAAATTTATTGACTACCGGACGTTTCCGCAAAACAAGCCCGAAGCGGTGCAGGCGCTCAACGCCACCATTGAGGTGATCGCCATCAAGCTCAGCATGCTGGTCGAAGCCTACGGATCTTTTCAGGTTGAACAGGTTGGAAGGCCGTTGCAGGAGGATTTGCGGTCCTGGCGTTCGGCCCTTGTGGCGCTGTTTCAAGGGTGGGCCGATAACCCAACGGCTGCGCCGGCGGACGATCTGCAGGAAAGACTGACCACATTCGAGACTCGCATCGCTCAGACGTTTGCGGCGGCCGGTGGAAGGCAGGTCAACGACGAGACTTGCGAGAATTTCTACCGGCTCCTGGGAAGCTACCGGGGCCTGTCGGAGGCCGCCGTCGATTATGCGCAGCTCGCCGAGGGTATGAAGTGGGCGCAGTGCCGGAAAGCAAGACTTTAAAAAGGAAATAACAAATAACAAAACACAAATAATATTGAATATTGGAATTTATTTGTATTTTGTTGCTTGTGATTTGGGATTTAGCCAGTTTGTTCATTGGATATTGATATTTGGGATTTACGCGCCCTGTTAAATCGGCACTCTTGAATTCGCGGTGTAGGTATCGTAAGTAACCTTAATAACCAATAAGTTCAATTTATCGGTAACAATTTAACAGGGTAAATAATATGGTGCTTGAGATTTGGGATTTTATGGGTTGGTACTTGGCATTTGGAATTTGAAAAACCGGTGTTTGCAAGAAGTAGAAAAAAAAGATGATTAAACTATCCATCCGCGCCAAAGAAGCCATCAAGGTCGCCCTCGCCGTAACGGTCGCGATGGGCATCGCCTTGTGGATGGACTGGGAAAAGCCGTACTGGGCCGGCTTCGGTGTGATAATGATCAGTCTGCCGACGGAAGGGCAGTCGCTCAACAAGGGCGCCATGCGGATGCTGGGCACGTTGGTGGCAGTCGTTGTAGCCTTGACGTTCCTGGCCTGGTTCCCCCAACAGCGCTGGTGGTTCATGACCGTCGTGTCACTCTACGTCGGCTTCTGCGCCTACATGATGACGGGCCGGAAGCGCCAGTACTTCTGGTACGCCAGTGGTTTCATTTGCGTGACCATCGCCGTCTATGCCTCTAATTCGCTGACCGCCTTCCAGATCGCGGTGGAACGAACCCAGGAAACCGGGACGGGGATCCTGGTCTACTCGCTGGTCTCAGCGCTGCTCTGGCCGCGCAGCAGCCGGGATGCGCTCGAAGACGCCAGCCGCAGGCTCTTTGCAGTCCAGAGCCAGCTGTACCGAGCCTACCGTGGTCTCATGCGCGGCGAGGGTAAGCCAGAGGACTCCCGGGCGCAGAGGATGCAGGCGCTACAGCTCCTGCAGCAGGTCGAGGTGCTGCTGAACGCGGCTGAGACCGAAAGTTACGAGGTCTGGGAGGTGCGCCATCAGTGGCGGCTCTTCCATCAGCAGTCGACGGCCGTGATGGAGACCCTCGGTCACTGGCGCACGGGCCTTCCCGAGATCGAGCCGCTCGATCTGCAGACGCTCCTGCCCGCCCTGGACGCCCTCTACTCCGAACTGGACCAGCGCTTCGCCCAGATCGAGCGCATGCTGGGCGGGCGGGCGCCGGACCGGATGCCGCAAGCCGTCACCCTGGCGGACGACAAGGCCGCGATGTGTGCCCTGACCCGGTTCCAGGAAGCGGCGGTGGTGGTGACCCATAGTCAGCTCGACCGCCTCGAGGCGCTCAGCCGGTCGGTGTTCGATTGCGTCCGGGACCTGAGAGGTTACGGCGAATCGGCATCTAAGCCCTTGCGGGAGGAGACTCCCCGGCGGGGGATTGCAATCGATCCGGATCGCTTCCAGAGCGTCATCTCCGTCATGGCGACGCTCTGGATCTCCTTCCTCATCTGGGTCTACGTCGATCCACCGGGGGACGCTTCCTTCTTGTATTTGTCGACCGTATTCATAATGGTGGTCAAGCAGATTGGAATTAGCCCCAAGGCGATATTGCTGCCCTTCACCCTCGCCACTTTCTTCACCGGGATCCCCTATGTCTTCGTCATGCCGCACTTGTCGGGCTATGGGGAGCTTGGGCTGATGATCTTCGGCGTGACCTTCGCCATAGGCTATCTGTTTTCCGAGCCGCATCAGGCCCTGGCAAAGATGGCTGGATTGGCCCTGTTCGCCAGATTCATCTCCGTCCAGAACGAGCAGACTTACAGCTTCGCCACCTATGCCAATTCCGCGGTCATGGTCATGCTGGTGGGTGCGCTCCTCTTCGCGATGGCCTACATCCCCACAAACCCACGGCTGGAGAAGGTCTTCCTGCGCCTACTGCGCCGCTTCTTCCGGAATGCCGAGTTTCTGATATCGGGACTTGCTCCTGACGGGCAGCGACTGAGGGGTATTACAGGGCGCTGGAGGGCGGTTTTCTACCAGAACGACCTACTGGAGTTGCCGGGGAAGCTCGCGGCGTGCGGCCGGAAGATCGACTACCGTGCATTCCCTGCCAACGCACCAGAGCAGGTCCAGGCGCTGGTGGCGAGCCTCTACGTCCTCGCCTTTCAAATCAAGGATCTGGTTGACGCGCATGGATATCCGCAAGCGGAACTGGCAGAGAAGCACTTACTGGACGACGTGCGTGCCTGGCACCAGGTCATCGAGGCGCGCTTGCAGCGCCGGGCCGATGACCCGACGCAGTTTATTGAACCCAGCGCCGACGTGCGCAAACGACTGGCTGATCGGCTTGCCAGGCTGGAAGCCAGTATCGAAGAGATGTTTGCTCAGTCGGGCAAAGGCGAGCTCAGTACCGCGGACTGCAAGAATCTGTACCGGTTGCTGGGCAGTTACCGGGGCCTGTCGGAGGCGGCCATCGGTTATGCGCAGCTCGCCGAGGGTATAAAGTGGGCGCAGTGGCGGGAAGAAAGATTTTAGTCGATTGCGGATTTTGGATTGCGGATTGAGAAAGAGGAGAATGAGCAACATTTAAAGAATGAAATCACAAATAACAAAACCCAAATAACAAACAAATTACAATGACCGAAATTCAAAATCCCAAACCCGTATATGATCTTGAAGATAGAAAATACCAAATTTGTTTTGGTCATTGGATATTGGATTTTGGAATTTATTTGAAATTTGGTGCTTGAGATTTGGGATTTTATAGATTGGTGCTTGGGACTTAAAATTTGCGAAATTGGTCCGTTTAATAAGGAGTTGACAATGAATTACATACCTCAAGAATTTACCCTTGGCGGGGTTTATTTCCCGCCCTTGCTGATCGCCGGCATTCTCGGTGTGCTGGTGGCGGCGCTGACGGCAATGCTGCTCAACCGCTATCGTTTGTCGCGGTTTTTGTATAATCCGCCGCTAGTATTCCTTGCGCTGGCGGTTATTTATACGGGTTTGATTGGAACGTTTCTTATACCGGTATAAACAAATGGAGTAGTGGAGTGATGGAGTTTTGACGATTTTGGATTTTGGATTTGAGATTTTGGATTGAGAAAGATTGAGAGAGGAGAAGAGCAAAATCTCAAATAACAAACAAATAACAATGACCAAAATTCAAAATTCAAAATTCAAAATTCTAAACGAGTACATGATCTTGAGGAAGAACTTTTTGCTAATTAAGAAATCAAATTGACTCGAAAAAGTGAAAGCGCCCAAGATGTTTTGTTCATTGGATATTGAATATTGGAATTTATTTGTATTTTGTTGCTTGTGATTTGGGATTTAGCCAGTTTGTTCATTGGATATTGAAATTTGAGATTTAATTGAATTTTGGAATTTAAACAGTTGGTGCTGGTGATTTGAGACTTACAAACTCGTATTGGAAAATAGGTATATCATGAAAGCAAAACTAAAATTTTTGATAACTGGCATGATCGTTCTGATCGCTGCAATCGTGGTTGCCCTAAAGTACTGGGACTACATTGCCAACCCCTGGACCCGGGATGGTCAGGTACGCGCCCAGGTCATTCAAATCACACCGCGGGTTTCCGGGCCGATTATCAAGCTGCCGATAAAGGACAACCAGTTTGTCAAGGCCGGCGACCTGCTGTTTGAGATCGATCCGCGCACGTTTGAGGCAAACCTGGAACATGCGCGTGCCGATCTTGACAATACCCGCGACGAAATCGAAGCGTTGGCAAAGCAAGTCGAGGCCGCCCGGGCGGATGTTGAGGCCGCCGAGGCCACCATCAAGCAGTCACAGGCCGCGATAAAGGGGTATAGCGGCAGGGTTGTGGAGACTAAAAAAGAGTACGACCGCCAGAGAAAGTTGGATAAACAGGGGGCGACATCCAAACGGATGGTCGAGCAAGCTCGGGCCAACTGGGTGTCTTATGTGAACCAAAAAGCCAATGCCGAGGCCGAACTGCTGCAGATGCAGGCCTCACTGAGTGAAGCCAAGGCGAACCTGGCCAAGGCCAAGGCTGATCTGGGTGCGCCGGGAGAAAGGAATGCCAAGGTGCGCCTGGCCAAAGCCGAAGTCCGGTCAGCGGAGTTGAATCTCGAATTTACGCAGAAAAGGGCGCCCGTCGACGGTTACGTCACCAACCTGAATCTGAGGCTGGGCAGTCAGGCCGTCGAGAACCAGCCGATTCTGGCGTTGGTGGATGTCAACAGCTACTGGGTTGTCGGATTTTTCAAGGAAAACTACATCGAAGGGATTCGCGATGGCGACCGGGCGATCCTCACCCTCATGAGTTACCGCGATAAACCGCTTGAGGGTCGCGTCGACAGCCTGGGCTGGGGCATCTCCCAGGACGACGGCAGCACCGGCTTTAACATGTTGCCGACGATCAGCGCGACCTTCGAGTGGATCCGGCTGGCCCAGCGCGTGCCCGTGCGCATTCACATTGACCTCGATAAACTTCCGGCGGGAGTCAAGCTGCGCGTGGGCACCACCACTTCGGTCCTGGTCATGACGGGCACCAGCGGCAGCGAGAGCAAAAGGGCGGCGGTGGCGGCACCGCGTGCATTGCAGTAATGCCCCGGCAGGATGTACAATAACCAGGCTGATGGCACAGACCTGGGAAGCCATGGCAATAAGTCAATTAAATGCCAAATCACAAAACTCAAATTCCAAATAAATCTCAAAATACAATGCGTCAAATCCAAAACGTTATTGGATATTGAGTATTGGAATTTATTTGAAATTTGGTGCTTGTATTTTGGGGTTTGAACAGCTGGTGCTTGTGCTTGCAGCTTAACTCGTCTTTGTGATCGATAAGCGGCAAATTTGTTAACCGCGCTTGGTTGCGACGTCGATGTATCGTCGTTACAAGTATAGTCGGACGATTGCTGGCCATCCTGATCGGCTTCATCGGCATTTTCTTCACAGGCCTGTTGGTGGCCGTATTGGTGCATGCGCTGCGGGAAAGCATAACGGCATCGCAAAACCGCAATTGAGGGGGGGAAAATCCATGACAAGTTTAAAACTCAGTGGAAAAACCTTGCGTTCCGACCTGGTTTCGGGGTTTGCCACCGGACTGTTCAGCATCCCCGAAGGCATGGCCTACGCCAAATTGGCAGGTGTCAATCCGGTCTATGGCCTGTACTCCGGGATGATTACCACCATCGTGGCGTCGCTGACGACCGGGTCTATTTTGATGATCAGCACCCTCACCAGCGCAATTGCCCTGTCGACGGCCAGTGTCATCCAAGTCGCCGGCATCCAGCATAGCCAGATGCCCCAGGCGTTATTTACGATTACCCTTTTGGTTGGTGCGGTCATGTTTGTGATGGGTCTGCTGCGGCTGGGCAGTGTGGTCAACTTTGTGTCCAATGCAGTCATGACAGGTTTTGTGGCCGGGGCCTCGCTGTTGATCATCATCGGTGAACTGGGCGACTTCTCCGGCTACGACCCATCGGGAGCCAATAAGCTGATGAAGGTGTTGGACTGGTTTGCCAACATCGGTCAGTGGGATCCCCTGACGACGGTCGTTGGCCTGAGCACTGTCATCCTAATGATCATCCTGAAGCGGATCAAGCGCACGGAAAAGCTGGCGCCCATCATCACACTTTTTCTGATGACCATCGTGGTCAAGCTGCTCAATTTTTCCTCGGTCGCATTAGTGGCCAGTATCGCCAAGATTCCCAACAGCCTGCCGATGCCCATGATGCCCAGCGTCGAGCTGATTCCGAAATTGGCGCTGGGCTCCGTTTCGGTCGCGATGGTGGCGTTGATACAGGGGGCCGGTATCGGTACGGCCTATGCCAATCCCGACGGCAGCCGTTCCAGCGTATCGCGGGATTTCATCGGCCAGGGCCTAGGCAATCTGATCGGCAGTTTTTTTCAATCCATGGGAACCGGCGGCTCTCTCTCCCGAACCGGTATCAGTGCCGGGGCCGGAGCGTCCTCACGCTGGGGCGGCATCTTTGCCGGGCTCTGGCTGGCGCTGATCGTGCTGCTGTTCGGCAAATTGGCCGAGTTGGTTCCCTTGAGCGTTATCGCCGGGATGCTGTTTGTCATCGGTACCGAGTTGATCGTGAGTCGCCTGCCGGATGCCCGGCTGGTTTGGGCCTCGTCCTGGGGGTCCGTGGCCGCCGGGCTGGTCACCTTCCTCTCGGCGCTGTTTATCCCGCTGCAGTGGACGATTTTTCTGGGAGCCGGGTTGTCAATGATGTTGTACATTTATGCCTCAGCCACTCACGTCCGCGTGTTGCATCTGGTACCTACGAAAGATGGGAAATTCGAGACCGGCGATGTGCCTGAAGTCTATCCCTCCAACCAGGCAACGGTGATCGTCTTTGAGGGCAACCAGTTCTTCGCCGAGGTTCCGCTGTATGATGAGTTGTTGCCTTCCCTACAGGATGTTAAAAATGCCGTGGTCATTTTACGCACCCGACATCAGGAGTCTGTCTCCAGCACGGCCCTCAAATGGTTGCAGCGTTATGCAAAAGAGCTGCGAGAGTCCGGCAATGTCTTGATGCTGGCCGGAGTGGAACCCCACGCCATGCGGGAGTTGGAAAAAGCGGGCCTATTGGACCGAATCGGCAAGGAAAATGTATTTGCATCCGGATCGGTGCTGCAGGATTCCCTGCGTGAAGCTCTCGATTCAGCTGAGGCGTGGTTAAAAAAGAAAAAATAACCGGAGTATTGGAGTGTCGGAGCACTTGGTCTGCATCTGCACGAGAAGATACAATGGAGTCAGGGCTTGATCAGAGAAATCTCGGAGACATTGACTAAGCAGACTAACTTTGGCATACAGTGTCCAGGCTTCAAAGTTTCCTTCAGATTTTTATTTTTTTCCGGTTCTTGAGCTCATCACCTTTTTTCACCGCTGCCAAGTTCAGTAATTTTTCTCATCCTCTCCAGGATGATTGAGCGCCGCCCCTGGCTTGCCGGATCTGGTAGTAGATGGCCGGGCAAGGCCTCGAGAAAGAATTCATCTTCCAAA
>Ga0209149_1002081_pt1 | contig 10915 bp, 7 predicted proteins | sample WorMetTyACAVOLI2_FD_187423 | JGI IMG/M metagenome (GOLD analysis project Ga0209149, IMG submission 187423) | Marine gutless worms symbiont microbial communities from Max Planck institute for Marine Microbiology, Germany - Olavius algarvensis... ...
TCACCGGCAGCGACAGTCCTTCAACGCAAAGCTAGCATGCAACAAATAGCCCTTCCTATTAGTGCCAGCAATTAAAGGAGATATGTATATTAATACACATTGTAATTATAGCCAGCCAACGTTAATTAAATTAGACAACGAAAATATTGGTGGGCATCTAACACCTTTACACCTAGATATCAGCAAAAATTAAACAAAATCATGACAATTTCACAGGAAGATGTGATTCTGATTAAAAATCTCTATCTGTCAAAGCAGTGTGGTGCACGGAGAGCGTTGAGTGAATTGCCTGACAAGGGTTGGAAACTTGGAAGCATCAACAGTCTGCTGAAGAGAAGCCACAAGACAGGTACAATTGTCCCGCAACCAGGCATCAGCATTCATCGCGTAGCAGTGGAGGACCTTGTGCTCAGTCAGAAGGACAAGCCAAAGAGGCATCTGTGAGCTCGTTAAATTTCGCATGAAACTGCCATTCTCTATTCAAGTGTACACAGGAAAATAACTCACCGTGATCTCCAGCTCAAATGCTTCAAACGACGTCGTGCTCAGCTGTTGTCTGAAGCCAATCGCATCTCTCATCTCACTCGCTGATAAACAACCTTATCGTCTGCAATAAATCTTGTTATTGTTCTATTATAAACTGTAAGCTGAACTGATAAGTAGGTAAAATAATATGGTGACAGTTTTGCAGTTAATATCCTAGTACTGAAACATTGAGAAAATCAGCAATTTAAGGCTAAATTCATGATATTTAGGTCTTGACAGTTTCTCAAGGTAAAGTAGCTGCACGAAATAGGTAACGTGGGAAACTAAAAATATCTGTTGATGGCCTATACTTTTCGTAATAAGTGTGCCAAAAATCTTTGTAAACGGACAGTTCCACTTCAAGTTATCATTAAAAATGTGGTGACATGGTTTTTTGGAACACAGTGTATATAATTTATATTACATATGCACTAATAACTATGCCGGGTTAACATGAAATGTGCAACAATCAAATGAGAAATGTTCAAATTAAACGAAAGACCTTGAGAGTGTACTCGATATTGTCACGGTCTTTGCAGATAGCCAGCAAATCAGTCAGAGCTCTGTACAAGTGCAAGTTGGAACACAATATCGTTACATATGTGCAAAAAATAACACATATTTACAAAAGGTGGCCCCCAAAAACTCAATATGCCACAGTTCTGTCCCACTGTCCATAAAACCACAATTAACGTAAAAATGATTTCAGCAATTAAAACACTGCACCAGCAAAGCTCGCCCTGTGACCCGCTGCAGGGCAAATTTAATGGCATAATTCTAGAGCCATTGGTTATATGTTCTGACAGTTTTGTGACTATACATGTAGCTGTAACCATTTTACCATGCAATGATATGCACAGTGCGAACTATGCTGTCGCAAGATGTCTGTCCGTCTGTCAGTTAGTCTGTCTGTCCGTCACAATCACCATTAGTTTAAAACTACAACGTTCATTGAATTCAGGCAGCTTGAGGCTGCCAACAGAAACGATATGCGACGTACGCTACCTCACATTCACACCGGGATCATCCCTTGGACCTTGCATTGTGTACGTCTTGCCGGAACCAGTCTGACCGTACGCCAGAATACACACGTTGTAGCCGTCAACACATGATGTTACGAGAGGCTTCGTGTCTTCGTACACCTACCATATCACTCCAGCACATCAATAACTCCAGATAAAAGTTGTTACACACAGGAAAAAGAATACCTTACTGTTCACTCCCAACCAGTCTTAATTCTACGCTGTCTCAATGCCAATAAAGTCAGTACCTCCTCTTGTGTAGACTTTACGTCGAAGACTCGGTTGAACTGGAATGGCTTCTTGGTGTTTGGTGGCAGAATTTCGGTTTCCGACGGAAACTGAAGACAGCATTTCGTGCGACTGTCATAGCGGCATCGACAGAACACGCGGATGTTGCCACGCAGGTCTTGCAACTGGCAACACGCAAACGAATCAACTATAGCAGTAATGAAGGCTGTAAGATGATCATCGATCATTGTTTACCGTGCAAAAAAATTAAATTAAAATAAAAACCAAAACAACAGCAAAAGTACTGATACAATAACGTTTTTTTGTTCTTAGATTTTAACACATTTCAAAGACAAAAGAATAAAATGATATTGATAACAGAATTTACACAAAACCATAAAGTTCAGGCTACAGTTTCATACAGGTTAGACTGAGACTGTTTCACGCTCATAGTGCCACAGCCGTTGTTATATTTGGTACAGTGAGGAGTGGGTGGGCCTGGGTGGTCTGCGGCCCCGCCGAGTCCCCTCCTCGCTGTACCAAATGTAACACCCAACCCATCAACGGCCAGTGTACCAACTTCATATTATTCGATGCGGCACTATATTTATCTAAAGAGTCAACGATGATGTTATGTGAGGCTAGTTGTACCTGGTTATAGAGTAGCTTGCGCTGTAGAGCCTCTCGCCTGTACAGCTCACGCATCTGAGCCAGCTCCTCACCGAGCCCAGAGTCGCATTGCTTGATGTTCTTAACGTGTTTGACAACCTGCAGCATGAAGATGACTACAAGAATAAAATGATATAACATCACGTCTAGATGATGGACGAGCAAGATTATAAAGAAAAAAGTTACGCTGAGAAACTTTTAGCAAGCAATACGGGCATGTTTCACCTTCAGTGCACCGATAATGCTAGTCCGGCGTCAGGAAGAGTATTCTGTAAAATCCCATACGAACCCATTAAGCAGCAGGTACCAGGTAAGTCTGTCGGAAACTCATCCGTTAAATGGTTGTGTGTACATGTATATGTTCTACGGTTTAATTAGTAATCAAAAAATGTAGTTAAAACTGGCAGTGATATTTCTGAGAGATCAACTTAAAATGGCGATTTTTATGAAAAATATATGAAGTTTTTAAGTTATATTGAATATTGATTCTGATTGTGATATTGCAAATAGCCAACAACCTCCAACAGGGATACGTGAAATCCGTCGAACATGCTGACGAGATCCATTCTGAGGCGAGTATGTTGTTTGTGCAAGCTCTGCGTTGACTCACTCATCGCACCAAGCGCCTGTCTGTCTACCTGAGGACGCTGTTGTACACAGACAAGCACATCATCTATCTAGCAATCATTCCAGACTTTACGGCTGGATGTTTTATAACCAAAACAACAGCCATTTTATGGCCGTGTTTCCAGGACGACCAGGGTGAGCCGGTGCCACAAAAGACTCATCAATTATTGATTTTTAGTGTTGGTTGCTGGAACTCTCTCGCTCTGCCTCTCACTGCATGACTGCCGCACGAATGAAAAGTTTGAAACACGGCGGGAGTTTGCCATATGATTGAAATCAACAGCCAGCTTCTTTAACAGCTGATTTACAATGGCACGCTTCTGTCAGTGATGTAGTCAGCCCTGTCATAAAGAGGCGTTGACCATCGTCCTCACAAACAGTAGCATGCCATCAAGTCAATGGAGGAACGTTGGCAACGGATCCAGGGAATAGGACTTAAGTGCGACTGGCGACTTATGACGAAGTGACGTACTTTAGGCTCCGTCTACGGGCGAGAAGACGACAACGGTGCAGAGTCGTGTACTGGACCAGAATGTAAGACCACTCCAGGCAGATGGAACTCCATATCCACTCACAGCCTTTAGGCTTTGAGCCTTGGCCCTTTGCACCTCACTCCCCCTCTGGCGTCAAACAATCGTTGAAAAATCCTGGGTAAACCACTGGCAATGCACGTGGAAGCACTTCATTGACAGTCAACTATGATCAAAACTGTCATCATTCAAGTAAGTTGACCGTTACCAGTGTCTGTATAAATTTTGCTTTTAGCTGATTTTACCTAAGAAATGACCTGATAAAACACGACGCACACAATCAACAGAACTGACAGACCTTTGCCGCTGGAGTCTTGGGTCGCTGAAGTGATACAGTCATTGCCGTCAGCGTGGCTATCTTGGCTTCCATTGACGACACCTTGTCACGCAATTCATCCAGCTGTAAAACACACATCACAGCCCATAACCTACTTGCAACAGATAACATCATTCCAGTTAAAAATACTTCAGCTTCTCTGGCCGTAGCAAATGCAGCATAATTTTGCGGAACAGTTGCACATCGGCACTACAATATTTACTTATTTATACATCTATACAATAGTGTTGCTGTGTTGAGTGTAGTCAACTAGAATAGCTACTCAACCCAAGGTGGTCTGTTTGATGCCTCCACCACGCCTCCAAATCTATCTTAAGCCTTTTTGACCTTGACCTTTGATCTCCTGACCTTCAAAGTGTAATATTTCAAGCGCGTGCCCCGTGATCCACGTGTGCTAATTTGCAGCAAAATTGGTAGATTTGTTTGCAAAATACAACGTTCACAAGTTTGGTAACAGACGAATGGACAGACAGACAGAGACGGATAAACGAACATAGAGTTGAGAACATAAATGCCTTCACCCACCAGTTTGGCCTGATGAAGGCATAAAAAGTGGCAAATTTGGATGTATAACAAAAAAAGAAGAAGCTAAGATCGCGGTAAGCTTTGCACAAAATGTGGCAAAAATATCAGAACCTCTTTTGATGTAACTTCAAAAATACATTAAAAAATAAAAAATAAATAAATCTGACCTATTCCTAATTGTTCTAGTACTACTCTATAGAAGCAGTAACCACACTGCATGACATTACTATGCCATGTTTTTATTAAAAAGTAGAATTAGCAGCAGTTATGATGAGTAATTTGAGAAAAGTGGCAAAACAAAACGAGAAGAATAAACTTGCCATGGATTCAGCCTGCAGTCTTGCTTTCTTTTCGTTGTCCAGCTCTGCAACTGTTGCCTTAAGCTTCTCGTCCTAGTCAGATGCAGAAGCACTGTGATGAGTTTACTGACAAAAAAGCTGCGGTATACCATGTACGCTGCAACTGCATTATCATTAACCCTATAGAGAATGTGACGGATGGACACAGCACGAGTGGGAACAAATGATAGTGGATCGGCAACAAGCGCATTTTGATCCCTTGTTAATTTATGTCATCATATCCATCCTAAGACGTTGAATTTTTTCTATTCCTTCGTTTTTGCTTTGCCTTGATGTCTAAATCCTGCCTATGACTCCTCAGTCTCTCGACCCGTCCACAGACGTCATTGTCTTAAGAGTTTTGCATCATCTATGCTACTTCTTACTGGATTTTACTGACATTTTTGTGTACTGCACATCACTAAACACAGATAAAAGTGAGCTACGCAGAGTGACAGTGACCGACCCACATTGTGGCTACTCCTGACAAGGCTTGGTATCCCGGATAAGATTGTGAGACTCTTTAGAGTGCTGTATGACAACTCTGTTAGCTGTGTTCGGACAAGTGGGACTCACAGCTCATGGTTTAAAATCAAGGCTGGTGTTCGCCAGGGCGGTGTGCTGGCCCCAGACTCATTTGCCACAGGCATGGATTGGTTGCTGGACAGGACTGTTGAATCTTGCTCGATTGGTGTGGCGTTTGGTCAAAGCTCCTTCACTGATCTGGATTTTGCTGACGATGTCTGTCTCCTTGCTGTCTCTCTCCATATGGATCAGCCTTCCACCATCACTGCGTCTCATTGACTCACATACTGTTTTTTGCAGACAATTGAAAACATATCTGTTTAATCTAGCATTCGATTGATACGACTATATTTTGTAACGTTTTTTAGACTCTGTTATGCACGGTTGATCTTATAATGTTTTTATATGTATATCGGCGCACTACAAGTGCCAATGATGATGACGATGATGACGATGATGACGATGATGACGATGATGATGATGATGCTGAACTGCTCAAGCTTCTTGTTCCTATATTGGAGACAATGGCAAGTGAGACAGCATCACTAGGGCTCAAGGTGAATTGGCAGAAGACAAAGGTCCAAGCTTTGCGTTGCAGGGAGGATATGCCATTAACTATCAAAGTTCAGGGCCAGGACGTCATGGTAGTGGAAGAGTTTGTCAACCTTGGCTTTCTTATCCACTCAACAACCGGAAGCAGTTGTGACATCAGCTGACGAAGTGCCATCACTTGCGCTGCCATGAAGCATCAGATTTGCAGGTCACGGCTCGCTACCTCAACGAAGTTGAAGCTGTACAACACGTGCAACTTACCAATATTCCTGTATGGTTCGGACTGCTGAGCGATATCAAAGACGGACGCACGTAGGATTGATGCACTCGACCAGTGGTGTCTGCTTATGCTGCTTGGCATCAAATGGCACCAATTTGTCTGGAACGATGATGTACGGAGGCTAATGAAGCAACCCAAACCTAAACTAACTGCTATAATCCAGTCGTGCCGACTTACCCTGTTTGGGCATATTATGCGCATGGATGACAACGCAGATGCTAAGAGGATCCTGTTAGTCCCCCTCCAGCAGACTGGAGAAGACAACCAGGTCGTTCCCTCATCACGTGGCTCAGCACCATCCAACAGGATCTGAAACAACACCACCTTACACTCCTCGAAGCAGCAGATTTGGCTCAGAACCGCCCTCTGTGGAGGATGATGTCGACGTACGGCGCTATGCAATCTTAGAGTTGCATGCCAGAAACGACGACGACGACGTCACACAGTGACAACAGCAACAAATGTGCAACACCAACTGACCAGTGATTTCAACTGATTCTGCAGATCGGCAACCTGACGCTGTTTCTCACTGACTAGCTTGGCATCAGCATCATTCCTGACTCCAGGTAGTGAACCTGAGCACACCAAACACTGCAGTACTAATATTACTTCGGTGAATGCTCATAATAGATAACACACAGATTCATTAGCCACTGACATTTTATGAAACTGCAAATGCACCAAAAAGTCACTCAAAAGTTTTAAAGTAATTCACTATGTAATCCTAACAAATTAAAAAAGCAGGCAAAAATGGAAATATCAGTACTGAGCCAGCATGTTATGATTACTATTACTACTATTATTTTTTAAATCCAAGGTAAATAAACAATAATAATTATTATTATTTCATTATTATTATCAGTATCATTATCATTATTATCATAAATGGCCCGACGTACTCGTGTCACCCCAGTCCAAATATGTAGCAATGCACTGATAAGGACTGTAACTACAAGCCCTCAAGGCTGCCAGCACCTCATACTTGTCCTTCCAATCAGGCAGTGCCTCCTGTTATACGAAACACATCCAGACATTACGCAACTATTATACTGAGCAAATACAGCTGCAGTTGACATAGACATTTGTTACCTTTATTAATTAAAATAAATTTCATTTACTGATATCTGCAAATAATGCTATAATACAAAACCTTACATCTCTGACTGAGATCTTCAGCACTGCTGAGTTTCTAAAACCCACAAAGACATGGGCACTCGCAGGAATTCTTGCAATGGGACAAAGTCTACCCGCTTCCTTTCCTCTCCATCCTCCGGTCTCTCACTTCTTCCATTGCCATCCATTTCCTCCCTTCCCTCCTGCCCTGTCCACTCTGCCCTTCCTTCTCCACTGCTAAGCGGCCCCTTAAATCCACCTAGGGAACCTGGGGGAGTGGTGTAAGCTCCCCCAGTGGGGTCCTAGGCAGAGCCCGGCCACAATTACAATTTAGATATATTAAGAGCCAGTAAAATGTGTCTGGTGGTGGCGATTGTGGTTCTTTTTGCGCGAACCAACAAAATGATGGGTCATGGCAAATAAAATATGATGATTCTAACTGAAGCGAATGTATCCTTTCCATTTTCCAGTGGAAGACAAGTGCTGCCTCTTGCCCACGGCCACGGATGCCTATGCATAAAACATTTCTGAAAATCTGTATGCATGTAATCTTGTCATAACTATCATAAAACTCTCTCTCTTTCTGTTGGCTTTGGCTTAACCATCTGTTTTGCTGTGGACACCACATGTGAGGCCAGTTCCCAAAAGTCTTGAAAAAGTTATCACAATTGCTGGACCAGCCTTGCCAATACCCAACTCACAACGTCAAAACACAAAATACAAAAAAATCATAATACACAAATTAATAAATAGTTTTAAGCAAAGTCTCATCACTGAAAACAAAACCTAACAACACAATTACATACGCGTATTGTTGTCATGAGTTCCTTGACGAAGTCCGAATGAAGTTCCCAAGCAAGTGGCAGTCGGACCCACGTGCCTTGGTCTTTATCAAAATACAAATGCACGTTCATCCTTTCCTGAATCAACAAACGAAATCACTCAACTCACATCAGTGAGAATCACAACAAACAAACACTGCAAAGCATAACATCCTCATCGACATTTAGTGACATTCGCTAGGTAATGTTATCTGGTCAGTACACAGCTAGTTCTCCAGTCCAATTTGGTGCCTTCTTCGACGACATTCGGTGGCGTTACCAGTACTTCACGGCGTTTTTTGGCCCAGAGATCGTGATTTTGGCCTAACTTCTATCAAAATTTAATGACATGATCCCACAACCAGTTTCAATCTATTATGAAAGTTTTACAACAACAGCTGCAACTTTTTTCCACAATCTTTTTTACTAACAAGCATGCAACCAGTCGACGAAAAACAATACCTTGCCAGCTATTGCTGGGGCAAGGTAGTAACAAATGAAGGATCGTATGTCGTAACAGTTAAATGATCCGACGACTTTTTCTGTCGTTGCACCAACCTACCTTGGAATAAAATGCCACTCTAAGTCTAACTGAAGGTAACTTTCACGCATTATCCGACAGCTTTCTCAGTATATAAAACTACTATACCTCATAATATGACAATGCCTAACATAACCTCAAAAGGTCAGTACAACTTTGTCTACCACACACAACAAAATCTTAAAATTTACAAAAAAAAACTAAAAAAATAACTGATGAGCATAAGAAATCTGGCAAAAAGTTGCAGAGTAACAGAAGCCTGTACAATGGATAACACAGACACACATGTATTAATTACACTGAGTCCTCAAAATCACAGGAGCCCAATTTACAAAAGATCTTAAGATAATCTTGCAATTATGTTAGAAGAATTACCAAACTTACAATAAAATCATACAATAAAACTTTAGATAATCTCAAGATAAAAACTTAAGAATCTTCACACTGGCCCAGGCTGACATGTAATGTGACTTCAGTTTACTAGTGACTGTTACAACTTTTGACAATTGTCAGTTTTCGTCTAACGAGCCACCCATGTTGGGAAAGATGAATAGCAATCTCAAGTATTGTCAAACTGAACACTGCCCAACCTCAGCTATGTACGTTGACAACCGCCCTCTCTCCGGGTGATAAATTGCACCGTGTCTATCACTGTCTGATGCTCCAACATCACACTCGCGGTTACGTGGTTTCCGTTTGCCAGCAGCTTCCAATATCTACAAAAACAAACACTTTGTCACAAGTTCATGCAGCTACCTGGATAACAAGCTCAGACTTACAGTCATTTTTCTTGCTGAATTTCTAAATTTTGTCACTGCATAATCATAAAATTACCTTCCTATGCATACAATATTTACTTATTTATACATTTCCAAAAAAGACCAAAACAGTCTAATATACCGTGATTAGTTAGTCATTAAAAACAACAATAACAGACTAGTAAATATAACTAAGCACAAACGTACATCATCCTCAGTGCAGTTTGTCTGATCAGTGACAATGATGCCTCGACTTAGCCAGTCAGCTGGAAAAGGGATCCAGTCCTGTACGTAATTACAAAAAAACATAACGCAATAAGAATATACCCAACCTGTCCTGGTAATAACAGTAGCTTCACAGTATATGCTGCCTGACAACGGTAACTGGCACGGCCTGGGTTCAACTCCCAGTCTGATTGAATTATTTGTATGTCAGGATTGATAGTGACGTATGCTTTGAGATTATATATTGGACTGGCAAGAAGGTCCGATGACGGTGTCCTCTGTAATCTGTGACCATTGGTGGCATTTACAATTAGTGGTGCTTAGATGTCATCAGGGGCTGGGCCAGTTGTCAAGTCAAGGACGACATTGCGTGGCTGAAGACCCACTGCACGTGAGACATATCCACGCTCCAGCCAGTGATGGGTAGCTGGAGTGATAGAGCACATGCTGGGTAGGAGGATCTGTGCACTGGCTTGGAGCGGCTGGCTGGGCATGGCGCGACTTGTATACAACCATCGACCTGAGCTGTCAGGCAGTTCACTGAGTCCAGGGCGGCCATACCGAGTAGACTGCACTGTCATCTAAGATAAAACCACCATATGGAGCCCCAATAAGAAACTCCGTCAAGCCGCTCACATCACTTACATAAGTCCACACTACCTCTGCAAACTACATACATGCCGTGCAATTACAATCCTAGCCATACACAGTTGTGCTACTCATAGTCTAGTCCACTCAATACTGATTACCTGGTCTAAGGAGACAAAGTGCAATTGGCCCAACATAATAAGTGCCTCAGCACAGGAATGACTATACTGTGTGCCAAAAGAATGAGACACGCATAATTTTAAATAATTTCTCTTGTACAGTTGTAAGTCTATTGCAATGAATCCCTGACGACCTTAGCTATTAAACGCGTATACAATTTTCCACCTCACCTGAGTTATGTTTTCTACACTAGCTGGCATTACACAAAAACCGAAAATTTATGTTGTCTTCCTCTCAATAGTGTGAGTGGCTCTGAAAAGAGCCGGTTGTGTGGCTATATCACAGTAGGTGTTTGAAGTGACGTCCCTTTGCCTTTACACATGCATGCAGCTGTTGCCACTGGTCAGTCGTTTTGGTTGCAAGTCCAGCCACAGCGGCTTCCTAAATGTCAGTCATAGTAGAGGTGGGTTGAAAATATCAGACTGGATTGGCTAACTGTCATGTTTGACAATTTTCTCCACCAGCTTGTCAGTGGCAGCCTTCCTTCGTAGGGCTGGCGGTTCAATGTTGGAGAGCACTGGAAGCCATGGG
>Ga0209149_1002083_pt1 | contig 10914 bp, 6 predicted proteins | sample WorMetTyACAVOLI2_FD_187423 | JGI IMG/M metagenome (GOLD analysis project Ga0209149, IMG submission 187423) | Marine gutless worms symbiont microbial communities from Max Planck institute for Marine Microbiology, Germany - Olavius algarvensis... ...
TATTGCTTGATTGTCAATATGGACTGTTCTTGGAGCAACTCCAGTTCCAATATTTTGGATCTTCGTTTTATGCCAGTTTGTGTGGAGACCCATAACGGCTGCTGATGCCTCAAAATTTCGAAAAACAATTACAGCAAACAATTATGTATATGTCTGACGACTGTTAGTAAATCATTGCAGTTTGTTGCCAAATCATTCCCAGTTACAGCAGTCCAAAATTATTAAGATTGATAAATATTTGCATAAATACTTGACAAATATTTGCGGTCGCGTTTTTATCTACCACTGTGCACTACGTATGATGATTATGGCTTTGATCTTTCTTAGTGGGTTGGGTTGGGTTTTTCTGCAGGCTTGTTTCGTAGGTCGGGTTGGGTTGGGTCCATTAGCTACAGGGTTGGGTTGGGTTGGATCACAGAAAATAGACCCACGTCCATGTCTGACAGACGGGCGGACATTTAACCGGTTTGTTATAGTCATCTCTCCGAGAGAGATGTCTAATAAATACCTTTATTTTTATTCTTGTCACCCAGTAACTAAATTACAGTCAGTCTATGGCTTTCTAGTTGACGTTCAGACACACCAAGTTAACGTTCTCTCAATGCCTCGTAAGCTTGCCGACGTGCATTTGTTGCAACTTCACATAAAGGATTGCAGTCGCTTTATTTCCGAATAAAGACCCGATTAATGAAGACAAAAAACGCCGTTTACACGCTCAGCATCACACTCTAATGTAAATGAGACGGATTTAAGGCCTCGGGCAGTGTATACACACGTAACGCGCTATTCAGGATAAAGGCCTACTGACACCGAGCAAGCTGAGTCTGCACTGAATTAATCAATAGTGTTGAATAGTCAGTCACTATGTTTAATCAAGAAGCTCAGCTATTGCTGAAACAGCTGGCGTCACGATGAGATCAGTGATAGTCTAGCGGTAGATCGGTTAACTCCCTAAACATGACTTATGTAATTTTCATTTCATTAATAGAGTCGTCAATGCATGGAACTCTGTACGAAGTTACACTCTGTCAGCTAACACGCTATACTGTTTCAAAAGCATACTTGACAAATAACATCTAACCAATAACGGTATTTAATAAATATATTATTTATAATTTTTGTGCAGCAATTCAACGAACAGGAAACTGAAATGAAGTGACAGTTAATAATAATTGTTAGTTTAACAAGAAGCTCAGATGTCGCAAAGAGGTCACGTGATGCTCCATGTCGTTGTAAATGTTACTGTTACTCAAAGTCACTCGAGGTCATTAAAATTTACACCGATAAGGAGGGCGTGAGTAAGTTCCTATTAGTATTCCCTGTAAAAATGTTTTGTGCCATTTCTGAGGTATTCTACATCGATCTGAGTTATGATTCATTCAAGGTCACTGGAAATGGCAGAATTCAATAGATCATGTGACTCCCTATCAGTCTGCCATGCCGAGCTATCTGGCGTTGAAGAATAACGTGACCTTGAAATCTATAGGACAGAGGTCACTCAACGTCTTTGGAAGAAAGTGGCACCCGTCGAATTACGGCATACGAGTTCGTATTCGTCTACCACTGTAACTACGGCCATATCTTGCATCGTTTCCGAGACAAAGCGAGATACTGGTCGATTTTTATACCCCTTCAACAAAACAATCACCTTGAAAAAACGATTACGAATATTTGCACGTTGTTTTTCACAACCGAGGCATATCTCTGGCCTAAATTCTGCAAAAAGTCCTCTGATGACTCACCGCTCACGGGCGTTACAGACAGATGGGAAAGCGACCTCAGTAGCGGAGCGTTTACTACATAACGCTCGATAATAATGAATACACATAAAACATAAACTAAATTGTTTGTTTAGTGATGCTTCTTGTAGTATCGCTGTGGCGTTACTATTTGCTTACTTAACAAATGGTTGTATAAGTCTGTGCCACATCGGTACAGTATGTGTCGGCACGTTCAGTAAATGGCACAGGCACGGGACAGACGGGCGGAAGGGAAAACGGACGGACAGACGGACGGCGTGCGACGTGCAATGCGACCTCCTGGGGGAGGGCCGCATAATAATATATGTTAAAACATGAATACTAACAACAACAATAATAATAATGCATGTAATAAATAATTAATTAACAATAAATAAGTAACAGATTGGGTTTCTGTTAGTCTATTTATTAAAACATATTTGCACACTGCTTAAAATCATAAAACGTGAAATTTAGCTGGAAAACGTTTACAAAACCAAACTGGTTTTTCTTTATAAAATTTTGCCGGAAATTCAGAAATTCATTTGTTTCGAGAAATTCGGCAGTCACACACACGAATCGTAGTGCATATGACGGTGAAGAATGAAGCTGCGTCCGGATGATGTCACGTGACTATTATGACTGTCGTGGGGCTGGCGAGCGCTGACCCAGCGTGTCCAGCGGGGCTTGACCACCGAGGTCACAGAGTTATTACTACCGGACTAGATTGACCACATGGACTCGCCATACACAGCAGCTGTTCTCTGTATACGACTACATGCAGCTCGTCCAGTGACGCCCATTCAAATCTAATTCTTCCTCTTCTGTTGTGCACGAGTCGATAACAGATAACACACGATATCCTGGTGTTATTACTTCTTCTAGGCAGCTCTCTTGTTCATCTGATAATGTTATCCAAGCTTAATTCAATGCAATTTCTGGTAAAACTGGCAGAGTTGTCTCCGAGGACGTGGTAATGCACTTCATTATGACAAAATGTGTGCCTATATCTTGCATGCCGTTGAAGCTTGCGCTGTGAAAGATTGCTTAAATTTCCTTTAACAAGTGTCATGACCATTTTTAAAAAAAATTAGATCAAAAGAAGTGGCTACAGAATGGCAGTGTTATTTCAGTCGGCATTCTACAGCCGATTTCATTAAAAAATTATCGTTATTGCATAAAGTGACCATGCTTTCTACCGCTTACGCGTATGCATAGCTCGGACTATGCCTGCTTTTCTGTCCCATAATGACGGCAGTTATTAGTTTTATTTTATTTTAGCCCTCAAAATGTAGGCCTACGATAGTTGGAACTAATTACTCGTGGGCGGATACTCTTTTCAGCGGCGTCATGCAGCACGCTGTGGGTCTGCCTGTGGGTCTGTCCATGTTTCCCGACAGCGCTATATACAATGCCGAGGGCGGGTTCGCTGCCGTGCTTAGCACTACAGGTTTTCTCGTATAAATAATTTGCCGGCCTGTTAACTACCGTTTAAGTATTATGCAGTTGTTCAGCAAAACGAACCAAACGATTATCTTTTTATTATAACAGAACTGCAGTATAAGAATTGTTGCATTACAGTTATTATTACACCAATTATATAGCATCATTTGAGACAATTGCAAAGGACAAAACGAGCCTCACTTAGCAGCATACAATGTGGGTGCAGTGCTGTAGAGTATCGGATCGTAACCGAGAGGTTGCGGGTTCGACTCAAACCCGGTCCACTGCAAGCAACCTTGAGCAAGTTGCTAACCTACTGTGTGCTCAGAGTAGACCAACTCAGCCTCCTACTCTCAGCGGGACGGGAAATGAGTAGTAGCTACGGCTACTGGGTGAAAACCTAGTGTGGCTGATTGGGGCGATGGTGTGTCTGCTAGCTGCACTGTAGGTCCAATTGTCTGTTAGCGAGGGAAATGGATGGCCACATAATGCGCTGCGGCACCATTGGCTCATGCCAATCAGCTGCCACTTCCGAGATTGTAAAACGCTGCTGGTCACGAGTCTGACTCATGTAAGTGGCGCTATAGCAAGTGCCCAGACCTTTACATTTACCTTTAACGTCAGCTTTCCCTGCAATCGTAAAATTAACTATTATTTTATGTCGCCAACACAGACACGCGTTCATGGCGGAACAATTCACGGAGCTGTGATCGCTACTGAACAAACAAATGGCGTCTGGTGAGGCTTACGTTATGCCACTAAGCGCACACGTTGAGCCGTCAGATCGATGGCTTCGTCACCCCGGCGACCAGTAAAATGGCTATTTTGTATTGCCGTGTCGTGGAGGTTTAATGATAACTTTCTGGCCAAAGCCGCCTCATCCGGCCGGCATGACGGACGGATTACGCTCGCGGAGCCTTTTCATATTTTCCAATTTCCAGCTGGCGTGCGCTATGGCGTTCCGGGTGGAGAGACGGCCTGGGGTGCGCGCGGCGAAGGAGAGGTTGCCGACCGGCATCGGTCGAATTGAGACGGATGTTGCGGGAGCGTCGGCGGCCGTGCGGCGGTGAGGCCGTGCGGCGGTGCGCAACGGCGCGGGGCGCAATTCTCGTCGCAGTCCGTCGCACGCCGTAACATGATATTTCCATCCATCCGTCCGCCGGACAACGGCACCGGCCAGCACTCGGCCGGTGACCGCACGACGCCCCGACGACCCCACGGCTTCCGTCCCGCTGCCACAGGAAGACACGCATGCAAATAAAACAATAAACGCGATCGCTTCCGTATACATTTGCATACTCCATGAAGTTTGGCCAGATCTGTTCTAACGGCATGTTGCGGCCTAACGTTTAAATAATCGTTACAGCGGTCGTGGTATATAAATTAGTCACACTTTAGTGTCGTGGCCAGAAGCAAAGAAAGCACCACACGCGAAATTACAGCGTATTTCCCAATGATTACAATTTTTTTCCGCAATTATCTGAACAACTGAACAATTACCTGATCAACTGAAAAATGCGGGGCAGAACTGGAGAGCTTTAACCCGCGCGCGGCCAAATGATGCCTCCGCCGACGCATGTCTGTAATGGACTCGCCAGCCCTGCGGACGAGTCCGTGTTGACACCGGACGTCTGGAAAACGGGATGATAGTGATTAATAATAGCCTCCGCTGCGCACAGTCTGCGGAGGCAAAAAACGACGGTTTCCGTGTGACAATGGCAGGCAGGCTCACTCCTTTGTTTTGTCTGTCACTGTCTGTGTCGTGATTTTTCCAATACCTTAATGTTCTGTCCTCTGTTGTCCATGATTTATTCAGCATTTCCTAACCTGCACTGACTTGTCTTGCTGCATTTTCAGCGACCTTTAAGACGCTTGCGTCCCACTTACTTCCTTTGCTGTCCTAGTGAAGGTATAACGGCATAGTTCCTGATAGTAATTAATATACGCGTGTGGTAATGGCGATCGACGATCAAGAATGAGATGGCCATGATTAGGGCGTACGTCGAACATCCTCCAGCGCCACAGATCCTCACCCCGGGCCACCCGGGCGCCAGATTCAGCAGCAGCCGAGGCAATACGGTCAGATTCCGCATCACGTAATGTCGTCATCCGGTAGATCCGTCATTGACGTGAAGCTGACGGGCACAGGCCAGTCAGCCACGGCCACACACGTCGGCCGAGATAAAAGGACCTCTCGCCGAATTACGAATAAACTCTGCTTACCGCGACGTACAGGTGTCGCCGCTCGAGCCTAACTAGTTTACGCTTCTTGTCTGCCTCATCAACGCGATTGAGATTTAACTGTGTTCTCCCACGTAACGAATATGGGACGTACCATAATGAATTTATAAATGTCATTACCGTACAACTGCATTAATTATCTTTATATTTAATCAAATTCACTCTTGCAAAAAACATAAATTCAAAATTTAAGTCGCGTTGCTCTGTTGCAGTAAATACGCGCGGACTATGGCAAAATGTCTATCCGTCTGTCTATCCGTTCGTCACGCGCCCGGATCGTGTTGAAACGGCTAAACATATTTTACAAACTTTTTCACAATCTGATAGCTCAAACATTCTAGTTTTTTTTTCATACGAAAGTGTATGGCAATATTCTGACAACTTTGACAAGGACCCCATAATGGGGGCGTCGAATGCACGGGTACCAAAAAATTGCCATTTTCGACCAATATCTCGCTTTATCTCAGAATTGATAAAGATAGGATAATAATTACTATGGAACGCCAACAGGAACTCTTATACGTCGTACGATCTATCGAATGACCTTGAGTTACCCCGAGTGACTCAATGACAAGAAGCATCCCGCGACCTATCTACGACAGCTGAGCTTCTTGTCTTTCGTTCACAGTAACATATTCTCGTTGTGTATTGTAGCTGCCTAGCTGCTTACATAATACTCGTTAGTACACGTTCTATATGTTCTTTTATACCTTCAAGGCTTGCATCTAGCAGAATTGCATTGCATACTGAGCAGCATAACAACATAAATTTTTATATTAATGCACACAACCTTTGCAAATGAGGAAAATTGTGTAATAAAATACTAAGTTATTATGAGAAATTGCAGTTTTCGTCTCGAGACGTTTTAGCTGCACTCTGTATACACAGACACGTGGGTCGAAAATCGTGGCTAATTGTTACGAAGTACAGTCGACGACAACAAAGCACTTGCAGCTGAATCAGAGATGTCTACAGTCTACAGCCTCACAGCTGACTCACGGGCAGCTGATGACTTCGTCAGCGTCCATTCGGAAAGTGATATATTTTTCCGGCCACGTACACGAGCGGTACATGTGTGTACGTGGCGTGGGGTTGTACAAAATTGATCCGCCGGCGGTGTTTTGGTGTCATTCAGTTCATATTGTGAAATCTCCTGGCTGACGTCGCCGCTGTCGAAGTTCGATCGCCGTCGCCACCGTCGTTGTCGTTCACCGCATCGCTTTTTTTCTTACGATTTCTCACACCTCGGTCCACAACAAAGGATACACGTGACGACAGGATAGTCGATATGACGGCGAATCTATGCGTTGGTCGATCATTTCAAGGTATAGGCTGTAGAACTGAAGAACGTTGGTCTTTGACCGGCGAACTTTCAATGTCCTGCGCTCGACCTCCAGCTGATGGGTGACCACTTATGGTGGGTAAACCGTCCGCTGTAGGTCAGCCAACCAGGCCGACTCAGCATTTCATCCTTTCAGGGTAGATACATGAGTAGTAGGCTGCAATTAGATGTCTGCAGCTCAGTCTGGGGAGGCGCCATCTGGTGAACATTTACGAGGTAAAGGCAGGCATTGGTATAATTGCAAGTAAAACTGTGTGATCCATACCTGAGCGGCCTTGCGTGTACTACAAAACGAGCGCTATATTAATACACTTACCTTAACCTTTGCGTGTTTATACCGAAGTCCTCGACACTGTTTGCAATACACGATCTGTCATGCAGATCCACATATAGCTTAACGTACACCGCAAGACCCGATCCGATCAGAACAGATCCGAGTCGACGAAACGTTCAGACTGGTGAGCACAAAACTGGCAACGTACACCGACCCAATTTTCAATCCTACCAACTTCCGGTCGGGTCTCGACGGCGTATGTTACGCATACTATACGCATACAGCGACGGCTTTGTGTATAATTTCTTCCGCCAAGAAGGTTGTGGTTTCGCCTTGCTGTATCTGTTAGCAGACCTTACGCGAACAGTTGTAGATTTTTATGCTTCCGCCAGTCTAGACTGGCCAGAGGCATAACGTTTTCTACCTGTCCGTCCGTCCGTCCGTCCATCCGCTATCAAACTTCTAAACACGATATTTTTAATGAACCGATTTCGATGTAAATTGACACAAGTGGACCGCGGGGGGGGGGGGGGGGGGGGGGGCAGGGGCATAAAACGATCAACTTTAAAGGTCAGGAGGTCAAAGTCAAGGTCACAAGAGGCCATAGTTGGATTTGTTCATGGGAATGAGAACTGGTAGTCATTAGTTATTAGCACAATTACTTACTTACTTACTTATTTACTTACAATCCAAAGTTACAAAGTTGCGTTCCTCACAGTGTGTCTTGACACTGCCACGCGGTCATTATTTTTTTATAAATATTCTTTCGTTTTGCGTAATTTGTTCGATGAGGCGTATTAATCTCATCGCAAGTTGCTGTTCATTCCGTTACTTGTAATGGCGTTAGTCCATCTACAGTTAAACGCCTACTTGACTTAACTGAATTGCAGTCGCAGCTGACGCGCGCCACAGACAGACGGAAAACGATCTCAATAACAGAGCGTTTATTACGTAACGCTCGCTAAAATCGATGTAGAAGTGCTGGCACACCCGTAAAACATACCGCTATTAACAGAAAATAAATCAAGGAGAATTAACTGATGTTGGACACGTCGCTATTACAGTGCAATAAAGGCTGAGATTGATCGTATAATAACGAGTTTATAACGACGTTAGATTTTTGTTTCAGCGTTAGTTCAGCGCTGGGCAAACGGTTCCATCCTATCGTTCGGCGCCATTCTGACTGAGTTTCAGCGATCTTGGTGCCGTATATAAATGTTCAGACTCAACTCAACTCAATTCAACGATGCATGGGCGGACCAGATAATGAGTTTGGGTGGGATCAACTTTGGGGCGGAGTGCTTCAGGGGTTTGACGGTAGAGCCCCAGAAGCCGTACAGTTTTTTTTGCTTTTATGATAGACAATGTAGTCTTCAATTGTCAACGTCCCAAAAGACCAGTGATGTAGTCAGAGCCAAAATCCTACGGCCAAGGATAAGGCCAAGGCTCAACTCTCAAGGCCACGGGATCCTGAGGCCAAGGTCTTTAAGCATACGGCCATAGAAGAAATTAAGATACGCAGTACCAGACATATCCGTGGGTCCATTTTCTGTAACCCCACCCAACCCAACCCACGACTTATGTAGTCACTCGTGACCCAACCCAACCCAACTCAACATCGAACAGCAACATAATGTAGTTCAAATCGGCTACATAAAATTGATCAGTAACCTATAAGTAAGTAAAACGGAACGCCTAACGGTAGTTGTGGGAAGAATTCATGATGTAAACTGTGATGATAAATCACAGTGAGTGATTTACGCAGTGAGATAATTGTGGTAGTGAAAAAAGTATTAATTTCTGGCAACTAAACCCAACCCAACCCATTTCATAGGCGAAAATTTCGGACCCAACTCATGGATGAACCCAACCCATGGCCATGTCTGCGCAGTATACGTCTGACAGCCTGATCGCATAGGTAGTGAACTAAATAAATTTTGATTTTCATTTATTATTAATTATACATAAATTATTATTAATTTGTTATTATAACTGTCATTAATTTTATTATCTTTATTGCGTTTGAACGTTATGTCAAAAAATTGTCACAGCAGCTTTCAAGGCCAAGACCAAGGCCTGGACCTTCGAGGCCGAAGCCATAACATTGGCATCGGGGACTACGTCATGCAAAGAGGGATGGAGCAGGTAATCACAACCATCGACGTTAATCAACAAATCACTCGTGTTATATGGTGCCACAATGCCGTATCGTTGATAACTTTGAACTGAGATGTATCGAAAACCTATCAATCGAGTGACGCCGTTACAGTGGAAAGTTAGGGTAAAAAGTTTATCACGAGTTCGGCGATATGACCGATTGGCCCTTAGATGCACCTCTGTCAAAGTAGCAGAGCGTCCTGCAATGGTTGCAATGACCAGGCTTCAAGACAAAGCAACTTGTTAGTTCCTAAAGTTAACCCTTTAATGGGCAAAACCGCAGAGCAACGGGCCATACGGGCCATACAGCAATACGGTGACTGGTACACTGGCCGTTGATGGGTGGGCTGTTACATTTGGTACAGCGAGGAGGGGCATGGGCGGGCTGGGGCCCGCCCAGTCCCCTCCTCGCTGTACCAAATGTAACAGCCCACTCACCAACGGCCAGTGTACCAACTTCATATCATTCGATGCGGCACTATAATTCCCGGTGCCCATTAAAGGGTTAACAGGTCACATCTGTTCTGTACTCGTTGCATGGTAACGGTAAGTTTCATGCCGTTGGAAACTTGACTTGGTCATTAGTATCCGGTGAAAATGACGACGAAACGGCAATCCGCTGCACGCGAAGACAGGCGGTTGATGAGTTTGCGGCAGAATGTCACACACGGACTTACTGAGTAATATTACACGATGAATATCGTCGACGGACGCGACACGACAACGAAATGACAGGCGCAGATTGCGGTCCAGCGCGGCTTCGTTCATTTCCGAGGCTTCGGCTGCGTCGGCGATGTTGCCGAGAGAGCCGGCGGCGTGGTCCGATATCACATTGGCCTGTCAAATCGGCACGTATCTAGGCACTGTTCGGCCGGTCGGCCGGCAAGAGCTAGGCGGGAAGGTTCGGCGGCGGCTCGCGGGGGTTAATCTGTTTCGACGAGACGCAATCAGTCGCCCTCTTTCCGGTTCCGCCGCGACCGACCGGAAACGCCCCGTCTACTTGCGAACACTCATCGCGGATTGGTTTTAGCCGCGCAGCATTCAGTCGCGCGACCTAAACGAAGCAACTCATCTCCTTACCCCGAGTCTATGGAAACCGAGTTATGGGAGGCGAACTGCGCCGATTGAGCTGCGAAAGTGGAAGTGAGGAGAGGAGATTGTAAATCCGCATAACGAATAAGGAAATGGCAGATATGTCGTCCTGATTGCGTCGGCAAACCGCATTAACCTGCGCCCGAACGCCAGTCCACTTCTGTATATTCATTCATTCATCCTCGAATTGCGTCCATTTGACGGACGCCAGTAGCGACGTCTATTTATCGACCGACGTACTAAATCGAAAGAAATTTGTAGAGAAATCAGTCGGTAATGAAACAGTAGCGCACGGGCGTGTCGGAAGGCTGCGAGACTGTGGCGAGAAAATTGCACTATTTCCGCAAATTTTGTCCCATTAATTCGTTCGCCAATGCTTTCAATCATTACATTTACTTGTACGTTAGCACGACTAGAGATACTGTTGATTATTATCTTAAACCAAGACACGGTACAGCACACAAAACACGGTACAAACACAGTATTCTGATATGCAAGTCTGATTAAACGTTCAGTTCAGTTCAGTTCAACTTGTCAACGAGAAATTTACAAGAGTAAAGTTTGGATTTCAGCAGCATATTAAACGAAACAGAGAAAATTGCTATTTTTCCAAACGTTAGCCTACA
>Ga0209149_1002084_pt1 | contig 10910 bp, 9 predicted proteins | sample WorMetTyACAVOLI2_FD_187423 | JGI IMG/M metagenome (GOLD analysis project Ga0209149, IMG submission 187423) | Marine gutless worms symbiont microbial communities from Max Planck institute for Marine Microbiology, Germany - Olavius algarvensis... ...
AGTTTTCAGATAATTTCCCGCCCCGTGGGTCGGTTAGGGTCAGGAGCCCGAGTCGTGGGACGGTTAGTGTCAAGAGTGGGTTAGTGCCAGTTTTCAGATAATTTCCCGCCCCGTGGGTCGGTTAGGGTCAGGAGCCCGAGTCGTGGGACGGTTAGTGTCAAGAGTGGGTTAGTGCCAGTTTTCAGATTTTCGCTTTAACAGCCGGGGATAAATGTCCAAGGTGTGAAGGGATATTATCCGGGGGAATGTCAGGAAAATATCGCCGAATGGGGAATGTCCAGGGGGGAAATGTCCTACACTGGCGCGGCAATACGCAAAACACTGCGACATCTTACCTCCAGACGTATTTCCAGCAGGTGGTTCGTCAGATGCGGGTAGCAGTAGAGCTGCACCAGGTGTGGACTTCGGTGACGGAGGACCAGGTGTGGACTGCGGCGAAGGATGCCCAGGTGATGATGGCGGTGAAGGAGGCCCAGGTGTAGTACGGGTTGGATCTAGGCTTGTAGTGGTACTAGAAGTCCCACGTGTACGAGGTATGCGCGTACTGGTACTAGCAATGGTTGGAGCTGGATATGTGCGAGTCATCGCCCTAGGAATGATTGGAGACAGACTAGTGGTACGAGCAATGGTTGGAGATATAGGAATGCGAGTACTGGCTAATTGTAGGAACATAGGCCTCTGTGTACCCGGGGGCCTCTGTGTACCTGGGGAACTCTGTGTACCCGGGGGCCTCTGTGTACCTGGGGAACTCTGTGTACCCGGGGGCCTCTGTGTACCTGTGGGCCTCCATGTACCTGCAGTGGGTCTTTGTGTTCTACCTGTGGGTCTATCTGAAGGCGGTGGAGGATGCTGTGTTGACACGACAGTTGAGTGTGGTGTCGTCAGTACCGGAGTTGATGTGGTCACATCGTCTGGCGGAAATCCAGCTGAACTACTCATCCACGTTCGCTGGCAGTTGAGCTGAATGTTCACGAGAACACTGGCGACGGTGTTCTCCACTGATTGCGTCAAGTCGGACCGAGCGTGAGTCTGGTACGGCGGCGTGGCGATCGCCTCGACGAGGGACCGCGACGACGACGCGTGCTGCGCCGACACGATCACGTAGACGTCGGCACCGAGCGTCGTCCTCAGGCGCGGCGCCTCGTCGGCCAAAGTTCCGAATTCCGGGTCCGGAGTCCGTCCGTCCCACAGTAGAACGACGGCCTTGTACGCCAGCGGCCGCATGCCATTGTCGATGCTGAACGCCCGAGTTCTCGCAGCCAGCAATGCTTCACGCAGATTGCTACGCCGACCGCCTGGACCACCGCCAGGTAACTGTAACTGTCCACGAGTCTCGTTCACGTTTGTCGCTCGAAGACTAACCTGTCGTGTGACACGGTTAAATTAAACACGCTATTAAATAAGCTATTAATTAATGCAGTTACTCAGATATGGACATTCTAATTATAAATTGATTATTATTAAATATGTATCCTATAATATCATAGTCAACAACTTGAACATTTCCCTGCTGTTTCACTAGACGCTGCTGCTGCTGATGCTGCGGCTTGCGGGTATGCGGCGTCGAGTGTTGTGATTCAGTTGCTATTTCGCTACTGTGACTGTCGTTGGTTTATACATAGTTATTACCGTGGCTGCCTTGAGTTAATTCTCCTACTCGTTAGATACTCACACATATTACAATGAACTTCATAACCCTCAATATACGACGAACCTTCAGCACTGCACGGTCGCTAAACGACACGACGGCGGCCTTGTACTGTGATTCGCTGATTGTAACGCGGTTGATCGTGACGACCATGAACGGGTGTATATACGACCGGTAAAAGTCGCTGTCAGAGACACCGACGACGAAGACGAGATCGACGGCAGAACATGTTCGACCTAAACACACACACACACACACATAACCGTTTAACGGCCGTTTACCTGGAACAGCCCGGCTGAGCCAGCACCAGCACTCTCAAAATCATTAATCCTTTTTATATACCACCCTCGTTGTCCTCAAATTCCTCACACGCCCTCCCACCTTCCCTCCCAGGCATCCCAATCTACCTTTATGGTATAATACTAGTGAGAACGTGGTGGACACAGTTAAAAGAAACGTGAAGAACCAGAGGACAAAAACCTACAATTGCTTTGTAGATGCTTAATTCATGACCATAAGCAGCACACAGATGAGGGTGAGAGTAAGTACAGCCATGCAACGGAAGGTAGTTTACGCCTGCTGCCCTTCCTGCCGCAATCCTCCCTATTTTCAATATCAATGACCGGCTCAGAATACGCTGGCTTGCACATCCTGAGGCTGAGCTAATTATCCCGACGCTAGGCTAAATAACACACATAGTAAACAATGTATAACCTATACAAAAAGTTTACTTCAATGAACTGCTGATATAACCGGAACCGGAGATCGATCGGAGTATATAGTAGAAAGTGATTAGAAAGTCTGGAAGAAGTTGTTAATAAAGATACGGATAAAGAGGCACAAGTGCCTGCATCCGTTTTCATCATTGCTGATTGCTGAAATTGTGCACGTCGTTTTGCCGACACTACCACGAGAAATGAGCACCATGCGCGGTCCAACCACGATGCCTCGTCAACACTGATTGTGCTGGAAGACACAACGGACAGCAAACGACATCAGCAGAAGTCAGGCTAAAAGACAGTAGAACAATAACAACAAGAAGTGTGGCCGCCGGGTTCGGGCGACACGGTACGCCCCCGCCGGCCTCTAATGACACAGGTGCAGCATTGGGCCAATACGGCTCAGACTGATCACGTGACCCTGCGACCTTAACCTTTGACTTTGGAGGTCATGGCGCCTGTAGCTGATGCGGGTCGTCGTCCTCCATCGGTGGACCAAGTTTGAAGTTCGTAGGCCTTGCCGTTCGGAAGATATGTAGCATGATGTGTGTGAGCATTAATGGGCCTGGTGACATTGACCTTTGACCTTTTGATCTTGAAACTGGTACGCGAGTCGCATCAAAGACGGGGAACCATCGTTCCAAATTTGGGCACTCTAGGCCTATGGGTTCTTGAATTATTCACTATGTGCGCGACGGACAGACGGACAGACAGACGGACGGACAAAAGCAACGCTTATTGCCCCTTCCCTTTGGGCGGGGCATAATAATAATGTATGCTAATGTTTATGGGGCTGTCATCATGGCAAAGCCATTGCGAGAGTTCACCCGGTTCATTTGATGAATGTAGAACGGGGCCAATCGGCCGCCGACCCTCAGACCAAGCCAAACGACTTAGGCTGTGAGTCCGCCTGTATAGGCTGCCGGAGTCTACACTCACCATCGCCATTTATTATTATTACTCAGCCCGAAAGCTGGTACTCATTTTACAGTCCCACGGAGGGTAGAAGACTGAGTCGACGTATGTGGCATACCAATTACGGTGATTGGAACACACTGGTTACATACCGAGATGGTTTACCTTCCCACAAACGATCACCCATCCTGGTACTAACCGGGTATGACGTAGCGCAACTACGTTGATCAAGGCCGACGCGTTACCTCTGTAATGTCGAAGAGAAACTTACTCGTGAGTGCTGGCTGGTATGGCAGTGAAGACGGGCAGAAGTTGGTGTTCGTTTCCACAACTGCGCAATTGCTGCCGGTCCAACCAGGTAAGCATTCCACAGCTCCAAACTCTGGATCACAGGTGTAATGCCCAGTACAGTTGTCACGCGCCACACAATACTCGTTGCACAGTTCACCGTAGTAGCCTTCGTCGCAGGTAACATTAAGCGTCACCGAAAATCTGCAAACAGCAGTCTCGGTGACTGTGAGAGAATAATAAATAACCATTTGTGGGCACATTAAAACCGCAAAGTAACGGAGCGTTATCAGCAATACGGTAATTGGTGCACTGGCCGTTGATGGGTGGGCTGTTACATTTGGTACAGCGAGGATGGGCCTGGGCGGGCTGCGGCCCCGCCCGGTCCCCACATCGCTGTACCAAATGTAGCAGCCCACCCACAGCGAGAAGGGGACTGGGCGGGGCCCCAGCCCGCTTAGGCCCTTCCTCGCTGTACTAAATATAACAGCCCGCCCATCAACGGCCAGCGTACCAATCACCGTAATTGGTTGGTGTACATAATGGTCCGTTGCTCTGCGGTTTTAATGCGCTCATAAAGGGTTAACTAAGACGAAACATTCAGTAAACTGTTGTCGCATTCGAGGATCTCGCCTATGATCAACGATCATGCAGTTATTACTTCCGCCAAAGAGGAGGTTATTGGATCAGTGTGTTTCGTCTGTCAGTCTGTCTGCCATTCTGTCTGTGTTCAGGATTACTGCAAAGGTAATGAGCCGATTACATTGACACTCGGTGTTATGAATGGGCCGAGCGATCGGAAAAACTTATTAACTTTTGGTGGTGATCCGGTCCCGGATACGGATCATTTTTCCACCTCCCTCACCGTTGCGGAATAGAGGATCTTTGGAAGATTTATTAGCATTTCTCATACAGTCACTGGCCGATTTTCACGACACTCTGCGAAATGACTGATGAGGACAATATAATCAATCCACATTGTGGGAGAAATCATGCAGAGATCCGGATCCGAATCCCGGATCACTTTTGGTTGACGTCAGACGCCTTGGCGGAGGTTTGCGCTCTCTGAGCACAGGTTAGTTATCGTTGGCAACGTTCAACACAATTTTATTTGTGCCATACTTGAGCTGAGGAGATATACATACGTTGTAGAGTAGGCTGGTCTACTACCAGGAGACGACAGCTCAATGCTTGACATGTCGGTTCTCACAAGCAGATCGAAATAATCCAACAGACGTGTCCATCCGTCGCTCACGTCATAAGCCAAGATTTTCAAAGACGTCGAAAACTAAACGTTACATAACATTCAACAAACAAACGGTGTTTAGCAGAGCAAATCTCGCCTCGCGTCACTATAATGTAATGAACGTCTGTAAACGTTTGCCATTGCTGGGAACAACGCGTTTATAAACGTTTATTATTGTTCAACGTTTGTTACAAATAAACAAAAATGTTCACAAAAAATCTATACGTGCATAAACCCCTGAAAATTACATTAAACAGTTCATGATTCAAGATGTTCCATTTTTAATGAAATCTAAATTAGTGCACTGAAAGATCCAGTAGAATTCTTAGAGTTCTGACCATCGGTCAAATGACGCCATTGCATTGTGACTGCACTGACGATATTAACAACTGTTATCATGAGCCTGGTAAGACCGTTCAGTACTCGACGTTTGTTATCCAACGTTTTCTAACGTTTGCTAAAATTTTCGTAACAAACGCGTTTATAAACGTTTGTTTTAAATTTTTGTTGGAACAGTTATCATATCCATGCTGCATTACAGGGCGTTACCATGCAGCTGTCGAATATAATAGCAGGTCACGACTGCCCATTTATATCGTGCATACCACTAGAACTCTATACGAGAAGCTCAAATGTCGCAGAGAAACCGCGCGATGCCCATCTATTTTGATAGTTTCATGACGACAGGTGGAACCGTTTTCCCGTAGCTTTGCTAACAAACATGGTTAGAAAATTACGAATTACAATACATCGTTATAAATACACGTGACCAAAAATATCCAAGAATATCCTATAGGATATAATACTCTGTCACAAAAAAACAAGCACGGTGTAGGTATGTGCAGCCAGCATTTTCCCGACAAAACCGGTTATGTCTCCAGCAGTTAGTTGCTCGCTCGTCATGTAGGCCCAGACTCTACTAGCAATTAAGCGTGATGTCAGTCGCCGATTTTAGACCGATATCTCGCTTTATCTCGGAAACGATACAAGATAGAGCCATAGTTATCATGGCATGCGAATAGGAAAGGGTATCCGAGCTTTCGAATGGTACCATTGTTAATGACACTGAGTGATCTGCAACCCAAATTTCATAGTCACACCAATATTCAAAGCTGACTATCTCAGTAACGGTACAAGATGGTATATAATTTACAATATTAGGCGAATAGAAACTCATATGCGATCTATCGAATAACGTCATTTCCAATGGCTGACCCCTAACCTAGATTTCAAGGTGACGATGTTATTCAACGTAAACTAACTTGAAAACGATACAAGATGGATATATAGTTAGAATGACATGCAGACTGATATTAAGTCGTAGGCCTATTGTGATCTAATTGAGCGGCGACATTTTCGCCATTTTCGATGACCTTGAATAACCACTAATCCCGATTTCTAGGTCACACCATTATTTGACGCTGAGTATTTGAAGTTAACGGTAGGAGATTTTACAACTGGATAGGGCCTACTAATACAAATTATTTTTGTGCTGCTAGAATCAGCATTTCATTAGCTATTTTGTCTGAAAATGTGATATATATAGTAAAACTGTATAAATCTGATTTTGTATACGCTGAGGTAAAAGTAAATTAATTACCAAAAGTACTTATTAAATCTCCAGTATATAAGTACTTCTTTTTGTTTGTGTCAAAGACACAAACACATTATGTATGAGTTGTTACACAATGTAGTTGTTTTTATATACAAAACTTGCACTAATCAAAAAGAGTGAAATTTTGAGACATTTTGGTCAAATATTGATAAAATTGGTTCACATCAGAAAATGTCTAACATATTTATGTAAGAGTGTTCAGCTTGCCAACAAGCATTTTCATGACTCCTAATGAGTGCACTACATGAAAATAAAGTTCAAAAAATACAGCAGAGGAGGTAGAGTGTTCAAATTTTTGTAAGCGCTTTTCACAGTTTTGCCCCCTGAATAATAACTGTGACAACTCACCGTCAGAGATCTGAACTGCCGTTGGACAGTAAACGGCGTGCTAGAAGACACGTAGACTGGACGAACGGAACAGTTTGCATCGTCCCATCTGTAACGTTACGACAACAGCAACATAAAAAACACATCATCATCATCATCATCATCATCGTCATCATCATCATATTGCTTTAATAGAACAATGACACACCACATTAAACAATACAAATCAAAAGTTCATGTAGTTAAAACAGTTAACGAATAAATAAGCGAGCGTTCATAACAATCAGCAGGCGTCACTGAACAGCATACGTGTAATAAAATTACAGTTATCGTGAAAGGACGTTTTGCATGTCAGGGTGAAACTGAGTTCGAGGCCTAAGATTGTATCTTTGGTTTTTAATAGCTGGCATTGGCATTTGGCAGGAGGCGATGCAGTACGTGATGACTGTCAGATGTTACAGTTTGAAAGAGAGATTCGTCAGTTTTATCAAACTGTTCGAAACTTACCTCGAAACTTACCTCTTTCGTAAAGCCTACGAACTGTAGTATACTGTACTATTCTTTCACAGCTCTTTTTATAATTTTTATCGCTTTTTATTTATCTGTCGTAACTGTATAAGCTCTGCTGTAAGTCCCACTGTCTACTATTACTATTATCGTCGTCATCGTCTAAGTACTTCAACTTAATGCTCATAACCACGACGACAACGACTACGACGACGACAGCAACGATAACAGCAAGATGATCAAATAAACTTGCATGGCGAAATCTGCGCGTTGCAAATGCACTCGCCAGGTGGCAGCATTGGTACAGGCAGCAGCAAAGCGTTTAGTGTACGTGTAGTCGCCAGAGGACCAGTTATGCCAAAACGTGCATGTAAATTTCGGCCTCTTCGTGGGGTTTCGGACCCACGTTTAACACAATGTGGCACTGGCCGAGGCCAATCTCTGTACCGAGCGGCACCTCGATCCAACCACCAGCCGTGTCGCCGTATAGGGCCTAGTGCATATGGTACTCAATACCAAGCAACCAACACCATCCAACCAACGATATCAGCTACAGCAATGCGCGGACAACAACGGTGGTATCATTAGAACACAGAGGTATAGGTATAGTAAAGGTATAGGTATAGTAGGGTTCAGATTTAACGTCCCATGCGCTCGACACACTTCGCGGAGACGAGCGTCGCAGCCAATCACAATGACTGGTGCAAAATAAGCCGGTCTTCCTAACCAATGGCTGGTACTAGTAAAATACATACACAACCAAACGATAGACTAAGCTGGCTACCCGTCAGCTTTTTACTGCACATAAAATACGCACTATCGTGTTGTATCGTACAGAGATGTTAAAGCCTCGAGGCCAAACTGGCCTCGATGCCAACATTTTGGCCTCGGCCTCGGCCTCGTAACCTCTGGCCTTGGCCTCGGCCTTGGGACCCTTTGGCCTCGGTCTCAAGCTTTTGGTCTGGGCCTCGAACTTTAATATTTAACTTTATGGAACCTGGTGTCCTTAGCTTTCGGAATATGCTGTAGTGAAAGAATAAGCATTATGTTGCTACTCACACTAATGGTTACTTATTATATGTTTTGTATGTATAGGTGTGTATGTGTGATGCAAATAAATGGACGGATGGATGAATGGATAAAGTTAAACTAGTTAAGGAATAACAAATTTAATCCAATATAATTTAATCTAATTTTTGTTTTTATTTGTTGCCCTAAATGAAAATGTATAATTTTTGAAACCACAGTGCAAAATGTGTCAACTTAACATTGACAAGAAATTCACATTATTTTTCTGTCATTGTTAAATAGCAGGGCAACTGCAAGTCAAGTTGGTCAAGTCAGCAACATACGACTTTTCAAAATGCATTCACTATTATTTGAGAAATGATAGCATTAATGATCGCACAGCGTTTTTATGGCATATATTTTCATTGTAAAATATAGTGTTCTGTTCGGCCTTTTTAACTTTGGCCTCGGACTCGGCCTGTTAAACTTGGCCTCGGCCTCGACCTCGGCCTTGGGGTTATGGCCTTGGGGTTATGGCCTTGGCCTCGACCTCGGCCTCAAGTGTTTGGCCTCGGCCTCGGCCTTGGCCTCAAACATTTGGCCTCGTTTAACATCGCTGGTATCGTATCGTAATGAAAACGTAAGCAAGCCTAAACCTAAAGCGAAACTAAAGCCTAGTTCGGCTAGGTCGCTTTTTACGCCATCCGGCCAGGAAACGGACGGATCTGGCCTACTCTACAGCGCCCCGGCCTGCATGGGACAGAGTCAGAACACAGAGAAACTGCAGCGTTTTCCACGTGGTTTAGCCAGGTATCCGCAGAATAATCCATCAAAAAAGTTTACTTTTTGCAGAAATGGCAAAATTAAGCAACAGAAAGCGCTACCCGTCAGTAATCGCGCCATCATTCTAACAGCTGCACGTTGGTGATCTAAAATGGTTTTGTCGCTATATTTATTATTAATGAAGGCTTTTAGTTTCCGCTACAGTTTCCGTTATCGTCAATGATTTTACCCTTTAGAGTGCAACGGTAGTTATAGTGCCGCATCGCATAATATAAAGTTGGTACACTGGCCGTTGATGAGTGGGCTGTTACATTTGGTACAGCGAGGACGGGACTGGGCAGGCCCCTCCTCGCTGTACTAAATGTAGCAGCCCACCCACCAACAGCCAGTGTACCAATCACCGCTGCTCTTCGGTTTTAATGCGCCTCTTAAAGGAATAACATAAAATGGCGTCGGTTACCGTGCGTTGAAGCAGACGACATAGAGGACGTCACAGGTCAAATTGCACGCGTAGCTAGGTCGGCAACACTGTCCGTTGAACTGACGATTTGTTGGGTTGGAAAAGCTATTCAGCGTCAGATCTACTGTAGCGGTTCCATAAACAGACCACCCGCACTGCAAGACAACATTATTAATAACAAGATGTGCTCAGAAAGCTCAAACTCCGCCAAGGCTCCTGCATTGTCTCGGAGACCGCGACTGCATCGCTGGAGGGAAGCGCGGTGGCGCCCTCTGTCGAGTCAAAATATATCGTATAAAGCCGGATCTGCGTCATCTTAGTGAAGTGGAACAGCGACCGTAGATTGACATCCGGTTCCAAATCAACACCAAAAATTAATCGCTACTAGAAGGTAATTAACCCCGTGCCCACGCCTACCATGTTTGGTCGACGTCCGTTACCGCGTCCGTGAGTTATCCTGCTAACAGACAAAACGAATGACAGAACAACAGAACGAACGATCACACTACTCCGCCAGTCAGATATGAGTAAAAGCCTGCAGTCCTGTCAAACAAATAAGCTTAAGCGTGATCATAAAACGACTGAAGTGTCCAAAATGACAAATCACTGCGAATGTATTTTATGAGTTCCAAAACAGACTGACCGTACGCAACAATTTGTACCGTCCACAAATCCACAAAATAGATAACATATGAAGCAGGAAGTAGGCCTAGTAGGCTACGCTGGCCGGAACTGGACGGGCCCAGGGCCATTAAAATCAATTGTAGAAACGAAACTGAAACACAAGACTTAAATTTACGCATTAAAATCAAGTGAAACTGAAAAAAATGAGATAAGTCGCGCTTTCTTGCCAGATGCAACAAGCCCTGTTCAGCCGCCGAACCAAGTACTAGACTAGACAAATTTTCGTTAAATGAGAATGTTAGAAGCATTTCTTGGTAAAAGTGGGGAACATCACTTTTCCTAATGATTTCGATGTGCTGAATACGAATATCCATTTTCCCATTCCCAAGCCGAAATTTGAATTTGTGATCTTCTAATTAGCATAAATACAAAATGGCCGCCAAATGCTGCTAAATTGTGAAATATCTCGCAAACTATTGACTTTAGGCCTTACGAGTGCATTACAGACATAATAGGAAGTCGACCCTAATGAATCCAAACATGACGCCATTATGTCCCTGTGACGTCACTATGACGTCATATCCAAAATGGCGCCATAAAAGAGATCGAATTTCTATTACGTAGTATGACAGTCATATTCATAATGTTGTCTGTTCCGCTTCCGAGGACGAGATGTTCTGATTGAATACCGTCCAAGATGGCTTTGTATCAGAATCTTGTCGACTCATGAAGAACGCTAGGTCAGTAGCTTGCGCCTTTTTCACGCACTC
>Ga0209149_1002085_pt1 | contig 10909 bp, 5 predicted proteins | sample WorMetTyACAVOLI2_FD_187423 | JGI IMG/M metagenome (GOLD analysis project Ga0209149, IMG submission 187423) | Marine gutless worms symbiont microbial communities from Max Planck institute for Marine Microbiology, Germany - Olavius algarvensis... ...
CGGTTTATCTCCGAGGTACTACTTATCTACGGACGCCATTATTTGGGATTATTCCGGTGGTGACACTTTTTGTCGTATGTGCGGGGGCTGTGATCATTTCAGTTTGCAAACGTCATCAGCAAACGACGACGTTATAGATGATGTCATTAGTAAAACGTTTGTAAAATAATAAGTAAGTAAATGACTGCATTTTTGTTACAAATTCATTTCCAGTTACGGCAGTGCATACAATATTAAGCCTCGCCGCAAGAAGTAAAAGCGTTGGCTTTAAGCGCTGGCGATATCCTTCTGTTTGTCTGTTTGTCTGTTTGTTTGTTCGTTCGTTTGTCTGTCGCCACAAACTGGGTTTTCTCAAAAACTACGCTATTTAGAGCTACGCCGTACTGTGCCATCAGTCTGCTGATAGCGGCGGAGGCTTATCGCGTCGAATCGTCGGGCAATACCCATGTTAATTTAACCCTTTAATGGGCACTGGTAATTAGTGCCACATCGAATAATATGAAGTTGGTACACTGGCCGCTGATGGGTGGGCTGTTACATTTGGAACAGCGAAGAGGGTGCTGGGCGGGGTCGTAGCCCGCCCAGGCCCTTCCTCGCTGTACCAAATGTAACAGCCCCCATCAGCGACCAATGTACTAATCACCATATTGTTGTAAAGTGGGCTGTTGTGCTGCGGTTTTAATGTGCCCATTAAAGGGTTAATTAAAATCGGTTAGGATGTGCCAAAGTTATTGACAGAAGTTTACTGAGATGTTTTTATGGACCACATGTATAGAAGTATGCAAAATAATGCTGCGCGTCTACTGCTTCGTACATGTAATTTTAAGACATGTCTGGTTTTGGCATTGGCACGGTTTTGGCCCACCCTTTGCGTGCTTGTGTCTGGCGGGCTTTGGTCCTGATGATCTGGTGCCGTTCTGTTTACGTATGCAGTCTTTGTGTACAGGCATTTTATCCGCTCAGCCTCTGAGGATGAAAAACATCGCAAGTGACGCCTGTGCACCCGCCAGGTTCGACTGCTGCCGCCGCCGCCGCCGCCGCTGCTGCTGCTGCGGTTCCCGCAGGCCCCATCTTTCCACGTGCCTTCAGCTAACGGTCCGTCCGCCGAGTCTGCGCGCCGATAGATTGCCGACGGGAATCCAGCCGTGTGCGGCCTCGCGAGACGACCCGGCCCTGCCGGTACCGGCAGCCCATGAGATGGGTTGGGTGAGCACGGCGTGGGCCCCGGGCGGGGCATCGTCCGCGAAACCTCGCCGACCGACAGTGGAACGACATTGTGTAGTAAACGCGAATACGGCCGTTGTCGAAGAGTTGTTCGAGGAGCGCTACTGACCTTCGGTGAGCATATCATCGCCCCCACCCGCCGGGCATGCGCGTGCTGCCGATAATCCGCCGATTTATTATATAGAAGAGTCTGATCCTGAGTGACGGGAGGGCAGATGGGCGCGAACGGCGAGCCGAGATACGTCATTTTTGATAGCATGCTTATTCAGCGGTGCATTTCGCTTTGCGCGCATGAGGTCTGCGGTATGCGGTATCGTTTGAGAAATGGGACGTTGTGTTGCGGTTGCCGGAGGTAACAGCCGTCCTACATCACGACCAGGTGCCGCATGCCCGGGACTTGTTTTGTTTTCGCATAGTATGCAGCGTGCGAATTCTCGAGCAGTTCGTCGCCGTCGTTTATGCAATTCGGTATTTGTGGGAAATTAAGTTTCTGTGCCTTAAAAAACTTGTTCGCTGTTAGTGGCGTCCCCCATTGAATCAGTCACGGTGTTACGGAGCCTTAGAAACTGTCGTGATATTACCGTATTCTTATTGTTATTCATATTATCGAGGATTTTCAATGGAGGCAAGTAATTCACCTGGTAATTCACCTGGTGCGGCCGCTCCCTGTCTGAAGAAGAGTGACCTGACGACTTGTGGGACTACTCGTCCATGAAGAAGTCGATCTGAGTGTCTCGCATTCGTTGAAGTCCTGCTTTGAATGAGTTGAGTGATTTTGCAGATACAACGTCCGACGGGAGACTATTACATCCATTTGTGACCCTTTGGGAGAAAAAGTGAAGTCGAATGTCCGTGGCCGACTGACGTTTCTTCAGTTTAAATTGGTGACCTCTGGTTCGACGATCTGTGTTGAATTCAAAAAAATTGATTACTGGTATAGCTGACTGGCCGTGCTGTAGGCTCCGAAGGGATGGAGTATGGGGAGGAGAGCAAGGGCTGTGCCTCTCCCCAGAAAAAAAGTTGAATTTGGTGCATTGAGATGGCATATTCTGATGAATTCTGGCGAGTTATTATAAACTTAAAAGACATGTTATTGCACGTTTTGCCGACGTACATTACATTTACAGGAAATTGCCCCCCCCCCCAGCCGCCAGTTTGATCTATTACTTTTCCGTATGGTACAGCGGTAGTGAGCGTGGGATGTCGTATTCGTATACATCAGTAGAAGTCGACGAGTAACACTCGACCGTGCAATAATAGCATGCCAGTTTTCACTGTCGATCGAAAGGGCACGGCGAAGTTTTATATACGTCTTTATTCGCCAAATGACAGCAACAGTGAATTAAAGCGAAAGCAAAACAAACGCTGACAGATGAACAGCAAGTTTACCAAATACACAACCTCTAGATAGCAGGGGCGGATTTAGGAGGCGGCCGAGCCTGCTCCGATCTTCCCTTTCGTCGGCGCGGTGGTCGACTTCGACAAGGCAGCCTTTTACGTGTCGGGCCTGCAGTGTCATTATGATTCCTGTACAGATAACACCTATTTTCCGAATTCATCGCTTTCTTTCCCGTTTGTTGCAGATCAACCCCCGTTTCGGATAAAGTTTCGGGTCAAAACTGTTTTCGAAGAACATCTCAACGCATTTCTGTTGCTCTCTGTCTGCTCAAAGACATCCGCTGGACTACAATGCCTTTGTGGACATCTTTGTTCGCCGAAATCATCGGAGAATGTCACTAATGAATTCGCTGGATGTCTACAACGGCATTAGTCCAGGAGAATGTCTTTGTGGATAGAGTTCGCTTGATTACGCGGCGAGCATCTTTACGATATACGTGTATTGTCACTGGTGTGAGAGGGGAGTGAACTGTGTGACGCTGGTTTTTGACGGACAGTTATGTAGTCCAGTGTCGTCTCACTGTACAGTATTTCTGAATTGTCTGTGCGTCCGTTAGACTGTCTGTAACACGCGTGTATGTTTCCCAAAGCGGTTGATTAGATCGACTTGATTTTTGGCGTGGGAGTTACCGTTCGCCACGCTGACATTGTTTTAGGTGGTTAACCCAATTGACGAGTGCATCACTCCACATTGAAAACGGCTGAAAAATCCCTCAAAAGGGACCAAATTGTCGCCGTCCTTTGGGCGTAGAAAATGTAAAAGGCTTTCAGCTTCAGGAGACTTCGCCCCCTGACCCTCTGATCAGGGACTCTGCCCCTGGACCCCGCTGGGGGCGGAGGACCATTGCTTTAGGCTCGCGTTCTGCGCTCGCCATGCGGCCGCCTGTGCTTAATTACTGGATCCGCCCCTGGATAGTAATTTACTAACTGTGAATAACAGAAAAACAGTTCATCGATGGCACACCTCAAGTCTGAAACTGAATGGACGCTACTGTACGTCGAGAAAATTTTATTTAAACCAATTTTGGCATGACGCTCGAACAACATGCAAATAACATTATGTCTTCTTCTCCCCTTCCTCCTCCCCTCTCCACTCTGCGCTTTCCTGCCGTCGCAAGCGGCCCCTTACATCCAGCTAGGGGGTCTGGGGAGCGCCTCAAGCTCCCCAGCGGGGTCCGGGGCGACCGCAAACACATTTAGGTATATTTTGAGCTTGTGGAATGTGATTGGTGGCAACGATTTTTGATGCGAACGAAATGTTGTAATTGAAACGAATCAGGCTACATTCTCCTTTGCCTCTCTTGCGGGCACCCATGGCAAGAAGGTGAGTTTAAGAGGTAGTCTATTCCAGATTGTTTAACGCAGACAACTGTAATATTGTTATTGTTCTTCTTAACAACCGACCTGAAAGACTACAACTTGTCGCTTGCTGTTTTTAAACGTCGTCTTAAATCTTACTTTTTTACTAGACTTACTTTGTAAACTGATGACGTTGCCACGTTATTATTATTATTTTCTTAATTTTTTTAAAATTTATTATTATTGTTATTATTATTATTATTATTATATTCTCTGTTGCAGCATGGCGATGACGTCACCGGACAAGACGATCACGGGCGGAAATGACGTCACAGTAAAAGTAGCGACGTCGCAGAGTGGCAGTGTCGGGTGTGAAAGGCCGGAAATGAAGCGCGCAGTCGTCGCCAACGAGGTTGATCAGTCGTCGGCAGTCACCACAGATACGTCGACGTCTCCACGTGTTTCTGTCGCCTTAACAGCGTCGAGCTCGCGTGCTTCTGCCGTAAACGACGACCGCTGCAGCGGAAGCGGAAGTAGAAATCCGGACGCTTGCGGTTGGGTGCAGTCTATCGGAAGACTTCGACAGAAACTTGAAGAGATTCGACCAATGTCAACGTCGACGTTGTTTCGCGCAAGGACAGTTGGCCCGACGTCGGGCCAATCCATCTGCGACGCTGGCGTCGACAGTCGGACCCCGGTAACGATCACCACCGGAAGCTATTCCATCAACCTTCGTAAAGCGGCGGCAGCAGATGGTAATTCGAGGTTGCCGGCAGAATCGACAACTGATCGTTCGAGCGTAGTCAGTTCATCTGCTGCAGCCGACTCTCGTTTCGATGGCCGATCAGTCCCTGGACAAGCGCTACAAGGACCGGCTGGATTATTGGCAACATTTCCACGACGTTCCAGTCATGACGCTGCACAGGAAGTACGACAAGCATCAACTTCGACGATGCCCACCCATCTACAAATGGCGAAAACTGCAAAGCCCAGTACGTACAATACAGTGTCGGGCCCTCGTAGGTCGCTGACTAACAGTTCAGACTGCCATGAAAGGACTGTGACCAGAACCTCGATGTCTTCAGCAAACGTGGACAGTTACTCTTCACCAGTGTGTCGCATTTCGACGGCAGGTGACGGTCAAAACCCGACGCTGTCCATGAACGTTGACAGCTGTGCCTCGGCGTCACCGCAGTTGCGACGCTGGAACGGCAATCAGAGTTCTACCGCGACGCAGGCGGGCAGCGTAGATCATCACCATCGTCAACTTCAGCAGCAGGAGTCGGACCACGCGACGAAGCCGCACAGCGTGCCGTGTTCGCCACGTCTGCAGGCCAGGCTGGCGGCGATTCAACCCTGGCGGCCATGGTCTCCTTCCAAGTCGGACAGGGTCGTCGCCTGTCCAGTCCAAACCATCGGCAACGGTCGTACAGGTTCGGCTACATCAGCGGATTTATCTCAGCAGCTAGCGTCATCTCTACTACTCACCAAAGTCATTCGCGATCATCAGGAAGCCGAACTATCATACGATCTCAAATCGCGCGGTAATTACGTTATAGCCACTACACTGTCCGGAGTGAGTTATGCGAGTGTGAACGTACTCACGCTTGGTCATGCTTCAGTGGAGTGGGTTATGGCAGCCTCTGGTAGCCTCAACTGGTATAGCCCGCCATTTTCACTGTATTATTAAGCCGCCGCTCGCGACAGCGAGAGCGGCTTAGTGCGTCGGTGCTGTCCGTCTGTTCGTCTGTCTGTCTGTTTATTTGTTTGTCTGTCTCTCTGTCTGTCGCCAAAATGCAAAAAACGCGATTTTCTCAAAAACTAAGCAATTTAGAGCTATGGTGTCTATTGATGTTATTATTACGAGCGCTGCACTCTTGCTCTGCTGCGCTTTTTCGTGATTTCACTAAAGCGCGGAAATATGGCATATCGTTGTGGACGTGTCACGTAGACTGCAACACGTAGCGAAATAACTGCAACGCGTAGTAATTAGTTAGATACGCGTATTAGACATTATCTAATCATATTATATGTTTTGCTAAGCTTAACAAATTTTCTACCACACCGTCCACACGTAGTTGAAATCAGCTGCGCGTAGATACAAGAAGTCCTGCTGTCGCAGCAGACTGCGCGATGATTCGTGTCCGTCAGTAGTTAGCTTTAACATTACAGTACCTCGAGTGCAGTGTTTTACCGCGTGACGCGTATGCATAGCGCCGACTATGCCGTGGCAAGATGTATGTCCGTCCGCCCGTCACACGCCGGTATTGTGTCTAAACGATTACACATATCCTCGAAGTTTTTTTCACCGTCTGGTAGCCCCACCACTCTAGTTTTTCCCTACCAAACGGGATGACAACATTCCGACGGGAACCCCCTGAACCGGGGGGTCGAATGCAAAGGTGTATGAAAAAATCACGATTTTCAACCAATATCTCGCTTTATCTCGCAAATAGTGCAATATAGAGCCATAGTTAGTAATTACTATGGAAGGCGAATAAGAAACTGCACCCAAGCTTTCGAATGATACCGGTTTAAATGACATTGAGTGACCTCTAATCCAGATTTCAAGGTCATGATATCATTCAACGTCAAATAACGCAAAAACGGTACCAGATAGAGCTATAGTTACAATGGCGGCCAACAGAAAGTCGTATATGATATATCGAACGGCGCCATTTTCAATGACCCTGAACAACCCCTAACCCAGTTTCCAAGGTCACGCTATTCGTTGACGCTGAATATCTCATAAACGGTTAAAGATACACGGTCATAGTTACGAGGGAAGGCGAATAGGAAACCGCACTCAAGCTTTCGAATGGTACCAGTTTGGATGACCTTCAGTGACCTTTTCAATGTCACGATTGTTTAATAACGTCAAATAACTTGAAAATGGTACAACATACTGCTATTCTTACAGTGGCCGACCAATAAAAAGTCGTATTATGATCTATCGAACGGCGCCGTTTTCAATGACCTTGAACAACCCGTACCCCCAGTTTCAAGGTCACGCCGTTCTTTGACGCTGAATATCTCAGAAACGGTACGACATTACAGACATATCATTGAAATACTAATAAGGACTTACACACGCCCTACGCAACAGTGTCATTTTAAATGACCTTGAGTGATCTTGAGGGACTTAGCAAAATATTCAATCACATGAAGCGTCGCGCGGTTTCTCTGCGACAGTTGAGCTTCTTATCTTATTAGTTACTTTGGCTTCAGATTTATCAGTGCGTAGAACTAAATTCTGTTCTGTTGTCTTCAGCGTAACGTCGAGGCTTTCTGACATAAACAAGATTCACTGATGCTCTGCGGTGCGTCGTCCATCTCCCGCCATCAACAAACGCCGCCGCTTAATGCTATAACCTATACGTCACTGTGGGAATGTTAACGACACGCGGTGGTCCAGCAGTGATGGATGCCAAGCCAGATATTGGTCGAAAATCACAATTTTTGCCCCAGGTATGGGGTCCTCGTCGGAATATTTCCATAACGTTTGGTGTGGAAAAACTAGAATCGTGTGGCTACCCGACGGTGAAAAAAAATTGAAGATACGTTTATTCTTTTCGATAGAATACATGAACGTAACAGACACATATACAGACAGACAGACAGACAGACAGACGAACGGATACCGCACGACGGTAGGCCGCGCTTATGCATAGCATCGCGCGGCAATAACGATCCAGGCTGCAAGCGCGGCCTATGCCGTCGTGCGGTGTCTGTCTGTCCGTCCGTCTGGTGTCTGTCACGTTCGTGCATTGTGTCGAAACGAGTAAACGTATTCTCAAATTTTTTCACCGTCGAGTAGCCACATCATTCTATAGTTTTCCGTGATAAATCTGATGGCGATATTCAGACGTGGACCCCTCCCCCCGAACGGCAGCGGCGGAAATGATACACGATAAGACCATAGAATGCCAATAGGAACTCGTATGCGATCTATCGAATGGTGTCATTTCGAATTACCTTGAGTGATCTTGAGTAACTTAGCGAAATGTTCAATGATACGAAGCATCGCGCGGTCTCTCTGCGACAACTGAGCTTCTTGTTTTCACTATATCCGGCGCGATGTAGGCTCTGCCATTTTTTTCGTTAGACTTGTACACACAAACGCCGTTTTCATTATTTTACTGATTTATGTTACAGGAAGCGCGATCACTCAGGAAACAGAAAACACGAGGCGAGCCAGTCGGAGGTCTGTTGACGCTGGTACTTCTGGCTCTGCTCATTCAGAATCCACTTCCGTCAGCCGCTCATCTCACCACCCGACCGTCGCTTCCTCGGAACTTCCGTCTTCCGCCGGTCTTTCCATTTCCGGTCTGGCTCGCGGGCCGATTCACTGGAGTCGATCAGTCGGTGACGCACCGTTGAACTCGGAGAACGTGGACGTTGAAAGCGGCCGAAAGTCGTCGTCAGTCGGTGGACCGAAACTCAGCCCGTCCTTACCGACCTCCGCGTCACTGAGTTATTACTATTATGGTCCCGCAGTGACGGGCAGGTCGACAAATTCGATGTTAGATACTCGCGTTGCCCTGCTGCAAGGATCGTCAAGGGAGCCGGTGGAGGATATGACGTCAGCGGAAATTGCTCTTGGAACCAGCAGCGACGCGGCTAGAGTGACAACGATGAGGTCGATGACAGATGCTGGTCTGGATCTCACAGGATCGTCGAAGATATCCGGCAGCGGGCTGATCTGCCTGAAAGGAACCCGGAATCATGCTGACGGTCAGGTAGAATCATCACCTGGCCAGCGTGGAAACGATATCGGAGCTGTAGAGGTCACGGGAGTCGTAAATGTAGAGGAAATGAGTAACGTTTGTTCGCAAGGACGTTCTGAAGCCGGCAGATGTCCGGATGCTAGCCGACAAACCTGCAGCCAGGCGTTATTAGCGCCATCTGGCGAGTTCGCCCACGATACCAGTCGTTTTATTCCAACTCGCCAGGTGGCACCGCCGGAACCACACGCGCTGTCTGGATTCGGCATCAGCGAACAGATAGAATCACCATCAGTGTCTGGAACACGAACAGCAGACCAAAATGCGGTTCAGTCGCATCATCCGGGCTTTCAACGTTCCCACGAAGTCAGTCTGGCAACCGCTGTCAATATCCACGATATTGTAGCAGCGTTATCAGATGACACCGCTCCGGATGACGTTTTCTTACCGGAAGTGGCCTCTGGACCTGACGGTGACGTCGCAGGACTCCAGAACATTGCATCCGTAGCGTCGGGGATGACAGAAGTTGCTGATGCAACTGGAGAAACTACGGTCGTCGGTGAGCGCGTAATTACGGTGGTTGAAGTTAACCCAGACGAACGACTCGACCGACTCGGTCGTCAAGACTCGTTCAATCGTCCAGATTCGCCGTTGTTTCATCAGCTGATCGACCTACCGCGCGACTCGGTCATCCTGCGCAACCGTCGACGTCGACGTCGCCGCTATTCCAACTGTTCTTCCTCATCATCTTCGTCTTCGTCCTCCTCCTCGTCGTTTCTGTCTACTTCCAGACGCGCCTTTGCTTCAGGTGCAATACAGTTCTTCGCAATAGGATTTTAGTTTTGGTGCATGGCTGAAGACCAAAGCAGAGGTAATTATAGTGCCACATGGCCCACATCGAATAATATGAAGTTAGTACAGTGGCCGCTGATGGCTGGGCTGTTACATTTGGTACAGCTAGGATGGGACTGGGCGGCCACAGCCCGCCCAGGCCCATCATCGCTGTACCAAATGTAACAGCCCACCCATGAACGGCCAGTGTACCAATCACCGTATTGCTCTGCGGTTTTAATGTGGGCATTAAAGGGTTGAGACAACTGTAATCTATTTATCTAGCTTCATCCTTTGGGCAGCAGAATTTGACCTTTGAAAGGTTGTATTATGTCATTTGTAACAGTGTGAGGTTTGTTATGCGGCAGAATCACATTTTGTGTAACAACACTCAATTCTAGCACAGCTGTCGCTTACAATGTGGTTCATCCCTACAACTCAAGTAGGCCTACACTGTGTCCCCCCCCCCAAAAAACATGTGACCATATCTTCGACGATAGGTTGCACTAGAAATTCACTCAGCAGCCTTCGTGCACCATACCCTCTGACAGATAGAGGTTTTTGAAAGAATCTCGTCTTCCTGTGAAAGTTTCATGCTTTTGTTTAATTTTACTGATTAACAACCTTATTGTCTGCAATAAAGTTTATTATTGTTTTTTTCTAAACCGGAACTTGGATAATAAGTAAGTAAAATAATATACAGTAGTGATAGTTTTGCATTTAATATCCTAGTAGGGGCCTACTGTAGTCTGTAGCATTGGAAAAATCAGCAACTTAAGGTTAAATTCGTGGTATTTACGTATCGACAGTTTCTGAAGGTAAAGTAGACGCACTAAATAGGTGAGGTGGGAAAATAAAAAAACACCCGTCGATGGCCTATAGTTGTTGTAAAAGGGACAGTTCTTGTTCAGCTTATCGTCGAAGAGACGTAGTTATGTTTTTGGGACACAGCGTACGTACATTCGTCACATAACGGTTTATTACACAGGAACGAGTGAGGAGGAGAACTGTGTCGTCCCGATGGGGACGCTGCCGCCACCACGAAGACGCCCACCAGCGACGAGAAGACGTCGTCAGCCGTCCGCTGGACGGACGGTGACTGGCAGCGATCATGGAGAGCTGTCCGCAACTTCGTCGACGGTCGAGGAAGGCAGCTGTTCAGTCGCCAATGCACGGTCAGTGATGCGGCTTCGACAAGCGACCGTATAGGCGTGAGCGGTTATGCGTACAATATAGAATAGCTTGTGGATTTAAAATTCGTAAAATGTGTGAATTTTTATATATTTAAAAATTAAATTCATTAGATTTTTTTTTTAAATTCGGCATTCGCGCACGACGCTCAGCGACTTTACGAAAGAAACATCCGTCGTTTTTCCTGTACCGCTTAAGGGCCAGTTATTCGATTCTTTCCAACGTCAGTCCGTCCTCTGTCC
>Ga0209149_1002086_pt1 | contig 10907 bp, 12 predicted proteins | sample WorMetTyACAVOLI2_FD_187423 | JGI IMG/M metagenome (GOLD analysis project Ga0209149, IMG submission 187423) | Marine gutless worms symbiont microbial communities from Max Planck institute for Marine Microbiology, Germany - Olavius algarvensis... ...
ACAGTTTTTTTGGGACACGGTGTATATTTAGCTGACCGAGAGTAGACGAGCAGGTGCTTGCGGTCTGCCTGAGTGATCTTCTTGGGCGGTTTATCTTGTCCAGACCACACACGTCGCATCCATTCCACGGCTTCCTTCAGCTGTTTCTCGTCGAGCGCCATTTCTACGCCCTCCGACATTCCGATCTTGCGGAAGATGACGTCATCGCGCAGGTTCTCGGGTCGAGATAGCTCGTCCGCCAGACACAGCATGTGCGTGAACCATGCGTCACGTGACCACGCTGCAGCCTCGTTTCCGATGTGAACCGGACCAACCAGACGCGTATAATTCGCCGCCTTTCGTAAACACCATTGAATTATTATTACCTCCGACAAAGGAGGTATATGTTTTTGCCCGTGTTTGTTTGTTTGTCTGTCTGTCTGTTTGTCTGTTAGCAAGATTACTCAAAAACGCATGCATGGATTTGGATGAAATGTTGCGTGTCGACAGATGTCGGGACATGGACGAACTTATTAACTTTTGCGCGCGTTATCCAGATCATAGTCCGGACTCCGGATGCCGGAACCGGATTGCTTTCTCCGATATCGTATAGGCTACAGAACTTTGCAGCCTTGCCTATGCTGTCAGCGAGCTGCGCTGCTACGCGGAATTTTACGTCGGGAAAATCCCACGTATACGTATTGGCGGCGCGTCGCTAGAGCGAGCCGTGGTTTTAAAATGGTTTTATTCACTGAGCCGTCGGAAGACCTTTGTCGAAGAGAAATGAGCTCTACCGAGTGTCTTTCTAGTTACAGTAAACACACAGCCTAAGCTTACGTCACTTTATCATGTCACTTTAGAAAATTGCCTCCGCCAGTGCAGACTTGCTGGACGCATGTTTATCACCGATCCGTCCGTTCGTTCGTGTGTTACCAATCTCGTGAACGCAATATTTAGTAAACGAACAAGTGTGGCGCGTTCATGGACGCCATGTAAGCCCCCACCGCTAGCATAAATTTCACGGGTGGATTTTTTTTCACGGGGAAGAAACATCTGTGACACCCTCGGTACGCCTAGAACGAACAGACGAACGAACAGACAAACAGATGGACATCGCCACTGCGTTAAGCCGGCGCTTTAGCGGCGTGGGTTTAAAATAGAGATGTGCATGGGAATGGGATTCCCAATGGGAACGGGACATGGGAATGGGAATAAAACACAGAATTTGGAATGGGAATGGGAGGGAATGGGAAACCACCTAAGTAAGAATGGGAATTACCTGCACTCCCATGGGAATTTATTTCCAAAGGTTTTATGCTGCGATGAGCTTATTAAGTTATTAGTACGGTACTATAGCTGAACCAGAATGCGAACGTGGCGTAGCGAAGGGGCGTAGGGGCAGGGAGGGGCAATTGCCCCCGAACATAAGGGCGCCGGACAACTGGGGTGAAGAATTTTGAGGGGAAGGCGAGAAAGGCGCCGAACCGCGACTGCAGACCTAGAAACTGACACAGTCCAACAGTTTACTAATAAAGCATTTCAGAACGCCCCTTTGCAAGCAAGCAAGCATCTTTATTCGCCAAAATAAACACACATACATAGTATAGATGCTAATATCAGGCACAAGGGCAGGCTGCCAGAAAAGCCCGACAGGGAACTAGAAAAGCCGCATCTGTAAATCGATGCGTATAACTAAAATTCACTTTTTGTCATTACGATTAACAACAATGATTGTGATTGTGTATGAAGCGATCGATGATTGACACTAAGAAGGGGGTAGGGGAGAGGAAGAGGGGAGGTGAAGGGGCGTCTCACCAGATGTTTGCCCCCCCCCCGGGCACCAGATATCCTTGCTACGCCACTGATGATGCTTAGCCGCAAGAAATTGTTAGGTTTATGGAGAGACTGGCGTCGCACTGGCCGCGATTCGGTATCCACTTACGAGCTCGAGACCTTTGAAAGCGCTCATCCAGCCACCCGCCTACACTCGAGTGAATATGACAACTCGCACAACTGCGGACCTAACCGCCGTTCCTTCGGTCAATAACAACGTAACGTCCGGCATCAGGATTCTAGCTAGTACAATCTGCATTACGTTGATATCGTGGCGAGGCAAACGTATTAACAGCTGCTGGCGATTTATGACAGTTAAGTGAAATCAGGGCCGTAGCGAGGATTTTCATTCGGAGGGATACCCCCACCCTTTCCCATTCCCTCCCTCCTGCTTCCTTCCTCTTCCCTCCTCCCTTTCCCCTTTCTTACCCTCCCTTCCCTCCCCTCCTCCCTTTGCCATTTCTTACCTTCCCATTCCCTCCCTCCTCTCCCTCCTGCCCTTCCTTCTCCCCTTTCTCCTCCCTTCCTCCATAATCCAGCTAGGAGGTCTGGGGAGCGCTGTAAGCTCCCCCAGCGGGTCCGGGCGGAGCCAGGCCGACAAACGATTTTTGGCGAATTTATAGCACAAAATCAAGCACGTGATAACAACCATTTGACTGGATTTTTAATCAATTAACACTCAAAAGTTTGCATAAACCGATCTACATTGAACGACCATGCACTGAACCGATGTGTGGAAAAGACTGACTGAAGGACAGATCGGATTTTTTTCGTCATAATTTCGGGAGGGGGTTGAACCCGTAAACCCCCTTTAAATACGGCCCAGACCTCAGGTGCGTTCACAAAAAGTGTTTGCAACTATCAACGGCCATCTCTTCATTTTTAAGCGCCTCACTTTCTTTAAAAAAGAGGCGCTTATTGAGATAGGCTGTGTCGTGACGTCGTTGGTCGTTGGTTGTCACGCGCGTGCACTGTGGCCAAACGGTGCATCCTAGGCCTATAGTTACTATGGAACACTAACAGGAAACCCTACCCCAGGAATTCAATGGTACAACTTTCGACCCCCTGGGGTGACCCCTAACCGGGGAATGGGCCCCCGTGAAGCGCTTTTTGTCAAATTACTTTGACCTCTTGTTGTTACTGTAGGTTGGCTACTTGATCATTTGATGTTCCAATAGTGACTCTGTTCTCGCTGCAATTGGAGGCAATTACAGTTGCAACTGAAACGCCCAACAATCCTCGGAGAACGTAGTTCCGACAGCTGGAAGACAAGAAACTTAGCTATCGCTAACAGATCGCGCGTCAGCTGCGCACACGAAGTGCAACAATAAGTAGGTCACTAAAATGACCTTCAAATGTCACTCAAGGTCATCGAAAATGTCACGGTTGGATAGAATGCATAATGATTTACTATTACTGTTCCATTGTAACAGTGGCCCTATCTTGTATCGGGTAGGTGTAGCAGGGGCGGATTGTGTCAGTCACAGAACTGTGAAAACACTAATTTTTATCACCCTTTGGTTTTTTTAAGCTCAAAATGCACCAAAATTTTCGGCCGAAGCTCGGCCCAGACCTAGGGGAGCTTATGACGCTCGTCCAGACTCCCTAGTCGGCTGGGAATGGGCACACCCCCTTTCACTATTCCCCTCCCCCTCGACGCCTCTGGCGTCTCGATCTCGCCACCTACAGCGCCTCGCTTCTCACCCTATTTGGACCCCAATTTGTAAATCCTGGATCCGCCAATGCGAAGGGATAGTCGCACTATCGTGTGAGCCATCGGGGGCGTACATTATCTAATATTATGTTTCTCTAATAACATACTGACGTCGCGAAGCTGTGGGTCCCAGTAATTGCTATTGTCAGTCGGTGGCCCAGCGTTGATTGTGGCTGGTGTTCCCTCGGTCAGCTGCGTCCACTGAGTCACGTGACGCTCTCTGGCCCTGAACGTCACCTTGTACAGACCGGGTGAGGCGACCATCTGTCTCTCGCCGTACACCGTGGCTGTGGGGTCGTCTTCAGCCGGGCCGCTGTGGAACAACGTCACCGACGAGTACCGGCCAGGAGCCGGGTTATCGTCGCTGCACAGGTTCGTCCACGCCTGGATGCAGAATACCACGTATAACTGATTTTAAGCTGTCAAAAATATTTTTTTTAAATCAAGACCTCAATTAAAATTCCTCAAAGTATTCGATCAGTGTAGTAGTTATTTAAAAACAACCAGCATCGTCTAAATGTCTGCTAAAACTAAATATTTTGAAACCGTCGAAGTAGACAGTATGAGATATCACCAGAATTTCCTGCTTTGTAACAACAATAAAATTACCACACGTATAGCAGATTTATTCAACAGTTTCTGCGAAGAAGTGTCTTATGTATATTTTTTAAGGTAATATAGCAACGAACTATAGGCGAGTGGCACATTCAATTACATGTTTGTGGGCAGATAATTTCTGACTGCAGCAGTGACATAAGAATTATTAAAATCGTACAATAGGCCCCTATTTGCGAAAGTCATGCTCAAATGTCACTAAACGTAATTTAAAGCTATGAAACTATTCTGCTGGAGAAACGAAAACCACAAAGAAACTATTTCTGAAAAGCAGTGTTGTTAACAGCCATAAGGAAAGGGGTAGGGTGATATGGGATGGGGGAGAGGTAGGAAAAGAAAGAGGGGAGGGATGGGGGATGGAGTGGAGAAAGGGACCGGAAATGGGAATGCACGAAAAAATAGCCCCAAAATGCAACATTATTTTGGCACTTAAAGACGCCCCTTGGGGGCTACCGCTCCGCATCATACATTTTTTAGAAAGCAGCTCTTTTCACGAGCAAAATAATAATGACCCCGTACAGAATCGAAACCCCTAAACAGATTAAAAATTAAATGTTAAAACCAATCAATAGAAGACTAGAAGTGGTGAGATCTTCCCCTATTACGCCAAGTTTTCTATCTGCCACTAAACTTTTATCAGCAAGTGATTAATGCCCGCCTAATCTGGTTATCTGGCTGCAGGTGTGTATATTATCATCTTTATCATCATGATAATGAAAATTTGTAGTGCACAGATTATGTGAAAACGATAGCTGTGTGATTACAAAAGCTAACAGGCATATAGCGAAGACTTGGCTGTAATCTCAGCACCCTTTGCTGCTCGCCTCTAAGATTCATCATCATCATCATCATCATCATCATCATCATCATGGAAACTTGATAAGGCGCCAGTTAATTATGCTCACTGGAGCCAAGAACGTTAAAAACTAACATTAACAATACGCGTAGTCAATGTGGTCACCCGTCAGCTGTAAGCATTGTTACTGCGCACTTGCTTAGGCCAACTGACAATCGTTACCTCTACGATGAGGTGTTCCGGGTTGATTGGATCAGGTACTTGGAGCTTGACCCAGTAGATACACGTCTGAAACTGGTTGATGGTTACCGATTCTCCAGGAACTGGAAACGCTGCCAGCAGGTTGAGCGGGCGTTTCGCTGACAGAGGTGGATCAGCGACCTCGTACGCGCACACGCATAAAGGTAAAAGGTGGATTTATATAGCGCCTTAGTTAACAAGCATCTCACCTCGAGGCGCTCAGACATGGATCACACAGTTTAACCTACAAACAACACCATGCCTGCCTTTAGCCTTCGTTCGCGTTCACCAGATGGTGCCGCCACCGGACTGTGGTGACATCTAGTAGCAGCTTACTACTCATTTATCGACCCCGAAAGGATGAAAGGCTGAGTTGGTCTAGTTGGCTGACCTATAGCGGACGGTTTACCCACATAAGTGGTCACCCGTCAGCTGTAGGTCGAACGCAGGATAGCGAAAGCTCGCCGGTCAAAGACCAGCGTTCTACCGCTGCGCCACGGAACCAACATAGGCCTAGCAAAACGCTGTCGGACAGCTGCGATATCAACAGCACCAAACTATACGCAGTCTCGAAGATAAAGACGGAGGACCTCCCCTCCTCCTACCCCTTGTTCAGTCCCTCCCCTTTCTCTCCCCTTCACCTTAATCGCTTTTGTTGCACGACGATATGCATAGAGCAGCCTTGCCTATGCCGTCATGCGGTGTCTGTCTGTCTGTCTGTCCAGCCGTCCGTCCGTCTGTCCGTTTGTCACGTTCGTGTATTGTGTCGAAACAAGTAAACATGTCCTCAGACTTCAGATCTTTCATCATCTGATATAGCCCCGCCGTTCTAGTTCGACGACCTCTGCGACGCTGCTGACGATGAACTTTTCGCTAAAGCTGCCCGACTGCATGTCAAACCACGTCTTGCATGCAGTACTACCGCCACCATCAACCGCATCACAACGTTATGGCCTTAGACAGCGCATTCACTCACTCCAGTGTTCGAGTCGTAAATGAAAAGGAACGGGAACGCCGAGCGCCGAAGGCGCGAGAATCGAGGCGCCGAGGGGTGTGTGGTCTGGGAGGGGGTATTCCCTCCCCAGTGGGGCAGGGGTCTGGGAAGGGGGCCGTGCTCCCTCCCCAGAAATTTTTTTGATTTTTTTGTCTGGCAATGGTGCATTTTGGTGCATTATGGCGCTTGTTTTAATGTTAGTATAAGGCGTGTAAAACAGAGTCGAAAAGCAGTTTTGTGTGCCAACTGCCAATTGGTCAGTTATCTCACATGGCGGACGTATCATCCATGATATCATACACATAAACACACATATCAGAGTCAGCAGTCAGCCAGTCAGACACACATGCAGCTTATACTATGGACATCGTAGACACACGTAAATGCTACCGTCTATACTTTCATGCATTTTATTTCAAGAGATTCAACTCTTTTTCACTAAAGTTACTTTCTGCTGATGGCATGTTTATTTTTATGAACACATTAGTGGCGTATGGTCCGTAATAAAATTTCGCTGATCGACAGCAGGAAGCAAGCGAATCAGCTTTATAACCGAAGGACTTCCATGGAAAATTACAGTTAACAATTGGAGTATACAGAAAAAACAACGGGAACGACGTTCCCGCTGTATAAAAAAAATAACGGGAACGGCGTACCCGTGCGTTCCCGTCCGACTCGAACCCTGACTCACTCCAGCTGCCTGAACACTCTACACACTTATCAGACTGTAACTTTCTCATGCGCATGTTATGAAAAACAAATACTAGGCCTAAATAGCCTAATTCTAACCCTATCCTTCCCTTCCTCAGACTGCGTTGGCTAACACTATATATTTGTGTACTTTTGTTGTGTTTTTTTTCTTTTTTGTTTATTGTTCATTCTCTATATTTGGCCTGCATTCTGTCATGCCAGCATAATTAAACGAATATTGATAATGATGATGATGACCAAACGTTATAGCAATATTCCCTCCCTGCAGTAAAATTTAACAAAAAATAACATTGTGAGCCTATTCACCAACTTAATGCCGCATGTACAGGTTCCGGTGTCAAGGTGTGGTGCAAGGTGGATGTAATGACAGACGGACTTACGGTAGTTAACTGTAAGCCACTCCATTCTGAAGGTGTAGAAGCGGACCCTGACCAGATTTCATCCATGGGCTGGGTAACCTCGTTTGGATCAACAGACGATCTAACTGGCAGAATCTCGGCCGACTTCATCACTTTACGAAAGGTGACTTTTGAATCTACTGACAGTTCATGCATTATCGCTTCGGTATCTGGTTGGGTCGTAGAAACCTGACTCAGTGTGCTTAAGGCATTAACCGCTTCCAGTTTCCTTAACTCCATATTTAGTCATACTAAACTGAGCTACGGCGGAGGCATCAGTCCGAGAAGGAAGATTACTAGGAGGCTCGGGCACCAGGGCAGAACCTGGTGTAGCAACTGTCGGGACACTGTGTAAAGTGCTGCGAGTGTCGCCTAAATAAGCGTTGACCATGGTAAAAGAAGAAAGACAGAACGACTAACCCGAAACCTGGCAAGCGACGTCAACAATGAAATTGATCTTCGCCGCGGCAGAGGCCGACGATGACAGCAGTCGGTCAAAGCAGTCTTCTTCTTCTCGTATGCGTGTCATTTACCATAATTGGTCAGCCATGAAACAGCGTCCTCAAAGCAGTGACCGACGGCGTCAACGAACAGTGCTGACAGACGACGACGATGCCCGTCTGAGGGGCCGTCCACATATTATATAACGCTCAGCAGGGGGTAGGGTGGCTAACAATTTGTTATACACGTTATATGAGGGGTGGGGGTTGTACTAGCCAGTGTTATATAACGCAATTTGACCAGCTTGGCAATTTTGAATGCCGGAAGTTAGGCCGAAACTGTCGGCAGACTGATGCTGCTGAAATTCATTAAACTTGAAAACGACTAGTAGTGCTTGAACATTTCCAACAACTATGCTGATGACTTATGACGCTAGTAATGAAACTAACGAATAATGATAAATTAATTGCGGCTAAACAAAGTTCGTTTGTGGTGACTGCCTTCGGGGGGGGGAGGAGTGGCCAGTGTTATATAATATTAGGGGAGGTGGGTTGGCACAACTGTTATATAACGTTACATGGGGAAGGGGGTATTGAAAAAATGGCATTTTTTTGTTATATAATATGTGGACGGCCCCTTACATAGCCATACGTATAACAACTGACCTTCAAAGGGGTGTGGTTTCGGTCGCCGTTTTCAGAACAGTCAAAGGTTTACGTCAGTTTGTATTACTTATTTTACTGTCATTTGTATGCATTTGTTTGTCGCCGTTAGAGCGTAATGACTTAATGTTATCGGTCGTTACCAGGCGTTTTAGTGTGTAGCACAATTTTGATAGTTTTAACAATTTTAGCATTCAATCGCATGTCTAATTCAACAGTGTAAAATCTAAAATACGTTGTTATTGCATTCTATTGCAAATATGTGGCAGGTTTTACTGGGCCGATCGGGCCCCCGGGAACAGAGAGCACTGGTGGTCCGCCAGGACCACCTGGTTGGACTGGAGCTCCCGGGGGACCGGGACCGTCAGGATTACGTGGCGTTCCAGGCGCGCCAGGATTCGGAGTGGAAGGACGGACAGGTGACACTGGATTTTCAGGTGGTCCTGGTCCACCGGGTCCACCGGGTATACCAGGAGGTCCAGGAGTAATTGGCTGGACTGGTCCTCCAGGCAATCCAGGTTTGGCATTCACAACAATTCATATGAATACTATTGCTGATTGTGATAATGTCATGCAGTGATAAAGATGTTATTGTGCTCAGTCATGTATATAAGAAATACAGCTATTGCTAAGAGGTTGCGCTCAGGATGACATAAGAGGCAGGAACACAACACAACTTTTGCCTCATTTAATGGCCTAGGTCGCACTGATCCACTATGAACTGCCATGTCACACGAAAAGCTCAGCAGTCGCAGAGATGTGGCCTGAAATTTTGCAAAGTTACACAAGATCATGCAAAATTACACCACTGAGTTGGGCGTGTGTAATTTCCTATTATTTAACTGTAACTATGTCTATCTTGTATCGTTTCTGAGATATTCAACGTCGAATAATGACATGCCCTTGAAATTTGGATTAGGGGCCATTTCAGGTAATTTAAAATGACACCATTTGCTAAATTGTGTACGACTTCCTATCAGTCTATCAGTCTGCCATTGTATGTGCAGCTCTATGTTATACTGTTTTCGAGATCGTTGACGTTGCAGAATGTCGCGACATTGAAATCTAGGTTAACCATCACTCGCCCTGCGAATTTTTGCACGATCTGTACATCACTGAAACTACTACGGTCTTCTTTTATGGAACAAAAACACTGTCTGACTTAACATTAAAAACACGCACAGCTCTGTCGTGCTCTGATGCTATTTTTAACCCTTTCATGGGCGCATTAAGACCGCGGAGCAACGACCATTATACATCAATACGGTGATGGGTACACTGGCCGTTGATGGGTGGGCTGTTACATTTGGTACAGCAAAGAGGGGCCTGAACAGTCTGCCGCCCCCGCCCAGTCACTCCTTGCTGTACCAAATGTAACAACCTACCAATCAACGGCCAGCGTACCAACTACATGGGTTGGGTTTTGGGTTGGTTGCGTGGCAAAGTGGTAGAACGTCGGTCTCTGACAGGCGAACTTTCGCTGTCCTGCGCTCGACCTGCGGCTCACGGGTGACCTGCTGTGGGTAAACCGTCCGCTGTAGGTCAGCCAACCAGGCCGACTCAGCTTTTCATCTTTTCGGAGTAGATAAATGAGTAGTAGGCTGCAATTAGATGTCCGCAACCTCAGTCTGGGGATGCGCCATCTGGTAAATGCTTACGAGGTAGAGGCAGGTACGGTGTAATTTGCAGGTAACACTGTGTGATCTGCACCTGAGCGCCTTGAGTGTGAAGTACTACAATAAAGGCGCTATATAAATCCACTTCCTTTTTTACAATAACGATAGTTTGCTGCACAAAGGTATTATGTCCACAAAGCCTGTTTTCGAGAAAATTACAAAGATACAAAAGTTGTGTGTCCCTTTAAGTGGATATACGACATTTTATCCTTTCGACACCGGCACTGACTATGAGTATTGTTGACAAAATCACGATATTTTGCACTGATGTAAACAAAAGAGGCACTTCCATCGAATTACTGGAAATAAATATTATACGATACTTTGTTATAAAGAAGTACCATACATCAACGGCTGGAGTTAAAACCTTCGTCACGAAGTGGAACAAACATTACGCCTTTGCGTATGCACTCAAGTTCGACGAACTGTTTTAATAAAGTCATTTTTCTTCGTTTTTATAACGAACTAAAATTTCACATTTTGTGCAGAGATTGGAAAATGTTCGGGCTATCACGCAGTATCAAAATCTCAGTTTCGTCAAAACGTGGACATACCACCTTTGTGCTCTCAACCATCGATAGTAATTATTCGATGTGGCACTATAATTGCTTTTGCACTGTAAAGGGTTAAGTTGTCGTTGATATCTTCAGAAAGACCTGATTATCCAGATTATCCAGACTACTTAGTGCAGCGGCTACAGTCGGTCCTGAACGCGGCAGCACGGATGACCTTTCACCTTAAACGCTCCGACCACATTACAGATGCCCTAGTCAGTCTACATTGGCTGCGGGTTTCGGAGCGCATACAGTTCAAGGTCGCCGTGCTGACATACAAGGTTCTGAACGGCA
>Ga0209149_1002087_pt1 | contig 10901 bp, 7 predicted proteins | sample WorMetTyACAVOLI2_FD_187423 | JGI IMG/M metagenome (GOLD analysis project Ga0209149, IMG submission 187423) | Marine gutless worms symbiont microbial communities from Max Planck institute for Marine Microbiology, Germany - Olavius algarvensis... ...
TTAAAGAAGTCATTATACAGCCTACAGAGATATTCTTATTTTAAATAAAAAATATGTTCAAATATTAATACGGTTTCCAGTGCGTCTTGGGTGTCAGACCACAACTGTTATCAACAGAGTGCAACGGTCGTAGTCTGTTGTTAACAATTATCGTCCGTTGTATTGACAACACCTGTGGTAACACCTGTGGCGCCAAAGTAACAGAAGGCGGGCCAGCTTCTTATTGCACTGGCGATATTCTTTTATTATCATTATTGTTATTATTACAGAGCAACAAAATTAGTAATATCACTCAAAAAGTTACCATACAAAGAACGTTTATTATAATTAAATTTACATACTTTGAAATACAGACGATTACGTGGAGTCATGATAGAGGTATACAAAATTATTCATGATATGTATGACAGAAGTGTTGCACTAGAATTACCTCGAAATGTATCTTTAGTACTAGAGGTAATAAACATAAATTGCAAAACCACAGCTTTCATTACAACTTTCGAAAATTTTCTTTTGCTGCACGAGTAGTTAACGTGTGGAACAGTTTACCGGATCATGTAGTAGATGTCAATTCTCATAAACAATTTGAAACAACCAAACGTTTTTCATGCATTAAATCTTGGATCATCCACAACCAAACGGTTGCGGATCACATTCTGCAAGCGGATCGCTAGTCCGTCAGAACATCTCCTGCTTGCGAGCCACAGTCACATACTTCTTATTTGGACAGCATCACCGACAGCTCGCCATCTGCGCCTCGCCTCCGCATCAGTTGCTGAGGTTGCGCGTTCTTAACTCAGCGCGTAGATCAACTCAATGACATCATTACCATCATCATTCATCACACACCGCTCAGTGCCATCATACTGTATACAACCTGCGTAACGCCGCTATATTGGTCCTTTCATTCATTGCCACACGCTCATTCATTGTACAGTATCTTAACACATTTGTACGATATCAGAAAAACGTCCAGTTTGGGTCTAGATTTAAAATTCCGGATAGCAGAGGGACAGATCCCTCTACCTCCGGTGCAAAAGGACACCTTCCTACAGCCTACTCCCCTCAGCTGCTCACTCTTAACGTTTTTTCAGGATAATTTTTCACCAAGGAGTTGCGATTAGCGGCTTTTCACCGCTGACCGAGAAGCATAAAGTCAGTGATTGCGTGGAGTGCGAACGAATGTATGAGACTGAAGTGTTATAGTGCGTTGAGGCGTACGAGTCAATGAAGATTTGGCGCGAAACCCCGGAACTTAAAAATTAACATCAGAAAGACTTCATCACGTAGCTTCATAACAGTGCATTTTCTACTCAATAAAGCCATCGGCGGTAACAGTGCAGCGTGCAGACATACCATCGCCCTACAACCCTACTGTAGGTCATTAACCCAACATTAAGTAAGTTACTACTCATTGCCTATCTTGCTGAGGATAGGAGGCTAAGTTGGCCTTAACGTAGATTAAGTTAGGTTGCGGTTACTTGCAGTAGACCGGGCGAGCGAGGAACGATGATATACCTGCGATTTCTCACATGCGACAGACCACGACTCCAAGTCAGTCACCCAAATTAACACGTAAGCTAATTTTCAACAAAACGCAAGGAACCAAAAACAGCAAGTATCAACAAAGTCGATGATTTCAACAGCACATCTGCCAATCCCAATATCGCTGTGTGTTCTTTCTTCTTCTCGTATGCGTGTCATGAACCATAATATCGCTGTAAAACTGCATTATTGGAGGCACTATTTTGTTCAGCGCTCACACGTGCGCGAGCTCGTCTTGTACATTACGATACGACATAGCGCTGGTTTTGCGTGTCGTGTCGTCAGCATCGTTTACCGCATACAGACGGCGCGTGGTCATATGATGTCTCTGCCGCTGCATGTGTGTAATGGACTCGCCCGCCCTGCAGATGCAGCGTACCGTATATACTGTGAAATGTGTGAAGTTATTGGCTACGTGGAAGCACCGGTTTGACGTCGATTCGAACTTTCTGTCATATCCTGCTCCTTTGTCCCTCGTACAATGTCGCCCAAAATGTCATCAGTTGATGGCAGTGATTACCTCCCGCAAGCTTCATCAGAATCCGCTCTGTATTTGTGCTAAACGAAAGAAATGCCGGTGTAGGCACGGGACATACATTGGGATAACGGGACAGAGTGAAAACATAATAGCCTCCGCCGCGCATGCGCAGGCATAATAATAAAGCTGAACATTTGCGGGGGAGGGATGGCCGAGTGGTTAGCGTCACCGGACTGGGATCGAGAGGTCGTGGGTTCGAATCCCGGTGTCGCAAGAAGTGATGGGCAGTGATGGAATTTGTAAATATTTATCATGTTTAAGTTTCATCCTATGTTAATGTATGCGTGCGTTCTTTGTTTCGGTTTGTATTAATTAAGTTACGGCATTGTGGACACCTGGCGCTTAGTAGCTGCCTATGCTCCGTGCTAAACTTGTGTTATATTTGGTTGACTTGAAGGCCTGCGTGCCAAAGCTTTGTAAGTAAGTAAGTAAGTAAGTAAAATGTCGATTTGTATAGCGCATTACGCGAAAACACCGCTAATGCGCTAAACGAGACGTAGTGTCACTCAAACAGATGCGTTTTCAAGTCACGTCGAAACTGTTCTGTTATACAGTGTAGTGCTGTCCTGCGTTGCAGCTTGCTTGGTGCGTCATTGTAGCAAGTTGCGGTTGTCAACTTGATTTCAATAAAGGCTATTATTATTATTATTATTATTATTATTACGAAATGTGTGAAGGTCGATTAATATGATACGTGGCTAACTGGTCTCCTGCTCTTGACAAGCATCTCACAACATCCTAGCTGCAATAGATGCTGCTGCTGCAGCGGTGCTGTGTGGCCAGCGTACATCATGGCTTCAACGGTTGCGTTGCGTTGCGTTGCCGTCGGTAGTTGATGTTGACGATGAACGAAGATGCGAAGCGCTGGAAAACAGATGCGCAAAAATAAGCAGCAAGTGAACGGAGAGGTCGACAGCGGCGAGGGCAGGCGGGCAGGTAGTGGTGCGTGGAAAGAGGGAAGAAATGTACTCTACAGGTAGGTCGAGCAGCTGGAGTGGACTGCGGCAGAGCTGTGTACGTGGCGTAGCAGCAGGCGGTCTAGTCGACTGCTGGCTGTTTGGAGGTCTTGATGTGAGTCGACCGGTGATACTGACATACACAGATGAGTTGACTAGAGCCGCTCCACTCCACTCGCAGCGCAGCATGTCACTTGTACGCTCTACACTACATCGCAGATTGGTTGTCGACGTCGACGCTATCAGCATTGTTATCACTTATCAGCATCACTACTAGCAGCTCAGCTGCAGCAGCAACCACGGCGCACACGAGAGAAGATTCAATGACGTAGTCGTTTCAAAGTCCCGATTCAATATATAAATCCCGAGGGGATTTAGTAAGTAAGTAAGTAAGTAAGTAAGTAAAGTATTAGAGCCTCAGCCTAAGTTAAATAAGTAACAAGACGAACATTGTTTTCTGTTATTTTACACGACGCCGTTGACCGCTAACGGCGTCAGTAAGTAAGTAGTCTAATCCTGTGCATAAATTCCTACGTACAAGATACATGTCGACTGGCGTGTGGCGGGAAAGAGCAGCGCTGTTCACGCAGGTGGTCCTCCGTGGTTTCTCAATGCAATACTAGGCCTACGTAGCTATACAAGTCGACGCGCGTTAAGTCTGTTAGCCACTTTCTTTCTTTCATAGCGTACTCCACACGAACCGTCGCGCGGCCTATCTGCGACAGCTGAGCTTCTTGTAAATACCGAATTTCACATGACAGTTCCTAGGGAGATCAGTCCGAATGACGCCCTTACGTGAGTCAGCCGTTGTGTTCCTGTCTCTTGTTTGCGCAACCTGCTAGCGATGGCTACGTTTCTTGTTTAACCCAGTCATGTTGATTTTGTCCCAGTTTGACACAAAATTTAATAGCGCGATCCCATTTTATCACCGCCGATTTAGTCTGAAAAAATGATGACGTAATGACGTCAGCTGTAGATGTCTTGTCGTAATCCAGCTAACAGACAGACAGACAGACAGACAGACATACATACATACATACATTTACATACAGACAGATTCTGACAGACAGAAAGAAAGACAAACAAACAAACACATGCAACCAAAAATAGACACCCTGCCGGCCAGCGACGTAAGTATGTAAAGTGTTGTCTGCGTCACGAAGAACTAACAGGTGGCTTACCTGGCGGGCACAGGCAGTTGTTGTCACTGACGTCACGTGGTCGTCGCACCTTGGCCAGCAAGTACGAGTCTAACTTCTAAACCACAACAACACAAAATTCCGACTAAAACTCGCTGAATAATCAGTTTTTTTTCGCTTGAATACATTGAAACAGCGACAGCAAGCGACGCGTAGTGAGTATGATTCAGTAATTAAGTTCATTGCAACATGTGTGACTCAGTGAGAGACATTTTGATTCGTTTCATGACATTTCACATTATTATTTTTGTTACCGTTGTCAAAGAAACTAATTTATTTCAGACTAAGTTCATGATGTTTAATGTTCTAAGCAATATCGTGTCTCACAAGCAAATGTACGTAACGAATAAAATGCAACATAACAACCAAAGATCAATAAAGATAGCATTATACAATTTAATACAAACGAGAAACGTGAAAGGATTGAGCTACAAAACTAGTCAGAAACTGCACAACAAAATGAAATTCAGAAATGTAAACATTCAAGACGGACCTCCACTCCACCACATCTCACACTATCACTGTTTTCCTATTACTTTTTCGTATTTGGTGAATGACCTAGGTAGAGTATACAAGGTGCGACTAATGAAAACTTCAGTTTCATTATTCATGCAAACAACCCTTGAGAATAATCGTAGAAAGTTTCGTAATAAAAATTAAACTATTTCTGAAAAATTGCATTTTTATCCGGGGTGTTTTGGCCACACCTTGTATTGTACTGTTTTGGTAAAATGTATATTGGGCAGCCACGCATCAGCAATCACTCAGATACCACTATTATTTCACTGTATCTCATCCGTTCACCTGCTCACTACAACACAACTCGGGCAGAGACTTTGTTACCTCAAACTATTTCAGGTAACAAAATGGACGACGCAGAATTCGCCGAGGCATTTGCTGCCTCGGCGAATTTGCGCGTTATAAATGTCTTTATTATTATTATTATTATTTTTGTTTTTTTTTGTTTTTTTATTTATTTTTTTTATTATTATTATTATTATTATTATTATTTCTGATGGTTACATGTAATACTCTTCATACTCTTCATCATACAGACATATTTCCCAGTTTTCTAACTAATTATTTTCCGACAGTTAAAATAAAATGAATTGCTTATTCTTCCTCAGTTATATCCTATTAAAAATTTAAAATTCATTTCCCCTTATAATAAATAACGTAATCGTATGTGGAGTGTTAATACCTGTTGGACAGCGGAGTCGATGTGATCAGCAGTCAGTTGATTGACGTCTTCAAAGTCACGTCTCAACAAGTCCAAGTCAGCACGTAGCTGAGACAGTTGAGTCCAATAGAGCACGACAGTCCAGGCTGTCAGTAGACACGCCAGTCCACACACAGTCCACGCTGTGATCACAGAGACTCGGCCGCGCTCTGTCCTTACGTCACACATGATCGAAGACTTGCATGCTGAGGAAGGTGATGATGATGACGATGATGATGACGGTTTTTCACAGTCGACGAGGCGAACTGTTGAGTCTGACTGTGACGACATCTTGACCTCGTGATCAGTGAAGCGTGACGATTATCACTTCACATCACTCAACTATCTCGCTGACTGCATGACTTAATGACGACTTGACTGCGACTCGACTGACTAGACGCTGCCGATGCGGATTAAGCCAACCAGCAGCAGCAGCAGCAGCAGCAGCGAGGGCGGCGGTCAGCTGAGCGAACGGCTCAAACTACAACACAGCGGGTCGAGCTGCTGTAGTTTTGTGGTACGCAGGACGTGGAAATGCGGCACAACTTGCGCTAACTGTGTTGGAAGACACGGAGGACAAACGACGTCAAGAAAAACCTAAAAGACGGTTGTTGGGTGATATCATTGATTATTATGATCACTTCATCTTCATCAACGTCGACTGCAGCAGAAAGAGCCGTGCTGGTAGTGGTAGTAATAAAACAGACACTGTCGCGAGGTTGTGTACTGCATGACACCAGAATAATATTATTACAAAAGAACATTCAACATTGATTTAACGCCACAGTCGATACATCACTTTCGGCAGCATCTGTTGCCAGTTCCGCTCAGATACAAATTAAACGTCTGTCTGAACGTTGACAAATTACACGCGATGTCGCCGTGTAATTGCCTTATTGACGGTTGACGCTGCGCTGTCTCACGCATCATAAATTCTACACGACTCTAACATCTCTTCACATTCTCTCTCGAAACCTTCGTTTCCTCTCGACCTGCTGCAGTGGGACAGCGTTGAACCCATTCCACGTCGAGTGCTGCGGTGTTTAGTGTTTTTTTCTTACGCGGTTTGTATTGTTAATCACACTTCTTCTTATTATTAGCTTTTAGACGTCAGCTTATAAGAAGTCTGCTGTCACCGAGAAGCCGCGCGATGCTTCGTGTCTGTCTGTAGTTAGCTTCAACAGTAAAATACATCGAGCGCAGCCTTTTATTATCAGTTACTTCGGCTTCGGATTTACCACTGCGTACAGTTAAATTCTGCTCTGTTGTCTTCGGCGTAGCGTCGAGGCTTCTTGTCATAAACAACATTTACTGATGCGTGGCGCTGTGTCGTCCGTCTTCCGTGATCAATAAACGCCGTCTTTAAATGCTATAACCTATACTCCACCGTCGAAACGTTGACCACACACGACGGTCCAGCAGTCATCGATGCAAAGGCCAGATAGGTCTATTGGTCGAAATTCGCTATTTTTACCTCAGTTAAGGGGTTCCCGTCGGGACGTTGCCGTAACGCTTGGTACGCAAAAACTAGGATGGTGTGGCTACCCGATGGTGAAAATTTTTGAAGAAACGTTTATTCATTTCAACAGAATCCACAAACATGACAGACAGACGGACGGACGGACACCGCCTGACGGCATAGGCCGCGCTTATGCATAGCATCGCGCGGCAAAAATCTAAAATATTTTATTCTTCAAGCACAAGTTTTAGTCACTGCTATATATATATATATATATATTTAATTTTAATTGACATGTTTTGTATTCTTGCCGACTCTGTTGAACATAGTGCGCCCATCACTCGTTCATGCATTTACAGTCCGTCGTCGTTTATGTTGCTCGACTTCACTCACGTCTCCTGCTGTATCTCAGTCAAACAAACTCACATTTCTTAAGTGTTTATGGATGTCATAATAAACTTTTAAGGAAACTAATGTAGTTTAATTTGAGATAATAAACGGATAATTAGCGATGAAGTCCAAACAGCTGGAGGAGCGCTGAGTAACGCATAATTGCATGCTGTGAAACTAAAATCTGCTTCAGCGATCAGCTGACATCTATTTTCACGACATTTTGAGCTGAACTTTTGTGTCATGTTATACACCGTGTTCAGAAAAGAATACATTTGTTTTTGGCTATATCTCAGTTGGTGGTTGACATCTATACACAATTTTCTGCAGAACATAACAGAATAATCCGCCAGCTAAATTGACAATCAATAATCCAACAATAGCGGTAAAAACTAAGTAATACGCCGCTAATATATATTAATTAATTAATATTAACTTCTTAAATCTGCCAGTGCTTTTATAAATAATTGGAAAAAGAAGACTAACGGGCTGTAATAACAGACGCCGACGATGAAGTCGTAATGAATCATAACCGACTAAGAGAAGCCGTTGAGTAGACTCCCGCTGAAAGACTCACGGTATGATATAACAGTGTTGATAGGTCTTCGTTGATCTGCGTGATCAGTGGTAGAATTTTCGACGAGTAAGAATGCATTCAGCTGTGATTATCTCCATTCTGCTGGTTGTCATGGTGATGAGTGCCTCCACGGCAACGAATCAGCGCGAGACGCCGTTCGATACGCTGCCGCGGAACGACACGGATGTCAGCAACGCAACTGATGCGGAGGACAGCGGCGGTCATTCCGAGACCACCAAGTCGAACAACGGACCTGCCGCGGATGACGCAGACAATGTTTCTATGTTTAATAACTCGATGAACATTGACGAGCAGGAACAGGACACAAATCACAACGAGTCACAGTGCAGCATCAACTCGAACCAATACAACAAACTCATCAACAAACTCACGGAACTTGATGAGCAGTTGGAACTACTACAGAGTTCTGTTGATCAACTTGACCTCGGTACACCAACAAAAAGACTCGCAGGTACGTACGTCGTACTGGCAACCAGTACAGTCTGGTATACTCGTAGCATGATTACGAGAAGTAGGTAGAGTTATATATAGGCCTACATGCGTCACTCCATCAGAAGACAGCCGGTTTGGTATAATGGTTTTGGTGAAGTTGTGTTTGTTTCTTTGTTTGTTTGTCTGTTGCAACATTACGGTAAACCAGTTGCAGTTAAGACTTTTAAAATGGATCATGAGTTCATATGGGCGTAGGTATAGTAGGGTTTAACGTACCACTCGACACATTATAGGTTATTTCGGAGACGATTTTATGGGTCACATGACCCAACCAACAGTGTCATATATAGCACTGAAGGACGATGGTTAGTCAACCAGGTCAAGGGCCAGTTTCACCAGGCTCAGCTCATTAAAAGGTAAAGAAAAAAGATGTAACTACAAAATTTCTATGTATATTGCACCATGAAGACCGAAGACACAGAGGCGCTCTGACGATACAACTAAACCAAGCAAGATCAAATCCCGATACAGCTGACCGACCTGTAAGAACTGCTCGTACCTTTGTGCACCATTATAATAATACATAATACTGTAGCATACAGACAGTTTTCTTAATATTCCCCTTCCTCCAGGCCAACATCACATCTCAGATGTGGCCAAGTGGAGGTCAGTGGATCCAGGATGGCGCCAAAGTCACTCCAGAGTACAGGCCAAAACAACCCGGACTGATTATGCCTCACACAGCACATGGACTCCACTCAATTGTTGCTTTCCTGTAACTGTACTGAGCAAACGATGACATCTATGCGTGTCTAGGATGTCCAGCAGGCTTCACTGACTCGTTCAGCAGCTGCTACATCGTCGTCACTGACAACTTGCCTTGGTCAGTGGCCGGACTGCGCTGTCAGGCTCTGCATCCACGCGCTCACCTGGTCGTCATTGACAACTACTACGAACAGTACACCGTCGCCGACATCATTAGCCAAGAGTTCAAAACAAGTGAGATGATGCACTTGGGTGTTGCCGCGCGATAAGCACGGCCTGCCGTCGTGTGGTGTCCGTCCGTCCGTCCGTCCGTCACGTTCGACACCAATAAACAAATCTTCAAGAAATTTTCATCATTTTCGTAGCCTCATCACCCTAGTTTCTCCATACCAAACATTAGGACAATATTCCAACGGAGACCCCTAACAGGGCCAGGGCGCCGAATGCAAGAGGAATAGGCAAAAATAGCGATTCTGGACCAATATCTGGCTTTGACATCGTCATCGACGACTGGTGATATGTGTCATAACAGTTTCGGCGGCGGAATAGAGTGTATCACAACAGACGCTGACGACGATTGCCACGCATTAGTGATGCATCCACGCTTAGTGAAGCTTGTTTGTGACAGCAAGGCTCGACGTCGTTTTAGCACTCGACGGGTAACCAGCCGTAGAGAACAGAACAGAATTTACTGTACGAATTTATTGTAAATTTAAGCCGAAGTAACTAATAATAAAAGACTGCGCTCGGTGTATTGTACTGTTAAAGCTAACTACAGACAGACACGAAGCATCGCGCGACCTCTCTGCGACAGCAGAGCTTCGGGTTACGTCACGCCGTCATGTGAGATATTTTGAGGCATGTTTATTTATTTCTGTGTTAACATGATCAACAGAAAACAGTTCTAGCTGTAGTCGCGCGATGGATCGGCAACAGTTGTGTTGTCATGCCTAATGGTTCTGGCGTCGTGCCGTTAAATGTTGGGTTAAATTAACCAAATGCAAATCACTGGGCCAAGAAAGCGGCGAATGACTGACATCATCTAGTGAATGTCTATAAAGCGCACGGGGCGAGATTTGCTGTGGCTGGTGCTAAAAGATGGATGTGTCTATCGCTGTGTGCGTGAAGGTGGTGACGAGTTGTGAGCATCGCGAGCCGTTCATCTGACTCATAGAACGGTTTATTTGTTATCGTAGCAATAGCTAGACTACACACAACAACAGTGAAGAACTAATGCGAAAAAACTAAAATGTACATGCAGTAAATAAGTAAAAAAATTAAACAACTGATGGCGTAAGAGCTACTGTAAGACTGTGTGGGATCAACGATCTTCTAAATCTCTCGGTTCATGTCTGTGACAGTTCAAATGTTTTTGCATGGCGGAGTCTGTTCACAGTGTTCAAATCACTCACAATAGGCAGCAGGTAGTGCAGAGATGATTTTTCTTTCAAAACATTACGCAGGAAAACAGTTGCGTGAGATGTTCGCGACGGGCCCGCCTGGAGTCTATAAACAACGTGCCCAAGAGTAAGTTTACTACGTGATAGTGCAGACAGCGAGCGTCACTTTCACTCGCGACCACAGACCACGAAACCTGTCTGAAAGTACTGTACCGTCAAAGTCGTCACCACCCCCCCCCCTCAATTATTAAAAATTATTTAATAGAGGTATTTAAGATATTAAAAGGTTACGATGACATCGGTGAGGATATATTTTTTGTTCGATCAAAATCCAGTTTAAGAGGTCATCAATTAAAGTTACAAAAAAGACTGTTAGGCTCGACGTTGCGAAATATTCTTT
>Ga0209149_1002088_pt1 | contig 10897 bp, 7 predicted proteins | sample WorMetTyACAVOLI2_FD_187423 | JGI IMG/M metagenome (GOLD analysis project Ga0209149, IMG submission 187423) | Marine gutless worms symbiont microbial communities from Max Planck institute for Marine Microbiology, Germany - Olavius algarvensis... ...
GGGCACAACCCGTCTCCATACCCCCACCCCCTTACCTTCACTTGGCCACATCTGAGATGTGATGTTGGTCTGGAAGAAGGGGAATAGTAAGTAAACTGTCTCTGTGCTGCCGTATTATGTACTGTTATAGTGGTGCAGAAAGGTACGAGCAAGATCGAGATCAAAGAAAGAAACCAAGCAAGATCAAAGCTCGATATAGTCGATCGACTTGCCGTTGCAAGTCGGTGGACTATATCGAGCTTTGATCTTGCTTGGTTTAGCTGTATATTATCCGAGCGCCTTTGTAACTTTTGATCTTCATAGTAAATTTTCGTATACGAAAAATTGGCAAAATGTGAAAATTCGGGTAATTTGATGCCCCGTAGCTCCAATACCATGCGTCATACAAAATAGTTAACCAGACCGGGGAAACTCCCTGGCCCTTGGATTACAACGTGTGGTGAACAATGTCTCTTTGCAGTGCATCCCTTGGATGTAGGCTGGTGTGTGTAAGTTGCCTGTCTGACCCCGTTCAATTTTGAGGTTTTTGGGGCAAATGACCCCTATACGGAAAATTTTTGAAAATCCCATGTACATTTCGAGATGACATGGATTCACGTATCGTGGCCAAATTTGGTGAAAATCAGCCGTTGGTAAAAGTTACCGAAAAGTCATTTCATATTGTTAACAAATAACCCGGCTGTGCGGGAACTGTCCACGCCTCCCATTTTATTCCCACCTCGCCACTGGCACCCAAAATTTCCTGAACATTCTCGCCACATGACCTGTGCAGTGTGCAGTGTGCACGTGTACCGAATTTGGTCTGGATCGCAAATTTGACTGGATAGCTTGAGGTTTGCTGGAGTGTATTCCCAAAAGTGATTACGATATAGGCTGAAAGCCTGCTATGCGGATTTTAGCCTACAAAAAATACATCAGCAGCTGTTTACAATATTTGTATAGTTTTCGTGTTAATTACCTCAGACAAAGAAGGAGGTACATGTTTTTGCCCGTTTGTCTGTCTGTCTGTTAGCAGGATTACTGAAAAACACGTGCATGGATTTGGATCAAATGTTGCGACAGATGTCGGGACATGGACGAACTGATTAACTTTTGAGCTCGATCTGGATCATAGTCCGGATGCCGGAACCGGATTTCTTTCTCCGATATCGTATAGGCTACGGAACTTTGCAGTCATGCCTAGGCTGCCAGCAAGCTGCGCTGCTACGTGGAATTTTGCGTCCCCTCCCACGTATACCTATTGGCGGCGCGCCGCTAGAGCGAGCCGTGGTTTTAAAATGATTTTATTCACTGAGTCGTCGGAAGACCTTTGTCGGAGGTAAATATGGTCTACCGAGTGCCCTTCTAGTTTAGTGTTTCTGTTTGGCAGCGTTGTTGGTTGTATTGCAGAATACAATAGTGTGAATAATGCACTGGATGAAATCAGTGCATTTATGGATGTATTAGAAGAACGCAATGACCATCTGTTTGCAAAGGTGCAGCAGCTTCTGAAGGACAGTCACCATGCACGACTGCAAGCACAAGTAGACCAAGAATCAGATCAGGAGAAGCCTTCAAATAGCCAACAACCTGCATCTTCAACTGACGGACAGTGACATTCCACTTTCTTTATCTTTACCTGGTTGACTAACCATTGTTCTTCAGTGCTAGCCTATTACACTGTTGGTTGGATCATACGACCCGTAAAATCGTCTCTGAAATGACTTAGGCGTATAATGTGTCCATTGGTCGTGTGGGACGTTAAACCCTATATAGATCATACTTATTTTTATTACTGATAGCAGCATTTAAAACAGCAAGTTCATTGACGTATTGTTCGCTGTACTGTGAGCAAACAGTTTGGTTCGTCAAGACCACTTTGGTGAATTGGTAATGCATTACATTTATTAGTCATCTCTCCCGAAATGACTTATAAAATCGGTCAAATGTTCGTCTTTGCGTCCATTCATCCGTGCAGTGTCATCATCTTCAGAACCCTAAGGCTCTGAGACCACTGGCCCACTGGGCCGACGTCAATGAAAGTTGGCGTGTATATTCTATGGATCATGTGACTAAATTATAGACAGTGAAATTTTAATTTTGGCCCCTGTACTGCGCAGGGATACGGGAGAGATGACACACCCAACCGGGGTGCTTATTTCTGTTGATAATTTATTATCAGGGTGACCACTTGTCTGGAAAACCTGGAAAGGTCAGGGCATTTGACGGTTCATGGCCGCCATAGCTAACAGCCTCCATAGCTAACTGCAGGTATGTGGGAAAACCTAAAAGTACAGGGCCCGATTCTCAAAAGTTCCTAAGTCAGACTTAAGCTTAAGATTTTTCTAAGAAAAACAGGACAATTACTAATTCTCAAAAGTTCTTAGGCAAAACTTGGGGAAATATTTAGGAAACCTATCACCCTGTCTTACGAATAAGAAATGCTAAGAACATGTTTTGAGAATTTTCTTAAGTATTTCTTAGGAATTCCCAACTCCTTGACTTAGAAAAAACTTATGCATGACTTAAGAGCAAGAACTTAGCTATCGCAGACAGATCGCGCGTCAGCTGTGCACACAATACGTTGAGGTCATTCATAGGCCTAAATATTACACTGTGACCTTGAAATCTAGGTTAAGGGTCACTCAAGATCACTGGAAAAGGAACCATTGGACAGATCATACGCAACTTCGGACTTAATATTAGTCGAGTTATTTGACTTAAATATTATCGTGACCTTGAAATGTGGGTTGTTAGAGGTCACTCAGCCTTTCATCCTTTCGGGGTAGATAAATGAGTAGTAGGCTGCAAATAGATATGCGCAACCTCAGTCTGGGGAGGCGCCATCTGGTGAACGCTTACGAGGTGGAGGCAGGCATTGGTGTAATTGCAGGTAAAACTGTGTGATCCATGCCTGAGCGCCTTGAGTGTGAGGTTCTACAAAAAGTGCGCTATATAAATACACTTACCTACCTACCTACCTACTCAAGGTCACTGAAAGTGGTACCATTTGAAAGCTTGGGTTTCCTATTTGCCTTCCATAGTAACTGTGGCCGTATCTGCAGCCATTTTGGAGATATTCAGCGTCAAAGAATGGCCTGACCTTGAAATCTGGGTTTGGGGTCTTTCAAGGTCATTGAAAATGGCGCAGTTTGATAGACCATGTATGACTTTCTATTAGTCCGCCATTGTAACTATAGCTCTATCTTGTGCCATAGGTCACTCAAGGTTATTGAAACTGGTGCCATTCAAAAGCTTGGGTGTGGTTTCCTATTTGCCTTCTATAGTAACTATGGCAATATGGCATCGTTTGCGAGATATAGCGACTTATTGGTAGAAAATCGCGAAATTTTTATACCCCACCTGTATTTAGCGCCTCCACAGGAGGTGACTCCGTCGGAATTTCGTGAAGATGTTTGATGCCAGTAAAACTGGAATGATTGGGCTACCGTATGGTGAAAAAACTGACGATATGTTAAGCCGTTTTTATCTGATACCGGAACCTCACGGACGGACAGACAGACGGACATAATTGCTATATCAATATCGCGCGTCAGTATGCTGACGCGGGATAAAAACTAAAGAAAATCTTAGGAACTTTTGAGAATCGGGCCCCAGGGATGTTAACAAGTTGAGAAGGCTCAAGACCAAGACCAGGTTCTTAAGAACAACCAAGGATTAATGCCGAGGACTACATGCATGGCTGCTACTAGCTAGAAGCTGTGGTAAAGATAAAGGCACAGAGTTAACTGTGTGAGCTTTATCATGGGCAGTTGCCCGTCGAATGATACGAGATTAGAGGCCAAACCCGAGTTTCACAGTGGGATGAGAAAAGGGTGAGTGAGACCAAAGAAGGGTGTCATGGCCTTTTCTCAGTATCTCTATTTGAATTTTGGAGGCTTAAAATGGTTTGAAATTTTATTTTCAGGTCAGTGGTCGATTATTTATGTCAAATGTTTCAACTGAGGCCCATCTTCTCTTGCTGAGTGCTGTGACTGATGACCGAAAAGTTTGGTGTTGGGGTCGTTTATACGTGTTTCGCGACCCTTAAATGCTCTAGGGGAGCTTACAGCGTACACCAGACTCCCCAGCTGGGGGAGGTGGGGATCGCTGCCACTGTCTCCAAGAACTCCATCCCCCCGCTCTCGACCTGCGGGCAAAACGCAACCCCACTACTTCTTAGGCGACGTTCGTCATATGTCATCGCAAATCCGTCTATGGTCTGTCGTCTGAGACGTTGTTGCACCCTATTCAAAGGCAGGGTTCGAATTGTAAATAAATAAGAACCGGAACGCCGAGCGTCGAGGCGCGAGAATCGAGGCCCGCAGGGCCGAGAGCGGGGTGAGGTTCTTGGGGAGGGGGCAGCCACTGCCAGCCCCCCTCCCCACCAACTAGGGAGTCTGGGGAGAGCTGTAAGCTCCCGCAGCGGGTCTGGGGCAGAGCCCCAGCCGAAATCGAATTTGTGCTTTTTCGTCTTAAAACATGACATCTGGTGGCAACAAATTTAGTGATTTTCGTGAGAGTCAGCTGAGCAAATTTCGTTAACTTTACACAGTAAGGGCAATATTGCCCAGCAAGAAACAAAACAACTCTTTTTATCTTCTCGTAAAAGTCAAATCGCTAGTGCTATTAACTCAGTCAATCAAATAGTTTAGGCCTACGAATATGATAGTAGCGATATTCCTGCTTATCTGGTTCGCTTTTTCTGGACTGATTGTCACACGCGGCACGGTGTCCACGTGTGAGCCATTTTTTGACATACGGTAGGGCGTTGAAATAGTCAAGCGATGGTCCAACTAGGCTGACGAATATGAGGTTAGACAGTCGTTCTACGCCCAGTCGGTTGCGCAGTGGTGTGCATATTAGGTTCATTGTACTGAACCCACGTTCTGCGTCAGCCGATTTGATCGGAATCGTGTCAATTGCAGCACTGAATACCGCTAGATCTTCCGCAAAGTGCGAGCTTACATCATCCATGAAGTCTTGGAACCTTTGCGTGCCTTGCTGAAGTCAACCTGAAGCCTATCGCACAGCTTCTTCCGGTACACGTGTCGAGTAGAACTCTAGTAGCCTATAGTACAGTAACAAACAGCCCAGTACTTAATCTTAGCTTCAAAATAGCCAGGAATGGAAGCAGACTTATCTACGCAACAAAAGCTATCTGAATTTCATTCGGAATTTCCAGAAAATGAACCGGAACGCTGTTCCGGTCCAATTCGAACCCTGCTCAGAGGGTTGAACTTTTCGTAATATTTTACACCATTTAATAGCGTAAGGACTTGGCCAGTTTGTATTAATATTTTCGTAAAAATCTCCTGAACTGTAGGCACTTGTGAACTTGCCTCGTGGTAAAGCTCTCATATAGTTTGTGCCTTCATCTTTACCATAACTACTGGCGAGTAGCAGCCAGACATGTTGTCCTCGGCCTTGGTTGTTCTGAAGAACCTGCTCTTGGTCTTGAGCCTTCTCTCCTTGTTAACATCCCTGTAGGCCTAGTTTTAGCTGGGTTTCCCCATAAACCTGCGGTTAGCTATGGGGGCCCCTAGCTATGACGGGCTGTGAGTGACAGCTGTCAGGGAAATGTCAGGGATTTTACTAAATGTCGGGGGAAAATCTTGTCAGAGAAAAGTTGCCTAAAACTGTTTATTGTAAGTTGCATATTTGCGTCCATACAGGTATTTAGTGGGGAGTTATTCTGTGTTTATATTAAATGTATGGTTTCAGATCATGCACTGTTGCATTTCTGCCCCCACCACTGACAGTAACACTAGTACGGGCATGATATGAGTAACACTTAACATGCCGAGTACCGCGAACTATCAGGGAAATGTCGGGGAATTTCACGTTGTCTTGAGAGTGGTCACCTTGTATTATATAGCTTTGTCGTAGCCTAGTAGGGCTGCAAAGCGATTAATTTGTAAAATACACTCTTAACGAATTTGTGAGGAGGTTAGCAAGCAACAGCTAAATACTGGCTTAGACCAACAGAACTGAGGCAGTAATGTACCTAATACTACACTATGTCTGAGAAAAAGGGACCAGAAGTACTTTGCCGCTCGGCGCTCGGTGCTGAAGAATTGTTGTCGTCGTCCTTCCACCCCACTGTTCCCCTTGCCCAAGGAGGTGAGCAGTAAATTTAGCTATGGCAGACATAACGCACTCAGCATCATAAAACGCATGAACGTAATAACCTCAGCGAACGCGTGCGCCACTATAGACTGCCGGAGACGACCTGTCCGTTTGTCCATCAGCCCGTGTGTTCGTTCGTTCATTTGTCAGCTACCAAATTTGAAACGCAGTATTTTGAAAATGAATGAACACAATTTAATGCAAATTGGCACAAGTGGTCCTCGGGCAAGGGCATGCAACGGTCAACCTCAGGGGTCAACCTCAGGTCAAAGTTCAGGGTCATAGAAGGCCAAAGTTAGATTTGGAGCCGTGGGGAGACATCATTCTCGACCTCGTGAGTCGAGCAGATGGAGGCATACAATTAGCAACGAACATGTTGACATTGAATAGGGGATAGAGTGCTGCACAGTTTTAACATTCGTCTTGCCCACTCACCTTTTTGTGATTGGTTCAGTTGTTTACTTTTGATGTTTGTTTTGGTTGTTGTACATTTGGATTGTCACCAACATAGCTAAGCAGTTTGCTGGAATATATCCACAAAGACCAGAAATGTTAACATGTTTTAACAGTTTTTGTATATTTTAAAGTTATTGTATTGTTGTTACATGTAATTCTGTATTCAGTCTATGGGCCTTTTGGCTTAAATGTCAACCAACATATAGCTGAAATTGAAATACAAAACTTTAAATAACACTTGCATAATGGATAAGCGGTCTGTTGTCTGACACACTACCAGTCAACGAATAGGATAGAGTACCACTACCAGTACTCAGACGGTGACAAACCAATACGACGACATGAGAGTGGGAGAGAGAGAGCTTCATTTGCCACAAGCAATGAATAACAAATGAAAACAACAGTCAACCATCAAATGTGGCAGGTTGCCAGAAAAGGGACACAGATACCATCATGCTGGCGACGTTAACAATTAAAAAGTAAAATAAACATGAAGAAACACAAAACATAAGTAAGTAAGTAAAAAGTCGATTTATATAGCGCATTGTCGTGAAACCTCGAATGCGCTGAAAAGCAGAAAAACACTAACACTGAAAAGTGCACAGTGTTTTTCAGAAAGATCTAAAACAACTAGAAAACGTTACTAATAAACAATAACTTAGCTATTGCAAACAGATCGTGCGTAAGCTGCGCACAGTACACAATACGTCGACGGCATCTATGATAACCCCGTAACCTTGAAATGTAGGTTAAGGGTCATTCAAGGTTACTGGAAATTGAACCATTGGGTACCAGGGATAGATCAGACACGACTTACTATTATTATTTATTTGATGTTGAATATTATCGTGACCTTGAAATGTGGGTCAGAGGTCAGTGGTCACTCAAGATCATTTAAAATGTTACCATTTGAAAGCTTGGGTACGGTTTCCTATTCGCCTTCCATAGTAACTATGGCCTTATTTTAGCCATTTCGGAGATATTCAGCGTCAAAGAATGACCTGACCTTGAAATCTGCGTTTGGGGTTGTTCAAGATCATTGAAAATGACGAGGTTCGATAGACCATGTATGACTTTTTATTGGCCCGCCATTGTAACTATAGCTCTATCTTGTAGCGTTTTCGAGTTATTTGATGTTGAGTTGAATAATATCGTGACCTTGAAATCTGGTTTAGAGGTCACTCAAAGTCATTGAAATTGGTGCCATTCCAAAGCTTGGGCGCGGTTTTCTATCCGCCTTCTATAGTAACTGTGGCCGTATCTGTAGCCGTACGTTGTGAGATATTTAGCGTCAAAGAGTAGGAACTCGTATGCGATCTATCAAATGGTGCCATTTCCAATGACCTTGAACGAACCCTAACCCTGTTTTCTAGGTGTGACCTTGTAAACAGGGTTAGGGTTCGTTCAAGGTCATCGGAAATGGCACCATTTGAATCATAGATCGTATACGAGTTCCTATTCGCCTTCCATAGAAACTATGGTGCTATCTTGTATCGTCTGCGAGATATAGCGACTTACTGGTAGAAAATCGCGAAATTTTTATACCCCTCCTGTATTTATCGCCTTCGCAGTTTTTCTTAAATCCAAACTGCAAGTCCTCTGAACAAAACAGATGTTCATATTTGTGAAGAATGCAGTACTCAAATATCTTAGATATTATGGGGATTAAAGTAATAGGCCTATAATTAGCGACAGAGCTTAAATCACCAAGTTTATCTTTGACCACTGGCACTGTTATACCAAATTTTTACCAATCCCAAAGCCATCTGGGACAAGGTCATGTTCGCAAATCATATGAAAGAAATACACTGTGAGGCAAAAAAACTTGATCCTTTTTTTATTTGAGCATAACTTTCGAAAATACTGTCCGATTTTAATAATTCTTTCACTGTTGCAGACAGAAATTATCTGCCCACAAACGCATAATTAAATTTCCCACTTCACCTATAGTTTGTTGCTGCAGTACCTTGAAAAATGCAAACGTAATAGACTTCTTCACAAAAACTGTTGAATAAATCTGCAATGCATACGGTAATTTCTTTGTTGTTACAAAGCAGGAAATTCTGGTGATATCTCTTACTGACTTCTTCGATGCTGCTTCACGACGTCATAATGACGTAATACTGTTCATGCATTGCCAGCGATACGCAGACTGTCTGGTAACGACTTTGTGTTTAAACAGGACAGTGCACCAGCACACCACGCCGTGCACGTGCAACAGTATAGAACTGCTGCGTCAAGAAACGCCAAACTTTCTTGCGTCCAACCTGTGGCCTCCAAACAGCCCAGATCTCAGTCCTGTGGATTACGAGATCTGGCAGCTGTCATGCAACATCGTGTCTATCACATACAAATTTAGTGTAGATGAATTGAAACGGCGGCTCATCGATGTCTGATGCGGTCTTGAACAGTCGATTTTTGACGAGGCTATTGACCAGTGGCAAGGAAGACATAGAGCGTGTTCCGTGCTAAACGAGGACATTTTGAGTACAGCTTGTAAGTAAGTAGGTAAGAGTATTTATATCCGGTGCTTAAAAGCAAGAGTCACTCAGGCGCCGCAGCCTAGCCCTTGACAAATAACAACGTTTTCAACTGTTTTCTGAATTAGCAGAGACTGTCAGATGACTCCAGTGAAGCAGGCACCTTGTTCCAAAGCCGCGGTCTAGCGACATCAAACGACCTGTCGCCCAGACGAGTTCTGGACCATGATATGACACATGTGATGGCGCCAGACGACCACCGGAGACGGCGAGTGGCCTCAGGCGCTGACTTGCACGCGTCTGAGAGATAGGCCTACGACGAACTGACAATGTTGATTTTGTCCATGTCTGTTACATTCAATGTGACTTGTTTGACTGTTACATCTTTAATTACGAAATAATGCCAGCAACGTTGGTTAATACATTCTTGTTCATTTTACAAGGTAGTGCACTGGCAGATTTGAGGTATTGTGGTAGATTTTAGGTTACACTTGAAAATCGACATGACGTCAAATGCTTCAAACGACGTGCTCAGCTGTTGTCTGAAGCCAATCGCATCTTCTTTCTCACTCGCTGATAAACAACCTTATTGTCTGCAATAAATCTTATTATTGTTCTCTTATAAACCGTAAGTTGAATAATAAGTAGGCCTAAGTAAAGTAATATGGTGACAGTTTTGCATTTAACATCCTAGTATTGTAGCATTGAGACAAGAAGCTCAACTGTCGCAGATAGACCGCGCGACGTTTCGTGTCATTGAATATTTTGCTAAGTCACTCAAGGTCAAGGCTATTCGAAATGACACTGTTGAGTACGGCGTGTGTAAGTCCCTATTAGTATTTCATTGAAACTATGTCTGTATGTCGTACCGTTTATGAGATATTCAGCGTCAAAGAATGGCGTGACGTGGAAATTGGGGGCAGGGGTCGTTCAAGATCACTGGAAATGGACATGATAAGGCGAATAGGAAACCGATAGGTTCGATAGATCATATATGACTTTCTATTGGTCGGCCATCGTAAGTATAGCTGTATGTTGTACCATTTTCAAGTTATTTGACGTTAAATAATCTTGACCTTGAAAAGGTCACTGAAGGTCATTCAAACTGGTACCATTCGAAAGATTGGGTGCGGTTTCCTATTCGCCTTCCATAGTAACTATGGCCGTATCTTTAACCGTTTATGAGATATTCAGCGTCAAAGAATAGCGTGACCTTGAAAACTGGGTTAGGGGTTGTTCAAGGTCACTGAAAACGACGCCGTTCGATAGACCACATATGACTTTCTATTGGTCCGCCATTGTAAATATAGCTCTATCTTGTACAGTTTTTGAGTTATTTGACGTTGAATAATATCGTGACCTTGAAATCTGGGTTAGAGATCATTCAAACTGGTACCATTCGAAAGATTGGGTGCGGTTTCCTATTCGCCTTACATAGTCACTATGGCTCTATCTTGCATCATTTGCGAAATAAAGCGAGATATTGGTCAAAAATCGTGATTTTTTCATACCCCCTTGCATTCGATGCCCCCGTTAGGGGGGGGGTCCCAGTCGGAATATTGCGATACCGTGTGGTGTGAAAAACTAGAATGGTGGGGTATCCGATGGTGAAAAAATTTTGAGGATATCTGTAACCGTTTAGACACAATACCGGCCTGTGACAGACGGACGGACGGACAGACATCTTGCGACGGCATAGTCCGCGCTATGCGTACGCGTCGCGCGGTAAAAAAATCAGCAATTTAAGACTAAATTCATGATATTTAGGTTTCAACAGTTTACCAAGGTTAAGTAGCTGCACTAAGTAGGTGAGGTGGGAAACTAAAAATATCTATCGATGGCCCATAATCTTA
>Ga0209149_1002089_pt1 | contig 10897 bp, 6 predicted proteins | sample WorMetTyACAVOLI2_FD_187423 | JGI IMG/M metagenome (GOLD analysis project Ga0209149, IMG submission 187423) | Marine gutless worms symbiont microbial communities from Max Planck institute for Marine Microbiology, Germany - Olavius algarvensis... ...
AGCATCGAATTCTCTTTCCATCCATACAACATTTAGCGTGATTGCCCCAGGGGCGTCCCCAGGGGAAACAAAAATGTGGTAAAAATAGCGATTTTTGGACTTACGCATTGAATTAAGCATCGTATAAATCGGAAACTATTGAAGATAGATAGGTACATGCTGCGAGGGGTTCGGCAAGCATTGACTTGTCTTTCCATCGATGCAACATATTGCGTGATAGTCGCAGGGGCGTCTCCAGGGGAAAGAAAATGTAGGCTGCGGTACGTGAAAACGGCGATTTTTTGCACTTGCGGTTCGAATAACTGGGAAACTGTTGAAGGTAGATGGGTACACGCTGCGAGACAATTTGTAAGCATTGAATTCTCTTTCCATCCATACAACATTTAGCATGATTGCATCAGGGGCGTCCCCAGGGGAAACCAAAATATGGTAAAAATAGCGATTTTTGGACTTACGCTTTGACTTAAGCATCGTATAACTCGGAAACTATTGACGACAGATAGGTACATGCTGCGAGGGATTTGGCAAGCATTGAATTGTCTTTCTATCCGTGCAACATATTGTGTGATAGTCGCAGGGGCGTCTCCGAGAGAAACAAAAATGTGGGCTGCGGTACGTGAAAACTTCGATTTTTTAACTGTTGCAAATTACACAATTTTATAACTGTTGTAAATTACACAATTTTTGCTGCCATAATAGATTCATTTATGTCTAATTAACCGTCTGTAGCATATGTACGTGAACTTCTTGTCTACATATACTGACAAAAAGTCCTGCCATACCTCAACAACTATACAAACCAGCATCGCGCGGTTTGTCAGCGATAGCTGGGTTTGTCAGCGATAGCTGAGCTTCTTGTTTGGCCACTTGTGCTGTTGGGCTTTCGGCGGTGCTGCCGTGGCTAGATACAGCGGATGCATGTGGATGATTGTGTGCACGTGCTGACTGGTGGACAGGTGTCGTGTCGGAGTTCTGTGAAACCGAGGAGTTCGTTGCCAGCTGTCAGGCCGACGACGAGATGATCGTGATGCAGTCGGCGCACTTTGGTCGGATGCGTCTCGGTCGTTGTCTGACCGTCAACAACGGCAACCTCGGCTGTCAGCTGGACGTCCTCGACCAGCTCGATCCACTCTGCTCCGGGCGCCGACGCTGCTCCGTTGTCGTCGCCACGATCGACCACCGCGCCCTGCCGTGCACGCGCGAAGTTCGCGGATATCTCGAGGCCAGCTATCTCTGCGTCAAAGGTCCGTTCTGCAATCGCTCAGACTGGATAGGCAATCCCTGACGCACTAGACAATTTTGCGCTCCGCCATGCTGGAGCGCGACTTAGCTATAAGCGGCCTGTCTGTCCGTCCGTCCGTCTGTCCATCTGTCTGTCCGTCTCTCATACGCTGCTATCGAATCAAAACTAATGACCATAGGATCACGCGGTTTACATCATCATGTAGCTCTTGGACTCTAGTTTTTTGATACCGACTTTCGTAGATCGCACGAAAGCCCCCTTGCGACGGCTTCAGAGGGGAGTGGAGTTGGTAAAAACGGCGAAAAAACGCAGATTTTTGACCAGTAAATCGTTATATCTTAGAAACGATAGAACCAAGGCATATAATGGAAGACTAATAGGTAGTCACATACGGGCTTTCGATTGGTACCAATTTCGATGACCTTGAATGACCTTGAGCGACAGCAACGCACTACCTTATTCCATATAGCTTTTCCGGGCTCACGGCGTAGAAGTGAATAAAGATTGACCAATACTATCAGCGGCGAGAAGATAGCTCCGGGTCCGTATAGAGGTTTAATTTATCAGAAATGATACACGATAGGGCCATAGTTGTTCCGTACGTTTATACTTATTATAAAATACGTTAAAATACGCGTATTTTCCCCAAGGGTAGTATACGTTTAATACGCACAGAACAACTATGGATAGGGCCATAGTTATTGGAATGCCAATAGGCACTCGTATGCGATATATCGCATGTGGTCAGTTTCAATGACCTTGAATGATCCCTAATCCGGATTTCAGTAGCACAACATTAATTGACGTTGAATATCTCAGAAACGATACGATATATACACATGGTTACTACTGACCACTAATACACTGTGTTCCAAAAAACATGTGACTACGTCTACGATGATAACTTGAACTATAGAATTGTCCGTTTGCAATAATTTTTGGCGTACTTATTACTGAGTGTAAAGGCCATCAACAGGTGTTTTTATTTTCCAACCTTACCTATTTCATACTACTACTTTACCTTGGTAATAAATGTGCCAAAAATCTTTGTAAACGGCAGTTCTAGTTCAACTTATCATCGAAAACGTGGTCGCATGTTTTTTTTGAAACACAGTGTACAAAGTAAAATAATGGCACTATAAAATGTGGACTTAGTCCACTTTTCCATTGATGCCTTCTAATGTGTAATTTACTGAATTGTGCCATTGCCAATGACCCTGATCGACCTCCGAGTCCGAGGTCATTTCGGCTATTTTTTTCTGGTCCAAAATCCAGATCACTGGACCGAGAAAGCTGTGAAGGACTGATGACGCCATCTAGCGCACAGTGCGATGTGTTAGCTGTGCCTGGCGCCAGTTCAGCAATTGTTTCTGATACTGTACGTCTGTTTACTGAAAGCAGTGAAAAGTCACGCTATTCGGTAGTGTGAAGAAACAGTGTACAGCATTTCATGAGCGTATAATTTTAAAAATGTCGAAACTGGGCAGAAATTTTCCGCACAGAAATTCAACAAGAAATTTAGCTATCACCAACAGATCGTGCGCCACCTGCGCAAAACAAACAGTACGTCGAGGACATCTATAGTAACTACGTGACGTTGAAAGTCACGCTATTCGGTAGTGTCATTCATTTTAAGTCATTGAAAATGTATTCGATAGATCGCATACTAATTACACTACGGCTGTACCTATTTTTGTATGTTAGGCTGTAAAATAAAAATTGGTAAGATAGATAGATCGCATACGAGTTCCCATTAGCGTTCTGTAGTAGGCCTAAACATGGCGATATGACGGGGCGCCAAATACAGACACGAAGTCCACGACAGCAGAGCTACTTGTTATCGCGCGTCAGCACACCGACGCGCGATATTGATACTACAATTCTGTGTGTGTGTCCGTCCGTCACGTCTCGGTATTCTATGGAAACGGCTTAACATATTGTCATAGTTTCTTCACCACACGGTAGCCCTATCGTTCTAGTTTTATAGCTATCAAACGTCTTCGCGAAATTCCGACGGGGGCGCCAAATACATGTGGAGTATATAAATTTAGCGATTTTCGACCAATAACTTGCTATATCTCGCAAACGATACAAGATAGCGCCATAGTTACTATAGAAGGCGAATAGGAAACCGGACCCAATCTTTCGAATGGCAATGACCTTGAGTGGCCTCTAAGTCAGATTTCAACGTCACGATATTATTCAACGTCAAATAACTCGAAAATGGTACAAAATAGAGCTATAGTTACAATGGCCGAAGGGCACCATTTTTAATGACCTTGAGTGACCCTTAACCTAGATTTTAAGGTCACGGGTTTACTATTGATTCCCTCGACGTATTGTGTGCACATCTGAAGCGCGATCTGTTTGCGATAGCTAAGTTCTTGTTTAATTTGCGAGACATAACGAGTTATTGGTAGAAAATCACGAAATTTTTACACCCCACCTGTATTTAGCGCCGCCGCATGGGATGACTCCGTCGGAATTTCGCGAAGATGTTTGATAAAACTAGAATGATCGGGCGTGTGGTGAAGAAATGGTGTCGATACGTTAAGCCATTTCGATACAATACCGGAACGTGACGGACAGACGGACGGACAGACATACAGAATTCCTATGTCAATATCGTGCGTCAGCGTGCTGACGCGCGAAAAAAAAATCTAATCAGCTCAAAATATTCACTCAGTAAATGAACGTGAAGACGACTGAGTCCTTTGCCGATTTACAATGCTGATCATGCTCACAGACAGACGTGACCGACCGATTACTATACGTCGTCTATCTGCCCGCCGTAGTTCAACGGCGCGCGTAGTAATAAATCTGACTCTACAGGGCTAGAGCCCGACTAGGCCTTCTTACGTGAACGGTTATGATGGACGGCTGTGGCGTTGTAGTGGTAGCACGGCGGAAGAACGACTGTAATGGACCGGGGCCGCTCGAGGTCGAAGCAGCCAGTTCCGGCGGCTACCTAGCCAGCGTTGTGACGGAAGAGACGGGCTGCGGGTCACACGAGTCGCCGTGGCTGCTGCGGGCACCTGACGGCCAGAGGATCCAACTACGTCTGCTCGACTTCAACGCTACATCGCGAGAGCCGAGGACACAGGATGACCCGCAACAGAAGCTCATCTGTCAGGTAGACCTCTGCGACTTCGAGAGATTCATGTCTTGCTTAGCAAGGCAGCAAAGGCGGAAAAGGACGGTGGAGTCTGTAATCGCTCTTGTACAGAGACAAGTGAGTTCAGCAGCACTTCTTGTCTTCTGTTGTCAAATGCTACCGGTTGACAGTAAATACATGCGATACATGAGGCGAAGCCAGAATTTACGGTCTGTGGAGACGCTACTGTTGTCTAGAATTTTTGCCGCGCGATGCTATGCATAAGCGCGCCTATGTATATCTGTCTGTGTGTCCGTCGCGTTCGTGAATTCTGTCAAAACGAATAAATATATCTTCAAAATTTTTTCAGGATTGGGTAGCCAAGCCATTCTAGTTTTTCGGTACCAAACGGTATGGCAATACCCCGACAGGAACCCCTCTAACGGGGGCGTCGAATGCAGGTGGGTTAGGCAGAAATCGCGATTCTGAGCCAATATCTGGCTTCACTGCGTATGCTGTGAAGCGTTCCAGCGGCAGGAGCAACTGGTAAACTTAGCTGCGACGAACCATGCCAGGTATATAACACTAGTCGCTGATGAGCGGCCGAGTTTATTGATGGCCGGAAACAACGACAAAGTATATGACAAGAAGCCTCAACGTTACGCAGTGGTTAATCTGAAACCTAAGTAACAATAATAAAAGACTCCCCACGAGTTATTTTGTTGAGGCTAACTACTGACGGACACAAAGCATCGCGCGGCCTCTCTGCAATAGCAGAGTTACTTGTTTATAAATGTACACGTGATGTTCAGCATTTATGTGTGAAGATGCTCAACTGTGAGTAAACAATAGTTGTAAAAACATCTATATGAGAATAACAACATTACAAAACATGTTTTATATCCGATATTACAAGAACATGAAAAAACATTTTTTTAAACATCTTTAAAAAACATCTTCCCCCACTCGACATAGTCAAAATCGACTAACTAGCTACATAGTGTAGACTACCGGCATTACCGAGGTAGGCATGTACTAAAATAAAACAAACATTGTTGTCAGGCATAGATAAAATGATTTTGTTAGTTCACTCACTAACTAATGAAAATGTAAGTTCACAAATAAGCATCGGCCTATCCTATGGTATTTTGGGCCAAGTCACTATATTATAAATGTTTTTAAAAATAAAAAAAACATACACAGAATTTTAAAAAAAACATTAAAAACATGTTTTTATAGAAAAATAAAAAATAAACATAAAATACGTTCTTAACGTCTATGGTGAACAAAAATAAAATAGAAAAACTACTCGACCCAAAGGGGTCGAGAGTGATGGTTAATCTGAAACCTAAGTAACAATAATAAAAGACTCCCGACGAGTTATTTTGTTGAGGCTACGCTCGTGACCCCCTACGTTGACCGTTTTATTCCTTTGCCCGTGGACCAATTATGCCAATTTGCATCAAAATCGGTTCATTCATGTTCAAAAGTTCGGTAATAGACGAACGGACAGACGGACGTACAGACGGACAGGTCGAGAACATAGTGCCTCCGCCTGCTTGCAGTCTAGCTTGGCGGAGATATAAAAGTTAGGCATGATACAAAGGGTATTTTGCACTGTCGCAATTGTGAGTCACACACGTAGGCCGTACAACATTTCCGATGTTGTACTGTTATAGTTTGAGCGCTGTAGAGAAACGAAGAAACTGCAGAAAGTCGGTGCGATCGTCTTAACGCCCGGCATTATAACTACGCCCACGGGTGTCAACTGTTACAACGTTGTGGGGAATTACATTACTTCGGTGGTCTAGCTAGAAGCAAGATTAATTTGTGGTATAAATTCAACGTTTGGCAATTGGTAGGGTCGGGGTAGTGGGTAAGAGGTCAACCAAACCCCAAGGTCATAACGCCCTTTTTTGCTGTCGTAGGACAGAACCCCATGGGACTTTTTTCTGATAACTGGCACTAACCCGTACTCCTGACCACATTCTCCGCACCTTTGACAAAAAGTGTCACCACCGGAATCTTCCCAAACAAGTAGCTCTGCTGTCGCAAAGAGGCCGCGCGATGCTTCGTGTCTGTCAGTAGTTAGCTTCAACAGTATAAAACATCGAGTAGAGTCTTTTATTGTTAGTTACGTAGGCTACAGATTAACTACTGCATGCAGTTAAATGCGCTGTTCTGTTGCTTTGGCGTAACGTTGAAGCTTCTTGTCATAAAAGTTTCGTCGTCTTCTCCCGCAATCAACACCGCTCAGAATTGCGATTTTTGCCTATATCACCTGCATTGACGCCCGCGTTAGGCGGGTTTCCGTAGGATTATCGCTATGCCGTTTGGTATAGAAAAACTAGAATGGTGTGGCTACCCGACGGTTAAAAAATTTCGAAGATATGTTAATTCATTTAGACAGAATGTACGAACGTGACGGACACACAGACAGACACACACACGCACATAGACAGACACACCGCATGACAACATAGGCCGCGCTTGCAAAGCATCGCGCTGCAAAAATGCATCCGTAGATAGGTAGTACCTCGGAGAAAAGCGCTTGCTATTCTATCGCGAACTTCAACTTTAATTTGACGTTAACACGTTGCAGCAATTAAATATTCTTTCGCACAAGCAGACGAAATATTACCGAAAGTTAGCGCATTTAAACAATATTATTTGCGCATGCAAAAACTTGATTACTGTGCGCATGATACTGCGACGTAGCTCTGATGTGGCATATTCCTCCACCCAATAGCAGCTCGTCTTTCGAAGTGTCCGCCATTTTTGGGACAGTAATTTTATGACATTCACCACAACACTAGAAATTTTAGTACCTCTATGCTCCAGATCCTATCCGACCCACGAGGTGGGGTCCTGACCGTAACCGACCCACGAACGCGGCAGCAAAGAATGGAATTATGACGCCGGGGGAGTTTGTCCGGGAGGTATTGTAGATCACCTTGGCAATTAACGTGGTTGGCTGGAAATGTCCGTGTACAGGTGTATGCCGTCGTGAAAGAGAAGCGATTGTCAAGACCGACGGACACGATATGCGCCAGTCGCGACCACCGCGAGTCTCTTGTTTACTCGTCGCTTAGCAACCACGTCGAGATTCGCATCGTTACCAACGCGCCCAGTCGCCGCCGGCACAAAGCCGACTACTTCGCCATCAGATACGAATGTTCGTTTTGTTCGCCTCATTCGCATTATCTCTCTTTTGTACAGTATAGTCTCTGCTCTGTTTAGAGACTTTTGGATCAGTCACCTGGTCTTGTTCTACACGTTGATGTCCTCTTCAGTATAGTGGTTAGAGGATCAAGATAAATAATAATTAATAGTAATTAATATCTCCAAGACAATGCTTATCGTGCTGTCATCATGGCAGAGCCATTGCGAGAGTTCACCTGGTTCAGTTGATGACTGTAGAACGGCACCAAGTGGCCGCCGACCCAAGACCAAGCCAGACGACTTGGGCTGTCAGTCGGCCTGTACAGGCTGCCAGATTCTACACCCACCAGCGCCATTTATTATTATTACTCAGCGCGAAAGCTGATACTCATTTTTCTGTCCCACGGAGGGTAGAAGGCTGAGTCGACCTAGTTGGCTGCAGTTACATACCGATATGGTTTACTCATAGACATCTGTATAATAGCATCGTGCTATTATACAGATGTCCATGGTTTACCCGTCCACAGACGGTCACCCATCCTGTTACTAACCGGATCTGACGTAGCACAACTACGTTTATCGAGGCCAACGCGTTACCACTAAGCCAAAGCGCCAACTAAATGAACTGATGCACCGTTTGTCCCAGTGCACAAAATGGCGTCACCAGCTGTAGAGCACTGGGGTGGGGCCCTTCCCTTTGATTCTCTGTTGACTCTTTGTTTGTAAGATTGTGGAGAAGAAGAAAATCTGCAGTGCGAGGCACAACAAGAATAGTCGCCCCGGAATTGCAACAATGATGTCTGTACTTGAAATAAATCGGACCACATACGACGAGTTACCACGGAAAACCATTTCGGCATTATCGCCAGCTTTTACCGCGCGACGCGTATGCATAGCGCGGACTATGCTGTCGCAAGATGTCCGTCCGTCCGTTACACGCCGGTATTCTGTCAACACCGCTGAACATATCCTCAGTTTTTATCGCGCGTCAGCACACTGACGCGCGATATTGATATAGCAATTCTGTCTGTCCGTCTGTCTACGGTAGCCCAATCACTCTAGTTTTATCAGCATCAAACGTCTTCACAAAATTCTGACGGAGTCACTCTTTGCGGGGGCGATAAATACAGGTGGGGTATAAAAATTTCCAGATTTTCTACCAATAAGTCGCTATATCTCGCAGACGATACAAGATAGCGCCATAGTTACTATGGAAGGCAAACAGGAACTCGTATGTCATCTCTCAAATGGCGCCATTTCCAATGACCTTGTACGAACCCTAACATTGTTTTCAAGGTCACACCATTCTTTGACGCTGAATAGCTCACAAACGGCTACAGATACGGCCATAATTACTATAGAAGGCGAATAGGAAACCGCACGCAAGCTTTCAAATGATACCATTTTTAATGTCCTTGAGTGACCTCTAACCTACAATTCAAGATCTCGATAATATTCAACGTCAAATAACTCGACTGCTACTAAGTCGTGTATGATCTATCCAATGGTTCCGTTTACAGTGACCTTGAGTGACCCTTAACCTAGATTTCAAGGTCACCATGTAATATTTAGGCCTACACATGCTCTCAGCGTATTGTGTGCGCATCTGACGCGCAATCTGTTTGCGATAGCTAAGTTTTTGTTTACCATTAGGTAGCCCCACCATTTTAATATTTCCGTACTACAAATTATGGCAATATTCCGACAAGGACCCTCTAACGTGGGGGGGGGTCGAATGTAATGGGTATGAAAAATCACGATTTTTGATCCGAACTGATGCAAATTATAGTTATTATTCCTATGGAAGGCGAATGTGAAACCGTACATTAGCTTTCGAATGGTGCCATTTTCAATGACCTTGAACAATCCCTAACCCAGTTTTCACGGTTACGCCATTACTTGACACTGAATGTTTCATAAACGGCTAAAGATACGGCCATAGTAAAGATAAATAGGAAACCATACCCAGGCATTCGAATGGTACCATTTTCAATGACTTCAGTGACCTTAACCCAGATTTCAAGGTCACGAACGTCAAATAACTCGAAAATGGTACAAGATAGAGCTATACTTCCAATGGCAGACGAATAGTTAGTCGTATATGATCTATCGAACGGCGCCATATTCAGTGACCTTGAGCGATCCTTACCCCCGATTTCAAGGTCACACCATTACTTGACACTGAATATCTCAGAAACGGTACGAGACATAACATAGTTTAAATGGAATACTAATAGGGACTTGCACACGCCCTACTCAACAGTACCTTGAGTGACCTTGAGTGAGTTAGCGAAATATTCAATGACAGGAAACGCGCGCGGTTTCTCTGCAGAAGCAGAGCTACTTGTTGTGCTTGAACATACAATATACTCCTATACTGTGCTCTTATCTTTTAGTAAATCGGACTACGTGCAGGGAGTTATGGCCAAAAAAACGATGTCGGCATTTTGCACCCTTGACCTTTGACCTTTCAGTGGGTAACCTGACCCTGACCCCCGGTCAAGGGGCTGTTCATATTTTGTTCACTGGGACATGCCACGATCCGCCTGGTGATAAGGCCAAAATTATGGCAAACTACTGATGATTAGCGACACCTGGCGAATGTCTCTAATGTTAGGCTAATAAAGAGCAGCTAATGCCGTGAAGTAATGATGAGTACCGCCACCTAAAGAATAGAGTCGATCTACGCAGGGGCGGCGCTCCCATATGAGCTGGGGGGGTCATGACCCCCCACTTTTCGAGGCAAAGGGGGACGGGGAGACATAATTTGGGAATAATTCATATGCATTGTTATCTGTTTTAATAAAACATACTGCTGTACACACAATGTCAATATGGGTTTTAAAATCGTTTCATGCTATCAACGTATCAAATGTGTTTATTTTAAAACACTAAATGATGCACTTATATTTTGGATAACCACAAAGTTAACGTTGAAAACACAAAGATAACAACAGAAAATATCAGCATCAGTGTCAGTCAGCTACAAATCAAACAAAAGAATTAGGCTGACTTAGCTATCTAAGCAATATTTTGTCGCAAAATTGTCCCCCCACTTTCAAAACCGTGGCGCCGCCCCTGCACACGCCGGTATTGATTGTAAATGGTTATAAATGTCCTCAAACTTTTTTCACCATCCGGTAGCCCCGCCATTCTAGTTTTTCCATACCACATGGGATGGCAATATTCCGACGGGGACCCCCTAACGGGGGCGCCGAATGCAAGGTGTATGAAAAAATCACGATTTTCAACCAATATCTCGCTTTATCTCGGAACTGATGCAAGATAGAGCCATAGTTACTATGGAAGGCGAATAGGAAACCGCACCCAAACTTTCGAATGGTACCAGTTTCAATGACCTTGAGTGACCTTTAACCCAGATTGCAAGGTAACGATAT
>Ga0209149_1002090_pt1 | contig 10893 bp, 5 predicted proteins | sample WorMetTyACAVOLI2_FD_187423 | JGI IMG/M metagenome (GOLD analysis project Ga0209149, IMG submission 187423) | Marine gutless worms symbiont microbial communities from Max Planck institute for Marine Microbiology, Germany - Olavius algarvensis... ...
CGAACTTCTAACTTTCGCAAGGTAGTGCGGCAACATACTGAAGGTATGGTAGGAAGTACTACATGGGTTTTGTTGGAAATTTACTTGGCTTTCCAACAGTGAAAAAATTTTGAAAATCAGTTAAGAATTGACAAAGTTATTGCCATGAGTTCGGTGTGCAGTTTTTTTGGCCCACCCTTAGTTGCAGCTTAGTGAGCTTACTACTCATTTATCGACCTCGAAAGGATGAAAGGCTAAGTTGGCCTGGTTGGCTGGCCTACAGCGGACGGTTTACCCACATAAGTGATCACCTGTCAGCTGTAGGTCGAGTGCAGGACAGCGAAAGCTCGCCGGTCAAAGACCAACGTTCTACCGCTGTGCCACGGCACTAACAGCTGCCATTAACATACATTCCACACATAAACAGACAAATTCAAGGAACCGGAAGCCGAAGTAAGTGTCGGTTAATTATAGTGTTAGTCTACAAAGTAACTGACTGCGTGCTCCAGAACCTGCCCCGTGTTGTGCTCTACGTTTATAGACCGCAAAACGGCCAGCCTAGGCATCATAGACAGCATAAACACGATTTACAAAAATATGATTTTTGCTGCGCAATGCTATGCATAAACGCGGCGTACGCCGTCATGCGGTGTCTGTCCTTCCGTCCGTCTGCATGTCTGTCTGTCACGTTTGTCTTCTAACGAAACGAATAAACATGTTATCATTTTTTTCACCGTAATGTAGCCACAACACCATTCTAGTTTTTCCGTACCAAGCGTCATGGAAATATTCCGACCGGGACCCCCTAACTGGGGCGTCGAATGCAGGTGGGGTAGGCAAAAATCGCGATTCTCGACGAATACCGGATCGATGACTGTTGGAGTGCGAACAACTGCGACGGTCAACCGTGCAGTTTACCGCACAGACCGCCACTTATCAGTTAATCTTTGTTTATCACAGCCTGGAGCATGGACGACCACGACGAAGAGAAGAGAACGGAATTTATTTGTACGCAGCGGTAAATCTGAAGCCGAAGTAACTAATAATAGAACATTGCGCTCGACGTATTGTACTATTGAAGTTAGCTACTAACTGACATACGGCATCGCGCGGCCTCTCTGTAACAGCAGAGCTACTTGTACTACTATGATGTCATTTATAAGATCACACTATAACACACAATGTTATTTATCAAATGTTTTAGTACTTATGTTGTTGGATCGGCGAAATGAACTAAATAAGTAAGATGTTTCCTTGGGGACTACTGGAGAAGTGCGGGATAACCCAGGAGAACAAGAAATTATCTATCGCAAACAGATCGCGCGTCAGCTGCGCACACAATACCTTGAGGGCATCTATAGGCCTAAATATTACACCGTGACCTTGAAATGTATGTTAAAAATGGTGCGGTTCGATAGACCATGTATGACTTCTATTAGTCCGCCATTGTAACTATAGCTTTATTGTGTACCATTTTCGAGTTATTTGACGTTGAGTAATAACCTCACGTGACCTTGAAATCTGGCTTAGAGGTCACTCAAGGTCATTTAAACTTGTGCCATTCAAAAGCTTGAGTGCGGTTTCCTATTCGCCTTCTATAGTAACTATGGCCGTATCTGTAGCCGTTTGTGAGATATTTAGCGCAAAACATGGTGTGACCTTGAAAACAGGGTTGGGGTTCGTTCAAGGTCAGTGGAAATGGCACCATTTGATAGACTGCATTCGAGTTCCTATTTGTCTTCCATAGTAACCACAGCGCTATCTTGTATCATTTGCAAGATATAGCGAGTTGTGTGCATATGGTTTATAATCAGTCAAAACTAATTGCAGTGTCTGACTTTGCCGATGCTGTAGTAACTCAAAAATTTATAGATATTTTGGTAGACTAGCGACACTCGATTACCGAAACGTGTGCGGAAGCACTACCACCCAGCTACACTGTCCAGGTGACGGACAGCAAGTCTATGGGAAGCCAGGGGCGGTTCCATGCGGCCAAAGAGGGGGGGGGGTGATCGCGGCCCCCGGTGAAATTTCTGCCCTTCCCTGTGCTCCCCCAAAAACGTTCAAGATAAGGCCGTCACTTGCCAAAATTTTCAGAAAGCTTGCTCTGCATTAGTTGTCATTGTAATGCTTTCATGTTTTGTGACATTCTAATGATCTACATTACATATTAACTAATGAATTTGCTTGTGTTTATGTGTTTATAATTTGATATAAGCGATTAAATACCCGGTAGTTCAGCACGAAAGTATTAGTTGTGTGCCCCCCCAGATGAAAGTGTCGCCATCCCAGTGCTACCCCCCCCCCCCAATAAAACCCCAGAACCGCCATTGCCACCATCACCATTTATTAACAATTGTGCAAGTGTGTCGGCCTGACCGATCGCTGAGACGATAACGGCCCTCCCTGTTGCTGCGAGCCGGCCGTTGCAGCGGCGGGCCGCCGCCAGTTAAACGGCACGTCGGCACAATGATGTGACATCACGTTCAGTAAACGGCACAGACACGGGACAGACGGACAGACGGAAGGACTGTAACGCATAAGCAGCCTCCTAAGGGAGGGTTGCACAAACGAACTCGAAAATCAACGAAATTGAGCGACTAATGGTGTATATACCCCATCCGACGATGACGAAATACCACAGTTTGAGTCGTGATGCGCTGAACGCACAGACGATGATCGTGTGAAGATAGAGGCCTTCGACCAGCATCCAGAAGAACGTCGCCAACTGCAGGTAGTGGAACAGCGTCACGATACCCTTGCACAACCACTGAAGCACAGAGCAAATAAACGGACAAATGAACGGGCGTAAGTTCTTCGTCTACTCAACAGATATGAAACTAGAAGTGCACTCGGTAGAGCGCATTTACCTCCGACAACGGTGTTTCGACGCCTCAAAACCACGCGTTGCTGCTTCGAGGGGCAAATACCAATACGTGCATGAGATTTTCCCGACGTAATAAAATTCCGCGTTGCCGCGTTGCAGTGCATACGTTATGGGAGAAAGGAATCCGGTTCCGGCATCCGGACTATTACCCGGATCGGGCTCAAAAATTAATCAGTTCGTCCGTGTCCCGACACCTGTCGACACGCAACATTTCATCCAAATCCATGCACGCATTTTTGAGTAATCTTGCACACAGACAGACAGACAGACATAGCGGGCAATCGAATTTACCTCCTCCGTTGTCGGAGATAAATTATCATATATTTATTAGTACGCATAAATGCAGCAAAGAAAATAAACACACGGTAAAATAAAAACTACAATCTACAACACTAGAAAATACAAGAATATACAGTCGACTGTTACAGTGCTGCTGACTATAATTAAATTATAGTAAATAATGGTACACATTATTATGTATGATCTGTCAGAAATGGCTGCTATCAAATTTTGATAGCAGCCATTTCTGACAGATCATACATAATAATGTGTACCATTATTTACTGTTGGTGATCAAGTCAGTGAATTGTGACTATAGAACAAATTGCTCAAAGCAAAATTGTTTAAGTGTACGACGACGGTGAGCACCAGTAATGTAAATATCGGCAGTGGCAATCACAGACGAAAAATGTTCTTTTGCAATCTTCTTCCAAAATGTAGACCATATTTTTAAAAACTGGTCAGTCGGATAATAGAATACAAGACTGACGTAAGAATGACATAACTGAATTTGCAAGAAACTGGAGACAGCCCTACGAAACCAGCTGCTCAGTGAGATCGCGTGAGCATTAATTGATGGACTGATTTAATCGCCTATCATCATCATTTAATAATCGTCATGTAAACCACATCTTCTCATGCTCGGTCATCGCTCCGAACATACGAAACAAGTTGGCGCTCCACCACTTCAGGTGTCAGTAACACGGATCCAACAAATTCGTTTTGAACGTAAGATGGACAAATATGTTTTTCAAATTCATGTGCTCACTTGAGCCTAAATCGCAGTTTCCAAAGATGCAATGTACGCAACCACAACACAAGGCGGCAATGCAACGCAGAACCGTAACTGCTCGTCTTTACATTTGCTTTATTGTATGCGATTCATAAGCCTGGGCCAGCACCTAGTGTTGTTTGCGTTGCCTACGTTGCGTTGCCTGAAAACCGGTGCTAAATAAAAATATGAGACAGAAAAATGAGCAAATTATCGGCTAAACACTAACTACCGTCAAAAACAACTTTTGACTAGTACTAGTCTGCAAGTAGTCTCGATTAGTTGGAAAAATATGGACTATTTTTAAATTGGACGAAATTTTGACGAAATGTGGTCGCAACGCACTACTTACGTACTAACGCCATATCGTGATTACACATCAGAATTAATAGGCCTATGCACCTACCATAGCAACGTGAAACTACAAAACCCACTCGACCGAAATAGTCGAGAATGATGCCTCCACCAGGTCTCCAAATCTAATTAGGCGTTGTGTAACCTTAACCTTTGTCCTCCTGACACCGAAGGTTGACCGTTTTACCCTCTTGCCCTCTCATTTCTGTTCAACCCCTCGCAATACGCGCTCCTCGTCTGTTGTCACCCTTTCTCGTCCACCAACCATGCATCTCCTCATTGAAAATCACATATCGCTCATTCAGACATGCATCACCCCGTCTCTGGATTCAACTCCCAGATTCATTCCGTCAGCCTCGCCAGTCACGTCTCGACTCGCCTCCTCATTCACCTGTCAGCTCATGTCTATTATAATCACCATTCTCATCATCCATCATTCCTTGACTCTTTCATTCTAGGCTCAAAACCTACCTTTTCAACAAATCCTTCCCACTTTAATACTTTTCTACCCCTGGACTGCCTTCACGATCATGGGACCGGACCGGACTTATGCTTCTCGATTTATTTTTAGTTCGTTTTTTTCTTTATTTACTCTGTTTGCCCTCTGTGGTGGATTAAGCTGGATACACGTCAGCTTTTTACTGCACGTTAAATACAAAATATCGTATATCGTATCGTATATATCGTACATAGACCATTTGTGCCAATTTGTAGCAAAATCGGTTCATCCGTTTACAACACATTGTGTTCACTAGTTTGGTAACAAACAAACGGACGAAGGGAGAGACGTATGAACGGCCAGGTAGAAAATGTTATGCCTTCGACCTGTCTAGACTGGCTGTGGTAAAATGTCGACACCAACAGACGGATAGGATGCTATGAGCGATCTGGTAATGCGATGGGTACAAGTTGCTGTGTGTCGCAGAACAGCGACACGATATGCGGATTTCCAAGTCACTGCCGTTTACCTTATGTTTACCTTAAACGGCACATCGGCACAGTGATGTGTCGGCACGTTCATTAAACGGCACAGGCACGGAACAGATAGACAGACAGACAGACAGACAGACTGACGGGGTGTAACGCTTAATGTGCCCCACTGTGGGAGGGTCACGTAATTTTGGAGAACACAAGATCTTTACCAGACATATGGCAACATTATCGCGAGCCGTGAGCTCGGACAAGGATGAATACATGATGAGCCACAGCAAGATCTTCAGTATGAAGGCGACGATCAGATGACAGTGGATGGCGTTCCGCATACATCGCAGACTCCTGCGTTATAACACACAAACACATACGCCCATTATAATGCATACCTGATGATGTCTGCATGGCTTTGTGACGACGTCGGGTCGGAGAAAAAATCACATCAGATCGCAGTCCATTTTGTCGCGCTCAGCTACGCTAGAGCGTCATATAGGCGGCGTGTGTGTCTCTCCGTCAGACGCTGGTAATGCGTCAAAACTAATAACCATAGGATAGGATCATCACCATCGGGTAGCCCAGGGACTTTGATATCAACTTTCATACCCTAAGTCCCAGGGGAACCTCCCTAATGCGGGCTTCAAACAAGACTGGGGTCGGTAAAAACGGCAAAAACTGAGATTTTCGACCAACAAATCGTTATATCTCGGAAACGACACCACATACGCTGCCACTCTTCTCATCAGTCAGCCTCTTATTATGATCCTGAGCGCAACCTGTTAGTAAAGCCTCTCCGTTGTGGCTCGTCTATACACGGATATCCTCTTTGATGCTATTCTGTTTTGTTTTATCGACATTAATAATAATAATAGTTCGATTTAAAAAGTGTCTAAGGCCTTGGTTTCAGAGGCGCTGAACAGGATAAACCCTTTCGTTACGGAATCGAGTGTGTGGCAGACGCCATATTGCACCAACCAAACGTCGTGTAATTACTTGACTGATACTCTCGATGTAGGATTGCGGCCCAATTATAACGCGACACGATAATTCACTTAAAGAGCACTTGGTTAAGCCGCCGAGACTGACGTAAAGGTAAAGGAAGTGGATTTATATAGCGCCTTTATTGTAGTACCTCACACTCAAGGCGCTCAGGTACTGATCAGACAGGTTTACCTGTAAATTACACCGTACCTACCGCTACCCCGTAAGCGTTCACCAGATGGCGCCTCCTCAGGCTGAGGTTGAGGGCATCTAATTGCAGCCTACTACTCATTTATCTACCCGAAAGGATGAAAGGCTGAGTCTGCCTTGTTGGCTGACCTACAGCGGACGGTTTACCTACATAAGTGGTCACCCGTCACACGTGTATCACATCTCGATATTGAATGGGTTAACAGTGACCATGTTCAACAGGTTTCACATTTGTAAATATTACATTTACATTTCTACATAAAAGCAACACGGTAGGAATGCATAAGAAAAGCCGCCTTCAATATTACTTCGACAGGTGCTCTTTGAAGCCGTCATAAATATAAGTAGATTTGTTGTGAATGGCAAGCGCGGCGCCAGTGCAGTCCCTTTTCTATGAGTACACGACATATTAAAGCACATCAATCACGTTCGTGGTCATTCCGGTAAAAATTCTAGGCCAACGCATTCATTTCCGTCTCATATCGGATGAAAGTTGTGCCGCAAAGTGGCAGCTGCATGTGGTAATTCCCTGAAGGACCTACTCTGTCTGCTGATCTTGTCTTATATAAATACAGTATAAAATGTTTGTTTTGATACCCATTTATGACGTCTCTTTCGGCCATTAAAATTGCTCTCGGGCACAAATATGTGGTTTATAGGGCGCCATATATATACAGTGTGAAAAGATTTTTACTAAATTTGGTAGCCTAAACATAGAGTGTGTCGTAACAACTGTGTTATTTGTGTGCCAAATCTGAATGCGTTCGGTGCCGAGATGACTCCGTGTCAAAAATAGTATTCTGTTTATAATACAGGGGCGGCGCAGGAAGTTTGATCTAAGGGGTCTAAAAATCAAGCAGTCTGGAGTCCCGGAGTAAAGGGGCTAGGGACAATGTCCCCCCGATCTGCACGATTCCCACAGGTGCCGTAGTGGTCCGGACCTGCGCCACCCCTGTATAACTTATGCCCCCGCACCAGGCTGTGCTGCGCATAGCCTATGTCACCTTGTCTGCCCGCTGTCCCGATGTCTGTCCCGCGCCAACATCGGCTTGCCCGCCGGGAGAGCGGCGCTGACCGTAGGCCAGCCACGCCAGCCACGACGGTCGTAGGCCAGCACGCTGTCCGTGCCAGCTAGTCCATTCCTGTGTCAACACAGACTCGGACGCAAGCGGACGAGTCCATTCCAGTGCAAAAAATGTAATAGTCCACAGGGCGGGAAAGTCCATTACACAGATGCTGCTGTGGGGGCATCAACTGACCGCTGGCGGACTTCCGCTCTCTAGCTATCACTACATATATCAACCACTTAGGCCGAACGTATCTGTACGATCTCGGTGTGAAATACGCGCATGAGTGAAGAGCAGCGGATGCGCGTAAAATATTTTTTTCAGAGATTTAAAACGTGGGCATAGTCAGATCCAAGACACCGCATTTTCGTGACAAAGGTACCCTCATTTTGTCATGCGTATAGTTTATCGGAGCCCAAGTCAATGGTAGGCCTATTGATGTACAGGGATACCCCACAAGGAGATCCTACAGGTGTGCACTGAAACGGTTAGAACGATGTAATTTCAGTCGTTTTTGCGATATAAGGGTTTGAAGAGTTGTCACGTTACAAAAATTAAAATTCGTAAAATTTTGTAATCCATGTTGAATTGCAATTTGTTTTGAGCTGAGATGAAAAATTGACAAAAATTTAGCAACAGAACGGTCATTAGGTCACAAACATCGGAAATAGAAATGTGGCAAAAATGTTCTGTTGCCACCATCGAATTTTTCCTTTAGGGTCAGTAGAATCTTAGTGAAATATAAATATATTCTCGTTGTGGCCAGATTTGACACAGAGGCAGTGGCAAAAGACAGTTAATTATATAACATTTTGTAGGCAATTCTTCAACGGTATTACTTTCCCGTAGTTCGTAGTTTCTCGGCGTTTTTACGGAAACACGACACAGCAGACCAAAACCGCGTTTCACACGTCGTTATTAATGAAGGCCATAATCGACTTCTTTCATCCGTCGTGACATCAAACACGCCAGAATGCCGACGGATAGGCCACCCACAGCGGTCCAGGTTACTATCACGCGCTCTGTGGTGCATGTCATCGTCAGGCTCTCGGCTGATCGACGCGATTTCTGTCTGCCTCATTTTCCAAAAGCAAATGCACCGTAATGTATAGTTAATGTCTTTGAGGTCGCCTGCGCCTGCTTTGTATGTGACAGGCTTGTCTTCACGTTGCAACCTAGAGCACGACACTACAGCAAAACGCGTTTTCTTGTGGCAATTCTGTTTGTCTGTCCGTTCGTTTTGTCACACTCGTAAACTGACAACATCAATATAACTTTTTCAGTGTTTTATACAGCCACTCTTATTTTCTGAGAGCAATTGTCGTGGCGAATTTTGGACGGGTCAGCTTCAACGAGGGCGTTAAATACGGATAAAATATGAAAAATTTGCGATTTTCTGCCAATGTGTAGCTATATCTGGGAAACGATACAAGACAGTTACCACGGAACCCACTGAACAGTGCCAAACGTGGCCCTAATAGCCTATTAATCAAATTTGTAGAGCGCTGTACGCGAAGCTACAGAGGGGATGAATGATTACTTCAGCTAGTGACAGTGAAATGCTTTGCAGAGCCGATATCTCGAAAAATACATCATTTACGTTGCAAATAACAACGTAATATACGTTATGTTTTGTACTGTTATAATCTAACCTGCGACTGTTCAAGATCATTGGCTGCCACCTACGCTCTTACTAAGTGATAATACCTAGACGAGAACTAATCAGTAGATTAGATAGCCGAACGTTACGTCCCGTCAACATATTGAACGTACTGGGCCTTTTAGTCTTTGGTAATTACATAAAGAACGGTATTAGTGATATTAGATATACTAAACATTGAATAATGACATGACCTTGAAGTCTGGGTTAAGGATCATCCAAGGTCGTTGGAAATGGCACCATTCGATAGATCGCATACGAGTTCCTATTCGTCTTTCATTGTAACTGTAGCCATATCTTGTACCGTTTTCGAACTAAAGCAAGATATTGGTCGAAAAACGCCAATTTTTCATATCCATTGTATTTAACTTGCACGATCTTATAGAATCCCGTCGAGTTTTTGCTCAAAATTTAAATACAAACTGTCCGAGTGCCTGAGCAATAGGCGGCGCTGAAAATATTGTGGAAAAGTCTCCGCCTAGGGTACAACAACGTTACAGACGACAGACGGACGGCTAAAAGTGGTGTAAGATAAATACACAGTTGCTACAGTTATAGTTGACTCCATATAATTAGTAATATACAAGTTTAACTATCGCATGAAACCGCGCAACGCTCCATATTATTTAGAAATGTTTTATGCATAAAAATCCACACACAAAAACTGAAAAAAGTTGACCAATTGTCACCTTGCATATATGTACGTTGTTTCCGTTCTATAACTTTGTCCTGTTTCCAATCATTACCTTGAATGACCTTGATCAGACATTTGACGTTGCAGAGACACTATGTGATCTATAGAACAGCGTCATGACCGACGACTTTCTGCTCTTGCAAACCTTTTCAACTCTAATAGCTTGGATTGCACTTATGACATTAGGTAAACGTACTGGACACAAATCATATGTGGACTATAATTATTATTTTAACTGTGTTAACCACATCAAATGACTGTTCGAGGTCACTAACAATTCGGTAAGCTGTTAAATTACAGACAAGTAGTAATATCTCCGAAACAGTGCAAAATAGAGACGTGATTACCTCAGATCACTAATACGTGTATATAAATATTTATTCTTTAACTTCAACTAGTGGTAGCAACATAAAGGAGAAAAAACACAGCAACAGCTTTCCAATTTGTCGAAGGTTACTGGTTCAAATACAGCATATAGGCCTACAGCATTGACAAGTAGCTCTGCTGTCGCAAAGAGGCCGCACGATGCTTCGTGTCTGTCAGTAGTTAGCTTCAATAGTACAAAATGTGGAGTAGAGTCTTTTACTGTTAGTTACGAAAGCTACAGATTTATCACCGCGTGCAGCTAAATGCCCTGTTCTGTTGTCTTTGGCGTAACGTTAAGGCATATTGTCATAAACATTTCGTCGTCTTCTACCGCAATCAACACACCGCCACTTACTACCAGCGATGTGTCATAACTTGCGAGACGGTGGCCGTCGTCCACCGGCGACCCTGTTGACAACACCTTGCATGTTGCAGCGCTAATAGCAGGCACTAAAGCCAGATATAGGCTCAGAATCGCGATTTCTGTCTACCACACCTGCATTCGACGCCCCCGTTAGAGAGGTCCCCGTCCGAATATTGCTATGCCGTATGGCACAGAAAAACTACAATGACGGATCTACCCGAGGGTTAAAAAATTTTGATGACATGTTTATTAGTTTTGACACAATTCACGAACGTGACAGACACACAAACAGACAAACACACACACACAGACACCGCATGACGTCATAGGACGCGCTTATGCATAGCATCGCG
>Ga0209149_1002091_pt1 | contig 10892 bp, 11 predicted proteins | sample WorMetTyACAVOLI2_FD_187423 | JGI IMG/M metagenome (GOLD analysis project Ga0209149, IMG submission 187423) | Marine gutless worms symbiont microbial communities from Max Planck institute for Marine Microbiology, Germany - Olavius algarvensis... ...
TATTGGAGGCCTACAGTACCGAACCCACATGCAAGCCCCAAAGTACAATGTGCAGTTTCTGAGATCTGAGGCGTTACGCAGTAGCAGTAGTAGTAGCAGTAGCAGCAGTAGCAGCAGTAGGACGCGACAAATTAAAGAATGTTAGATAGATAATTACCATTTACAGAAAGCGTTTGGCAAGCAGCGATTTATAATTTCAGAAGTAGCAGCGAGATTGTGTTAATGGTAGGCCTACCGCTTGTATTGTACGCCCATGCACCCAATGCCTGCACAACAGTGCGGCATGCAGACATACCATCGCCACAGTCGCACTAGACATTCACGATAAAGTGGTTTCCCTTAGTTCTCTCTGCAGAAAATGGTAACTGACAAATTAACGTAACTCAATTAAAGGTATATTTTTAACCGTTTAGTTCACACTTTCTTATATGTTTTAGTTTCTGACTTGGAAAATTTTAGCAAGAGGTCACTTAGACATTATGGACAACAACTTGTTGGTGGTCGGAGATGACTTTGTGTTGTTCCTTCTATGTTGCAGTACATTTGTACCAAAATGCAAAATATCGTATCGTATCTTTTCAGCTCACTCCTATCTCACTTTTCCGATAAGAGTGATCCCTGAAAATGTCTGTAATAAATTTTGTACGAAGAAATTGCATTGACTCCCAGCGAACAGTTAGTTATTGAGACCGCTTCGAGTGTAGCCTGGACATAAGCATTTTAGTTCCAACATGTATTGTCAGAGCAGGTGCGAGTTGATGTTTGTTGAAGGGTTGAGTCCCTTGCTACTTTGATATGCCCTTGCTCATTTAATTTCGGGGCGCCGGGAAGGGTTGACATAGCCCTCCCCCATTGCTCGTAGGATTGCAGCTTTCATACAAGTCTTAGCTTTGTGAATGGGTTCGTAGTGCACCAGTGCTCAACTAAGTTGAATGAATGAATGCATCTTTATTTGGGAAAACACAAGAACAGTTCAAGGTATAAAACATAAAGCCCAAAAAGGACACAAAGGTTAGGTAAAACCTAACTCTGGCATGTGCCCTACAAATTAATTAAGAGCTACGCCTAATACAACACGTATTTAGACAAATCACAGTTTCTCAACCTATCTCTGAAGGTAGCAACTGAAGGGGCTGTCACTACAAAATCTGGCAAATTATTCCAGATATTCACAATACGGTTCCAAAAAAAGTTAGCATAAAAATTACTGTTACAACTGTGTTTGTAAAGTTTCATTGAGTTTCCACGAGTTCGACTACTTTCTGCTAACACAAAAAAAAACATAGAACGATCCAAATTCACAAAACCCCTCAAAATTTTATAACACATAATAAGATCAGATCGTAGACGTCTTTCTTCCAAACTCTCAATGTTGAGCATCTCTAGTCTTCTGTTGTAACTAATCTTGCTAAGTCCCACTAATCTTTTCGTGAATCTTGTCTGCAGTGATTCAACCTTGCAAATATTTTGCTTGGTCATATTCCACACAGTACTGGAAAATTCTAACATCGGTCTCACATACACAATAAAGGCCTTCATAAGTACATCAGGATTTCGTGCGGTGAAACAAGTTAAAATTAGTTTTGCACGTCGGGAAGCTCTAGCTGTTATGTTCTGTACATGAGGTGTATATGACAAATGCATATCGTAAGTTATGCCAACATGTTTATAACTATCAACAACAGGCAATGCACAGTTATTTACTGAGTAGATTTGATCATTTTGGGAATTTAGTCGCCGATGCTTGAGGTGCATTACAGCGCATTTATGAGCTGCAAGTCTAAGCTGCTGGCTTTCAGACCACTTGAAAACTGTAGGGCCTACTCAAACAGGTCTGGAGATCCCCACATGTACCATCACCGCTGACAGTCGTATACAACTTAGCATCGTCAGCAAATAATTTCAATACAGTGCTACCAGGAATACAGTTACAAAATGATATGTGTTATAAACTGATAGTTATAAACTGGACCCAGAACAATACATTGAACAACGCCACTGACAACATCAGCATATTCAGACAAAACACTGCCAACTCTAACACAATGACATCGGTTTATAAGAAATTTCTCAATCCATATCAACACAGAACCACTAGCACCATAGTGGGACAGCTTGGCTAGCAGTTTGCTGTGGACAACTGAATCAAACGCTTTGGCGTAATCTAAATAGACAACATCAACATACAGTACTGAGGTCAGTGCCACACTCCAATCATAACTACACTCTAGCAACTGAGTAGTTGTCGATTTTTTACTTAGAAATCCATGCTGATGTGAGGATATTACATTATGGGTCAACAAATGATGTAACAAAGCATCTTTAATACCACACTCTATGTAATTTGCATGGTATACATGTTAGAGATATAGGTCTGTAATTTTTTGGGTCATTAGGAGAACCTTTCTTAAAAACAGGTGTGACAATAGCCGAGCGCCATATATTTGGTAATTCTCCACTTTGGAGTAAAAAAATTAAAAATCACAGATAAAGGATAAGTTAACTTGCATTTAGCACATCTTGATGAACGTTTACTTAGTTAGTAAGAGTCTATTGTCTCTATAGGTCTATTATACACTGTGAGTCAAAAAAACTGGACCCTTTTTCATTTGAGCATAACTTTGGCAAATACTGTCCGATTTTAACAATTCTTTCACTGTTGCAGACAGACGTTAACTGCGACCAAGAGTATCTTAAAATCTACCACCATACCTCAAATCTGCTAGTGCACTACCTTGTAAAATGAACAAGAATGTATTGACCAACGTTGCTGGCATAATTTCGTAATTAAAGATTTAACAGTCAAACAAGTCACATTGAATGTAACAGATATAAACAAAATCAACATTGTCAGTTCACAAGCTGTACTCCAAATGTCCTCCTTTAGCATGGACACACGCTCAATGTCTTCTTCGCCACTGGTCAATAGCCGCGTCAAAAAACGACTGTTCAAGACCTCATAAGACATCGATGAGCGGCCGTTTCAATTCATCCACACTATGGATTTGTCTGTGGTAGACACGATGCTGCATGACCGCCCATATCTCGTAAAACACAGGACTGAAATCTGGGCTGTTTGGAGGCCACAGGTTGGGCGCAAGAAAGTTTGGCGTTTCTTGACTCGTTTCTTGACGCAGCAGTTCAACTGTTGCACGTGCGCGGCGCGGTGTGCGGTGCACTGATCTGCTGGAACAAAGTCGTTACCAGACAATCTGCGTATCGCTGGCAGCAGTATGACGTCATCATGACGTCATCATGACGTCGTGAAGCAGTATCGAAGAAGTCAGTAAGATATATCAGTATATCACCAGAATTTCCTGCTTTGTAATAACAATGAAATTACCGCATGAAATTGCAGATTTATTCAACAGTTTCTGTGAACAAGTGTATGCGGTTGTTTTTTTTTCAAACAAACTATACATAAAGTCGGAAATTCAATTATCTGTTTGTGGGCAGATGATGTCTGTCAGCAACAGTGAAAAAATTATTACAAGTAGCTCTGCTGTCGCAAAGAGGCCGCGCGATGCTTCGTGTTTGTCAGTACTTAGCTTCGTTGCGTCAATAGTACAATACCTCGAGTGCAGTTTTTTATCGCGCGTCAGCATACTGACGCGCGATATTGATATAGCAAATCTGTCCGTCCGTCTGTCCATCTGTCCGACCGTGACGTTCCGGTATCAGATGAAAACGGCTTAACATATCGTCGCAGTTTTTTACCATACGGTAGCCCAATCATTCTAGTTTTACCAGCATCACATTTTCACAAAATTCAGACGGGGTCACCCCCTACGGGGGCGCTAAATACAAATGGGGTATAAAGATTTCGCCATGTTCTACCAATAAGTCGCTATATCTCGCAAACGATAAAGATAGTTACTATGGAAGGCGAATAGGAACTCGTATGCGATCTATCAAATGGTGCCATTTCCAATGACCTTGAACGAACCCTAACCCTATTTTTATATATTCATCTTTATTCACCGAAAACGGTAGCAATTATACAGTTATACGAAAATAAACAACATGGTTAACTAAACTTAACTATACAACAATTAAACAGCCTATATACGACGCATGACATAAAAATATCAAAAAATTCGCAACAATATGACTCATACATTTAGCTATGGCTTAAAATTATTTACAATTTGACACACAGTATTCTGATGGTTCTGGTATTGTTTCTGAAATTTTTCAACCCGTTTCTTGAGAAGAGTACTAGGCATTTCAAAACAGAAAAACATCTGACATTCTTTGACGGTGTCTATATTGTTAGTATGGAACAATTTCATAAAGAATCTGTTGACAACAAAATCTAATGAATCTAAGTCCGTTTTCCTTATTGAGCAGGCTTCAAGTCCATATAACAAGATAGGCACGCATTTGGTTAGCAGTAGATGTAAGACAACCTCTTCAGAGGCAATTCTTTCTATTGTTCCAAATACGCGTTAGCCGCACGATAGAAGCAGCGTCTAGCATGTTCTGTAAGAATTTGAAACCTTTTTAAACTTACGAGATAAATGCCTAAGTATTTGACGTCTTTCGTCCATGGCAGGAATGTGCCAGACAGAACACAAACGCTCACAGTTGACATCATTGCGTGGACCTCTTCGTAGGCAGCACGACTTTTTAACGTTTATGACCAAATCTAACGCTTGGAGCTCCCGTTCACATGTATTTAGGAGAGCAGCAGGTTTCAAGTCCATATAACAAGATAGGCACGCATTTGGTTAGCAGTAGATGTAAGACAACCTCTTCAGAGGCAATTCTCCCTATTCTTCCAAATATAGCGTTAGCCGCACGATAGAAGCAGCGTCTAGCATGTTCTGTAGAGATATAGTTGCAATGGCCGACAAATAGAAAGTCGCATATAGTCTATCGAACGGCGCCATTTTCAATCTTCTTCTTCTTCTAAAGAAGAAAGTTACTAAAGAAGGCAAATAGGAAACCGCACCCAAGCTTTCGAATGGCACCAGTTTCAATGACCTTGAGTGACCTCTAACCCACATTTCAAGATCACGATAATATTCAACGTCAAATAACTCGCAAACGGTACAAGATAGAGCTATAGTTACGATGGCGGACTAATAAAAAGTCATACATGGTCTGTCGACCGCGCCATTTTCAATGACCTTGAACGACCCCAAACCCAGATTTCAAGGTCAGGCCATTGCTTGACGCTGAATACCTCCGAAATGGCAAAAGATACGGCCATAGTTACTATGGAAGGCAAATAGGAAACAGTACCCAAGCTTTCAAATGGTACCACTTTCAATGAACTTGAGTGACCTCTAACCCACATTTCAAGGTCACGATAGTATTCAACGTCAAATAACACGGCTACTACTAAGACGCGTATGATCTATCCAATGGTTCCGTTTCTAGTGACCTTGAGTGACCCTTCACCTAGATTTCAAGGTCACGGTGTAATATTTATGCCTATAGATGCCCTCGGCGTAGTCTGTGCGCAGCTGACGCGCGATCTGTTGGCGATAGCTAAGTTCTTGTTTTATTATTCGTTACTTCACTTTCGGATTTAATGGTGCATACAATTCGATTCTGTTCTGTTGTCTTCAGCGTTACGTCAAGCTTTGCTGTCATACAGACGATCTATCGTGATTGTGTATAGTGCGAGAGCGCGCTTGGTCGCTCGCGCTGTAGAACCACGGAGACGGTGACTTTATCGCGCGTGGCGCTTGGTGGTCGAATACCCGCAGTATACGACCAGCGATATAACTGTCACAACTTTCGAGATGGTGGCCGTCGTCCACCTGCGACCATGTTTACAACACCTCGCCTGTTGCAGCGTCAACAGTAGGCATGTAGGCTCAGAACGCGATTTCTGCCTACTCCACCTGCATTCGACTCCCCGTTAGGGGGGTTCCCGTCGGAATATTGCTATGCCGTTTGGCGTGGAAAACTAGAATGGTGTGGCTAACCGACGGTGAAAAATTTTTTGATGATATGTTTATTCGTTTTGACACAACTCACGAACGTGTCAGGCAGACAGACAGACAGACAGACACACAAACACCGCATGACGACATAGGCCACGCTTATGCATCGCATCGCGCGGCAAAAATCGGACAGTTATTTGCGAAAGTTATGCTCAATTAAAAAATGGTCCAGTTTTTGAACTCGCATTGTACAGACATATATAGGTACGAGTGGTAACAAACTTACCGGACACGTGACTGTATTCAGCGCCGTCAACGAGATGCGTTCGGATACGTCGAACAGTGATTTAATTCGTACCACGCAACGATTTACTGTAAATAGTCGCTAGGCGATTTAAAAGGAAAAAACGATTAGCTTCTGCATCCGACCGCGGCTTCCATTAGCTGACGGGCGCAGGCGACCACGAAGCATTCGCTTATAAGTAATCGTCGGGGGAGTTGGCAACGAGTCGTGGGCGCATCCATTACCGATGCAGGATTGGTCGTTGTGCTTGTACGTGCCACGTTGCTATAGGTCGGCCTACAATAGTTGCTGCCCGTCAACAGCAGAAAACAACTCGGTAGTAGGCGTACTGCCACAAGACATCTTATGTTTTGCGATAATTTTCGCTTCCCGAATGTTATACAAATACAAATAAAATTTATATAGCGCCAGGAATCCTAAAAAGAATCAGTGCGCCGACGCATGGAGTGACTAGACGGCAAAGGCGAGAGAAAAAAGGTGTGATTTTAGTCGCGATTTAAAAGTGGCCTGGTTAGAGGCGTTGCGTAATGCGCTATATAAATTTAAGACTTACTTACTTACTTACTTACTTACTTACTTACTATTTAGCGCATGATCGAACATCCTGAGGGAGATTGTTCCAGAGGGTGGGGGAAGAAACGGAAAAAGCATCAGAAGCAAAGTCAGATCTAACAAACAGAATGACAAGTAAAGCACTGGTGGAGGATCTTAATGTTCTAACAGGCTGATAGGGTTGGATTAGCTCGTTGAGATAATTTGGTTGTCCAATTTGTACGGCTTTATACGTCATTAAACACTGTTTATAAACAATCCGTTGCCTGATTGGGAGCCAGTGAAAATCACGACGAAGATCAGTTGAGCTGACAGACCAGGTGAAGCTGTGGCAGCCGTTTGCGCGTGCCAAACACGACGGCCTCGGTTGCCTGACACGCGCCAGTACATCCTGAATCCGTTGCAGTCTGTCTAAATTTGCAGCATATGTACCCTGTAGCAGACTGTTGTAGTAGTCTAATCTGCTAGTGACGATGGCTACAGCGAAGGTCTTTGCGGCGTCCAATGTCAGAAGTGGTCTGATGTGCTGTCAGTGCTCTGATGTGAAAATGGCATCCACGTACGACATCCAGCACATGTTTTTCAAACGTCAAACTGGCATCGAGAACCATACCAAGCAGCTTGATATATTCAGTGAAGTCAATGCGCGTCCCAGAGACGTCTATACCTCTGGACAGGTGAAGCTGTGGCAGCCGTTTGCGCGTGCCAAACACGACGGCCTCGGTTTTATCAGGATTTAAGAACAAGGCGTTTTTGACGAACCATCTTGACACATCAACGGCACAAATTTTCATGGCTGACAAGTGATTGAAATCCTCTGAGCTCAAAGACATATATAGGTCATCTGCGTACTGATGATAAGAAATGTTATGCTGGGCGATGAGGTCGCCAACAGGCGATACATACATGCCAAACAATATCGGGCCAAGGACAGAGCCCTTAGGCACGCCTGACAGGCATGCAACAGTCTCTGATCGTTCAGTGCCGACGGCAATGAACTGGCTACGCTCAGTAACGAACGACCTCAGCCAATCAAGAGTAGCACCATTAATGCCGAAAACAGTCCTGGCACGCTCGACCAGTGTCGTGTGATCCACCGCGTCAAATGCTGCCGATATGTCAAGTGCTAGTAACACTGTACACTGACCGTCTTCAGCTGCACGCCGAATATCATTCACCATCCTGACCAGAGCTGTCTCGGTTGAGCAACCTTTCCTATATGCAGATTGAAATTTACAGTAGTTACCAGATTCCATAATGTGCGGCTGGAGTCGGGCTAAAACAACTTTTCAAGTATTTTGGAAAAAGTGTGGAGATTTGTGATAGGTCTGTAGTTGGCTGGGTCGTGTACTGAAAGACCAAGTATTTCTTAATCAGTGGAACCACGCGGCCAGTCTTGTACCTAAATGGAAAAACACCAGAACTGAACGACAAATTGGCTAATCTGACGATCAGTGCAGCCAAAATATTTGATGTAAGTTTTAAGAAAGAGACCGGTAGGGTATCAAGTGGTGACGATTTAGTTGGCAGCTTCCGTATGGTATTGTTAACTTCGTCAACAGTAAGTAACAGGAGCTAAATGATCTAACAGCGAATTAATAGGTCTATGTATTGGAGGCATGATCAGGTTGCGTGTGGTTGACAGTCTGCCTGTGATGTCACGGGCAATGCGAGCCAACTTCCCAGTGAAAAACCGACGAAACTCCAAGCAAAGTTTCTTGGCCTTCCGAGGATTAGGTGATGTGTCACGATCCTCTGAGTGTAAAAGTTCACGTATGACACGCCATGGAGTATTCCGTTCGCATGTCACTGACTGAAGTCGTTGCTGGCAAAAAGATCGCCTGGAGTTGACAATGTGAGTGTTCGCCAACGCCTTCCTGTAAGCGACTCTTTCAGTCTCCAGCTTGGTACGCCTCCATCTCGCCTCGAGTCTTCGTCGCTGTCGCTTTGCCTGCACAGCCTCGTCGGACAGCCAACGACCGGAACGCTTGCCGCAGCGCCTTGTTTTCATCCGAGTCGGTGCAAGTTGACAAGAAGCTCAGCTGTCGCAGAGAGACCGCGCGACGCTTCGTGTAATTGAATATTTTAGTATGCACAATATTTCATGTATTTTATTTCCTCTTTTTTTCTTAATTGTTTTTAATCATTCTATATTGTACATTTTTAAGCGCCTCACTTTACTTTAGTAAAAGAGGCGCTTATTGAGATAGGCTGTGTCGTGACGTCGTTGGTCGTTGGTTGGTTGTCACGCGCGTGCACTGTGGCCAAACGGTGCATCCTAGGCCTATAGTTACTATGGAACACTAATAGAAACCCCTACCCCAGGAATTCAATGATACAAATTTCGACCCCCTGGGGTGACCCCTAACCAAGGAATGGGCCCCCCGTGAGGCGCTTTTTGTCAAATTACTTTGACCTCTTGTTTTCATGGGCTATGAGCCTGCTACTGAAATAAATTGAATTTAATTGAATTGAATTGAATATGTTGCTAAGTCACTCAAGTCAATCAAGATCATTCGAAATGACACTGGTGAGCAGTGCGTGTGTAAGTCTCTATTAGTATTCCATTGAAATTATGTCTGTATTCTGAGATGTAATGTAATGTAAGTTTGACAATTTATAGGGCGCAGCAAGCGGTACGAACTACTTCTAGAGCGCCTAACATAGTCAATATGCACATAGTCACAAGTTATACAGGCTAGAGAAAGACAGTTAAAAGAGGTAGGATTTCATATGTTTCTTAAACGTATTGAATGATGGTGTAGATGTTCGAATGTCATATGGTAGGCTGTTACACGCTCGTGGACCGGCAACGGCGAACGCACCGTCACCGATGGTTGAAAGGCGAGTTGAAGGCACGACAAGATCAGCAGATGATACCGAGCGCAGGCGATGACGAGCAGTACTAGCGACAGGCACTGCCAGCTCTGTCAAATGTCGCGGCGCCGCTCCAGTAAGGCAACGGTACATGAGCACGCACAGCTTGAACTTCACACGCTCAAGCACTCGTATATCCAGTGAAGGTCCATCAGCAGCGGTGTTACGTGGTCGTACCTAAGAGCGTCTGCTGACAGGCGAGCAGCCGCGTTGACGACCGACTGCACACGGTCCAATTCACGTTGTGGTAGACCTACCAAGACAACGTTACAATAGTCCACCTTTGACATGATGAATGAGGAGACTAAGGTCGTCAGTGATGTACGTGGTAGCGAACGACGGATGCTACACAGTTGACGCAAAACGCCGTAACACGAACAGACCAGCTGCGTGACGTGCTTGTGCATTGACATGTCGCTGTCCAAGTACACGCCGAGGTCACGGACCGATTCACGCGAGGCGACTGAGGTTGACTGAATGGTCAGTTGGTCGGCTGGCAGCTGATGACGACGGCGTGGTGGTACACACCACATGATACGATCCGAACCACGCAAGTGCTGAGCCGTTCAGCCCATATGACCTCTGCAGACGACGGAGCAGGATGGAGTGGTCGACCGTGTCGAACGCCGCGGATAGGTCGAGCAGACAGAGTGCGGTTATGTCTGCTGAGTCGATCGCGGTCGTGACCTCGGCGTGTACTTGGACAGCGACATGTCAATGCACAAGCACGTCACGCAGCTCGTCTGTTCGTGTTACGACGTTTTGCGTCAACTTCATAGCATCCGTCGTTCGCTACCACGTACAAGAGTGGTCATGTCATTCCCCTGCTGAAGAAGTCCGGTCTACCAAAGGACGATCCAGCCAACTATAGACCAATAACGAACTTGTCGACTTTCTCGAAGATTCTAGAACGGCTTGCACTCAGCCGTCTGCGGCCACATGTCTTAGCGTCGGGCAACTACTGCTGTTTCCAGTCAGCCTATAGAGCTGGTTACTCCACCGTAACCGCACTGTTGAAGATCGTGAATGACATTCGAACAGCCGCTGGTCAGGGCAAGTGCACAGTTTTACTGGCACTGGACATATCGGCTGCTTTTGATGCTGTCGATCATGCGATTCTGTGTCAACGTCTGCAGCGCACGTTCGGGTTGGAAGGCAGGGCCCTGCACTGGCTGAGGTCGTTTGTGTCGGGTCGTTGCCAGTACATTGCTGTCGGCGACGAAAGGTCAGACACTGTCTTCTGCGACTCGGGCGTTCCTCAG
>Ga0209149_1002092_pt1 | contig 10891 bp, 7 predicted proteins | sample WorMetTyACAVOLI2_FD_187423 | JGI IMG/M metagenome (GOLD analysis project Ga0209149, IMG submission 187423) | Marine gutless worms symbiont microbial communities from Max Planck institute for Marine Microbiology, Germany - Olavius algarvensis... ...
TGCAGCAATTGGAAGAAGACACCGGCCTATCTGTTGGTGCTGCCTGGATCGCGGGCCAGGATCGTTCGATGTGGAGGACGCTACGACCCTCAGCTGGTCAAGCGCAGCAGTGAGTGAGTGAGTGAGTCATAAAGAAGAACGTAGGCCTGGGAATTAAGTCAAAGGCTGGAACTAAGACCGTCATGTAAGAGTGGAATGGACATAACACCTTTGTGCATCTACTGAAGTTTGATGAACTGCTTCAATAGTCGTTTTTCTTCGTTTTTATAATGAATTAAAATTTCACATTTTGTCTAGAGATGGGAAAATGCTCGGCTATCACCTGGTATCAAAATCTCAATTTTGTCAAAAAGTGGACATAGTACCTTTGTGCCGTCAGTCATCGACGGGCTACTACTACTGATATTTTGTGTTTAGATGGCCTTCTGTTCTACAGTTAGTTTAGGCTAGGCCGGTGCTAAATGGTATCGTGGAGGAGAATTTTCTCTGGAGCATGATTTTTACAGGCTGGATGGTTGCCCAGTGAACATTGTCGGGCACTGGTGTGATCATTTATATTTGTAAACATTAACTGATAAGTTGAGATCTGCTTTTTCCATGGGGAAATTTCCCTCGGTTGCTATAATGTGAAACTTTTAGATGTTTCAGTCAACTCCGGTACTGAAACATGCAGATGAAGACAAGACCAGATGTGATGATAGCATTCTACATTCTATCGGAAAATGTTTTTAGCTGTGGAAATCTGCAAAGTTTCTAGTTGTGGTGCTGTAAGTAAAACGTTAATGTGTACACACTATTGGTGTGACTTAAGCGTATGATCCACCACTTGAATGCTGATGAGATATGTGGCGACCGTTACAGATATTCAAGCCTTATTTTATTTTTGTACTGTATCTACGTGGATGTTTGCCGTGTTGTTTATGCAGAGACTTAGGAATAAGTAATTTAAATAAATTGTCTGTGCTGTACCTGTTTAGATTCGTTATATTGTGTATTTGGCATTGTGTGGAGACTGGTAAACATTGTCTGTGTTATTTTTGCTTTTACGTTAGTAATGTTATTACCTGTGTGCCTACAGGTGGAGCAAGTGTTGTGATCAGCCAGTGTGTTTGTCTGTCTGTGCGCGAGATAATTCACAAACGCATTGACGGATGTTGACCAAACTTTGTCGGCATGAGCAAGGGGTGACACTCTACTCTGTGGCTCAAAAAAACGTGCCAACTTTGGCAAGCTGTAGTTTCGACAAGCACGGACTAATTTTGATTACTTTTGGTAAATAACCTCAGCACACTTTTAGAAATGATCTGCATGTTTAACTTTCCTTGTCCCTTCAAAAGACGCGTTCCTGTGTGCTCGTGAAACAGTTCAGCTCCTTTAACAGGAAACACCGGACTTAATCTCTCCAGATCATCGAGCTCCAGATCTGTGTCCGCCAAACAGTCCGGTTGACTACGGAATTTGTGGACTGATGCAGGAACGTGTGTACATTGTACAACTACCTGTACGCGATACCAGCCGCTGTGACCAGTGACTTGAAGCAGCGCCTCATAGACATGGGCAAGCAAATCACAAAACGTCATCGACGAAGCAGTCATTTGGTCAATGGAGAAAGCGATTATGTGCAAGCATGAGGCAAAGGGACATCACTTTGAACATCTGTTGAACTAAAACCTGCTCTTTTCAGAGCCAACACACTACACAACCGGCTGTTTTCAGAGCCGCCAACAGTCTACCGATGAAAACACGTTTCCATCGCAGCCATTTAAAAGCGAATAAAGTAAGTAAAAATGAAGGTACAAGGAAAGTTAAATATGCGTAATATTTTTAGAAAGTGTGCTGATGCTGCTGACTGAAAATTGTCAAAATTGGTTAATGCTTCTCGAAGCTACAGCTTGCCAAAGATGGCGCGTTTTTTGAGACAGAGTGTAGAAGTGATGAAATTTTGGCATTGATCTGATGTGATGTGGATCCAATGTTACTTTTTCACTACCATTAACATTGTTGTTATTTTTTTTCTTTTTTGTGTTGATTTCTGCTATTATTTTTGTTTAGTGCTTTCCATCATATTATGATGAATAAAGATGTGTATATTACAAGATAGGGCATTCTGCAATATATGCTGATTCACCAGAGGGCGCCAACTTGCTCCTCCGTGACGCTGAGTTGATTCGCAGCTGCGACGTGCATGTTTGTGTCGCCCTGTCAGACAGTTTAATAAATAATTGTAAATAATTAGATAAGACATTTTTGTTGTGTTTAATGGTGTTTTTTGTTTACGTTTCAGCGGACTGTAGACTTAGTGGCACACGCAGAGGCCTTGGCATGTAATACGTGAAGAAAATTTAACGTATTATACTGCAATATTGGTGCTTCTAGAAGTAGTAAACGTACTGGTACTGACTAAATGAAATGGAACAATCTTACGCTGTTAAGCAAGGCACCTATACACCAAATATATTAACATTAAGCTTAAAACAGTTTGTCTACAACTTCTGGAAAGCTGGAATTTTATTGTTCCTCCTGGAAATTTTTGTATAATAGGTCGATGGTCGATAATTGACAAGAATGACATGCAGTCGTAAAGTTTGCTGCTGTCTAGTTACTATTAACTGCCCAGCCTAACCAAGTTTATTAACTTTTGCCTTATGCTTGCTACATTTACTGAGTAAACAGGGTCACTGTCATCTGTGGATTTGTGACCCTCCCTGATAATTAAAACCTAAATAATGCCAAGTAGAGTCCTTTGGGTAAACACGTTCGGCATATGCATGTGTTCTGTGGATTTGTGACCCTCCCTGATAATTAAAACCAAAATAATGCCAAGTAGAGTCCTTCGGGTAAACACGTTTGGCATATGCATGGGGCCGTCACCATGTAAAAATTACTGGAATTTTCTTAAAATGTGTCCTGGAAATTTGTTTGATTGGATTTGTAGACACCTGTAAATTATTGATTCTTTAATTAATGTCTTATTATTTAGCTGTAAATGTGACTCGACGTCATACCTTACTATTTTTGCTAAGTTGTTAAAAGATGGCATTGGATGCACTTATGGCGTGGTCCTATTATGTTAACGGGGTTCCCACTATCTGGGAAAGTCCAGTAATTGAGGAGGTCCGAGAAGAGATTTGTTGGTGATGAGAGAAAAACTAACGTATGATCAGGGTTGTGTGACTGTTGTTAGTTTGTATGTATTAAATGAATAAAAACAAAACCAGAGAAAATACCAAAAACAATCGGAAGTCCTTATAAATATGCATAAATCACAGTGGCAGTGAGAGGGGATCGATCTTGCGGAGAAGTCAGTTAAAAATTGACAGAAACATTGATGTGTCATCCGAGACAGTGGGGAATATTTTCTGTCACAGTCGCAGAAATGTCAGAGAATTCTGTTCTGCGAATTGAATGGGAACCCCCGACTTCACCTGAGCCCGAGGTTTTGTTATTAATTTTTATTTAATTTTTTTCTTTTCATGACAATACATGAATTTTCTGTCGTTTACTTGTTGATTCATTATATAATGTATTTTTGTTTGCAATTGTACGTAAATTTACAGAAAATTGTGTGTCTGTTGTCTGTATATTATGGTGCAGTGTTTAAGTACAGCTCGACTTTCATGAGGAATATTGTTTTTAAGCGCCTCACTTTACTTTTGTAAAAGAGGCGCTTATTGAGATAGGCTGTGTCGTGACGTCGTTGGTCGTTGGTTGGTTGTCATGAGCGTGCACTGTGGCCAAACGGTGCATCCTAGGCCTATAGTTACTATGGAACTCTAATAGGAAACCCTACCCCAGGAATTCAATGGTACAACTTTCGACCCCCTGGGGTGACCCCTAACCGGGGAATCTGCCCCCCGTGAGGCGCTTTTTGTCAAATTACTTTGACATCTTTGTTTATTATCGAGCAACAAGTCTGAACTCTGTGTGTATATTTGCTGTATATGTCAGACTCAGTGCAGCTTTGCTAATAATAACAAGAAGGCCACGTAAACTTAGTGAAATCTGTATGTGCTAGCAAGAGTTGTGTCAAAATAGAATTGATTCATTTTGTGCCAGAATGTTGTCGAATGCAATGCAACTGTGCCCAAGTTTGTGTGATTTTATTAGATTTGTTGTGTTTTTTTTGTGTTTATCACGGTTTATCATGTGTTTGGTTTGTTGGTACCTTTGCCAAGCAATTGGCTGGAAAGACTTCTGCAAGGAGACTTCTAGTGGCTGAAGGACAAAGACCAGGTCATGAAGTGACATCCTTGAGAGTTTTGTGGTAAATTGCAATTCAAGTTCGTCGTGACTGTTGGCTGTCAATAGACACGATGTAACCAGTTTTGTAAGTGCAGTTAAACGCCTACAAACAGTTGACGTAAAGTCAATGCTGCGCTGTCTGAGTTTTTGACATTGTTATGTAATTTTACTTCGTCAGATGGTGAATTTTTTCCACGGTGGTACATCTCTGGTTCTACATTTAGGTCGTGGAGAGGATGGTGAGGTCTTCCAGTGCAGACCTGGGGACTGACTGGCAACTGGCGTGGCAGACCTGCATCGAGTCCCAAACCCGTGTGTTTGCTTAATACCAGTTAAAACGTTTTTTTGGTCAAATATGTGTTGCTGACCAGTGGCTTCTATCCCCCCAAATCTAGAGTCAAAATTTGCCCCCCCCCCTTCCTGAAGCTTCCTCTTCCCCCACTTCCACTAGCTGCCATCAAAAAACCATTTAGGGCAAAGTGCAGTGCAGATGTCAAAATGCACTATATAAATTTTTTTTAAATATTACCCGCTATTTTTCGTCGGGCGCAGGCTGAGCCCATCATGTATAGGGCTAGAAGTCTCTGTTGCTGGCGATTAGCAGGTTTTGTCGTAGGTTGTAAGATTGGACACATGCGCTGTTTGTACTAGCGCACTGTACAGCCTGGACCCACTATACTCCGGTGCAAATTAAGCTGAACGTTGCATGCATGACTGCGCAGAGTGCACTGCACTGAGAGACGCGCCATTCATAAATTGATGACAGCTCATCGTACTCTCGACACCATCATCTTCACATAAAGAAGCTAGGCCTATAGGCGACCGCGACAGTGCTTAATGAGTCTACTGGCCGGTGTCTTCCAAATGGAATATAATGGAAATTATTTCATCTCACTGTTTCACTACCACGCGATGTATGCATAATTTGCAAGATTTCTGTTAACTTGAAATCACTAAAGTTCGTCTTGTTTATTTTTTCGGTCAATGCCGAAAATCGTTAAAATCAATAATTGGGACTTGTATAGATTAAGTAATCAAACAGTGGCCTCACTTTTTGGGCCACCTACATTTAGTCGTATATCCAATATGCGACGTGCTTACGCTTATCGTATTTGTCTGAAACATCGACTTTTTATCATATTGTTGAACTTGAGAACAAAACTTCTCATATAATCCCATTTGGTTGAAGTTATCAGGTGACTGTGTATAAAAATGACTTGCGCCGCGAGCAGTATAAGAACAAGAAATATGGCTTTTGGTCAAAAAAAGTCGTCGAGTCCTGCCTCCAAGGGATAAGCAGTCTACTACAGGTCGCGCTAAAATCTAGACTCTACGGTCTCTTGCTAATTACTCTTCGACGGTTTAACGTAATTTTAATATTACTATTTTGTGTGACTGTCGAACATTGTAGCATTAATGATATTGATGTACATTCGCCAAGTTTTATTTTGTAACAGACAACAATGCGAAAAAGCTATGTAAAATCGAACGTTTTCCTCTCAGTTAAGTGATTGTCACTGTCAACATGGTTAAACGTCAATCGAAGCATTGATAGCTTTAATGTCATGTTTAACATAGAATAATTTCGTCACTTTTGACGATATTAAAACAATACACAGAACATCTGCATGTAATAGGGTATTATGAGTGTGCAAAATTTCATGTCATAGCTTTTGAAAAAATACGATACGATAGTGTGTGTTTAACGTGCAGCAAAATGCTGACGGGTAGCCAGCTTAGTCTACCACACGGAACAAACAAAAAATTAAAATGCAAAACTAAAAATGAAATGATGAGCGTGATAGGTCCGGTCCAGTCCCGTTATCGTGAGGCAGTCCAGTAGGTAAAAGAAATCTAGGCCCTACGGTGGGAAGGATTTGTTGAAAAGGTAGGTTTTGAGCCTGGAGTGAAAGAGTGAAGGAGTGATGGATGACGAGAGTGGGGATGATGACAGCGATGAGTTGAGAAGTGGATGAGGTGAATCGAGACGAGAATGGTGAGGCTGACGGAATGAATCAAATTTTCTTAGGGGTCTACTTTTTGGTGCGCCCTGTATAGTAACTACTACAACCACAGGTTCTCTGAGTGGCCGCAAGGCGGCGCAGCTGACTGACCTATATAGGCCTAATAAATAAACTACGCCGCGTCTCAGACGGCTGGCGATAGGCGAGGCCTAGTCTGTCAATACAATTCGTAGCCCAAAAAACTCCCACACGGGCCTACGTGACCATTAAGTTGAATGCGTGTCAGTTGGGGATTTCCTTGATTATCGAGTTTTGACGTTTAGGAGTGTGCAATGTGCATGTTGGTATATTAGGCTTAATTAATTCACGCCAAGGAAAATTCCGAAGTCTCGCATTTTCCTCGAAACAGAATTGTGGATTATTAAACCCCGCCCGCCAATGCGGGGACGTGAAGCCTGGGCTTTAGGCGATTGCGATGTCCTTCCGTTTGTCCGTTCGTTCGTCTGTCGTCCGTGAAATTTGTTAAGTCATTCGCTAGGTGGCAGCACATTGCTGTTGAAGGGGGCTTTAGGCGATTGCGATGTCCTTTTGTTTGTTTGTCTATTTGTCTGTTCGTTTGTTCGTCTGTCGCCTGTGAAATTTGTGAAGTCACTCGCTACGTGGCAGCACCTGGCAGTGGGCGGGGGCTTCTCGCATCGTCTCCGTCTTACACTTGTTTTTCTGGCCATGTTTACCGTCATTCGAACTGTCACTCAGATGCCTATACGCTTCGTTACTTACCTGCCGCAAAACCTGCCATTCTGGTCACCGGCGTTATTGTCGCAGCCGTCTGCAGCTGATCGCTAGAGCGTGCCGCGTCTATACGCTTTGAGCTGACCCACTCCCTGGGGAGCCGCCCCCTCCCTTTCAAGGCCGGGCCTGGCGTAAATATCGCCGTAGCAAAACGCTATAACCTACACTCTGGCAGTCGTGACGTCGCAGAAGGCCGTTTTCGTCTACGCAAAAATTATCGCGCTCCGGTCTTCGGCGGCGTTTTCTGCCTGGAAAAGCGAGAGATCCGTGCAGACACCTGCAGGTCCGGTTTATTTCGTGGATATTCACACGTGCGACGTAGACACACTGACGAGACGGCCGCGACATGATGGAGTCGTAAAATGGATGTAAGTACTGCAGATAAACATTTTTGCGGCACGCGGAAATCTAACTGCACGCGATATCGTTGAAACAGCGCTGCAGCTGTTCTGGATTTCATTCGTAACGAGCTCGATGTGTCTGCTCAGCGTATTAAAATCAGAATGTTTTGCCAGTTGGTGCAATTGCGCATGATCTTGAGTAACTTAGCAATATTTTCAACGGGCACGGAGCGCGCGCAGCCGCGGCCTCTCTGCGTCAGCTGAGCTTCTTGTAAATGCCGAATTTCACATGGCAGTTCGTAGGGATCAGTCCGAGCGCGGCCCTTGAATAAGAGTGGAGATGCGTTCCTGCCTCTTATATGACGCAGATGCGCGACCTGTTGGCGATAGCTAAGTTTCTTGTTAGACTTTGGGGAACTAGCAAGCACACTGCGGATGCACGCAAGCAAGAAACGTGGTTACGCGGTGCGAAGGTCAGTGGAGTGGATATACTGTTCTTGTGTCACGTCTGGACCACTGTAACGCTCTTCCTGCTGATCTGCCGGTGGTCTGCTGGCTGACCGACCAAAACCCCCGGACAAAATCCTCCTAGCTCATAATCCTCTTCTTTGCAGTACGTGAGTCGGCTAGGGTCAGAAGCCCGCCTTGTGGGTCGGATAGGGTTAGGAGTACGGTACGGGCAGTGGCGTATTTAGAATTTCAGTAAGGAGGGGGCTATCGAGGCGCTGTAGGTGTCAAAGAAGGTGGTTAAGGGGCTGGACCCCTCCCCAGAAAAAAATTGTTTGTCCCCAAAATGATGTTTGGGTGCATTTTGAGTTTTGACGCAGTTTAATTTTAACATGCAAAAATCACGGACAGTCACTAGAAGCGACACTTATTTTACGGTTCAATCAAACAGTGCAAAAATTATCCACAGATTCACGGTCAGACTAAAGGGTGGCGGTCGCACCATCGCCCCCCCCTGGATACGCGACTGGGTACGGGTTAGTGCCATTTTTCAAAGATTCCCGTTGGTTTCTGTCATACAGCAGCAAAAATGGGGATTATGCCCTGGGGGTTTGTCCCGGGGGTTGGCCTCCAACCGGTCTGTCGTAACCCCTCTAGATCATAACCCCCTTCTTTTCTTCCTACGTGGGTCAGCTATGGTCAGAACACCGTCAGGAGTACGGGTCAGTGAGAGTTTTCAAAAAATATTCCTGTCGGGTTCTGTCCTACGTCAGCAAAAGGGCGTTACAACCTATATATATAGAGGTTTCATTCATATTCACCACTGGGTTATAATAATAATACGTAGACTTATAACGCGCGCAATGTCGGAGTATATGACCGAATGTGAGGCGCGGGCAGTCGCCAGGTGGGATGTTGGGTCATGTTTAAGGATGGTTCATAAGACTAAACAGGTGGGTTTTGAGCCGGTATTTGAAAGTTTGCACAGTTGGAGCATTTCTTATGGCGGCTGGGATTTCATTCCAAATCTTGGGGCACAGTAGCTGTTCCCCCATGCATTTTGTCCGGGGGATGACCTCCTACTTTGAGTGAGATCGTCCAGCAACTGCGACCTAATCGTACCAGGGACTATACGGACGGTCGGCGACAGGGCGTTCGCCCTCGCCGCATCCAGTGTTGGAATCTGTTGCCAACTGGTGTCAAACTTAATGCATTCGACCGCTTATGTCAGAAGAAACTGAATAACTTCTGCGCTTCTGTTCGTATCTGATCACACCGAACTTAGACTGTGGAATGCGCCCTCGTTCTTATTGTAGGTGGAACAATACAAGTTCCATTGTAAATATGGACTTAACTTTATCGTCCCACATACAGTGTGTAGCCATGCAGATATTGGTCAAAAATCGGCAAAATTTATATATACCCCACCTGCATTCAACGCCCTGTCAAAATTTCACTAACATTTACCTGGAAATCTGGCTTAGAAGTCACTCAAGGTCATCGAAACCGGTGCCATTAAAAAGCTTGTCTTCAGTTTCCTATTCGCCTTCTATAGTAATTATGTCCGTATCTGTAGCCTTTTGTGAGATATTGAGCGTCAAAGAGTGGTACGACCTTGGAAACAGGGTTAGGGTTCGTTCAAGGTCATTGAAAATGGCACCATTTGATAGATCGCATACGAGTTCCTATTCGCCTTCCATAGTAACTATGGCGCTGTCTTGTATCGTTTGCGAGATATAGCGACTTATTGGTAGAAAATCGCGAAATTTTTATACCCCACCTGTATTTATCGCCCCCGCAGCGGGTGACCCCGTCGGAATTTTGTGAAAATGTTTGATGCTCGTAAAACTAGAATGATTGGGCTATCGTATGATGAAAAAATTGCGACGATATGTTAAGCCGTTTTCATCCAATACCGGAACGTTACAGACAGACAGTCAGACGGACAGACGGGCGGACAGAATTGCTATATCAGTAATCGCGCGTCAGTGATAAAAATCGCCATTTTCGACCAATATCTGGCTTCGGCATCGATCACTGCTGGACCATCTCGTGTCGTCGACATTTAGACGATGCAGTATAGGTTATAGCAGTATCCGTCATCCGCTTCCAGCGATCAACAAACGCCGCCGCGCCACGCATCAGTGGATCTTGTATATAACAGAAAGCTCGACGTTACGCCAAAGACAACAGAAAAGAATTTAATTGTATGCATTGAAGCCGAAGTAACTAATAATAAAAAACTGCACTCGATATATTGTACTCTTGAAGCTAACTACTCGCAGACAGGAACCGTTGCGCGGCCTCTCTGCGACAGCATATTGTATCCCAAGACGTCTTCTGTGTATCTCTTTAATTGTTATTAGGCCTCTATTATTATTAATGTTTGCAAAGGGGTTTGATGAATTCAAACACCCCCTTCTTCTCCTCTCCCACCAAAAAAATTTCTATCGCAACTTTCAGTCTTTTCAAAAACTTTCTTTTGTCGCAGAATGTATACTGGCTGACATTGATCTTATCGCATTGTCCGCAAGCGCACATGCAACCAAACATCGTGTGTAGCCTACGGATTGATATACAGTATACAATGTATCGAGTTACATGAAGTCGTGTGTAGTAGAAGTCCGCAGAAATGCGTTTTTACACTCAACGCACTTGCCACATCCGCTTCTCTATGATTGGTTAAATGAGTAGGCCCCTAGGGCCTACGTCCGCTAATTTAATCTGTGCACTTGATCTGCATCGCACTCATGCGTGTAAACGTTTAGCGTTCGCTGTTGCCGGTCCACGAGCGTGGAACAGCCTACCATCTGACATTCGAACATCTACATCGTCATTCAACACGTTTAAGAAACATCTGAAATCCTACCTCTTTCAACTGTCTTTCTCTAACCTGTGGAGCTTGTGACTATGTGTACATTGACTATGTTAGGCGCTCTAGAAGTAGTTCGTGCCGCTTAGTGCGCCCTATGGTCCGATGTGACCATGAGGGCCCACGTCACTACCGTCGTTCGGTCGTGTTTTGCTGCTTTACGTCAGATCAGGAGTGTGCGGCGTTCTCTCCCACGTCATGCCTTGCTGACCTTGGTACGTGCCCTTATCGTC
>Ga0209149_1002093_pt1 | contig 10891 bp, 6 predicted proteins | sample WorMetTyACAVOLI2_FD_187423 | JGI IMG/M metagenome (GOLD analysis project Ga0209149, IMG submission 187423) | Marine gutless worms symbiont microbial communities from Max Planck institute for Marine Microbiology, Germany - Olavius algarvensis... ...
TATTCGCAACCTCATTCTGGGGAGGCGCCATCTGGTGAACGCTTACGAGGTAGAGGCAGGCATTGGTGTAATTGCAGGTAACACTGTGTGATCCATGCCTGAGCGCCTTGAGTGTGATGTACTACAAAAAGTGTGCTATATAAATACACTTACCTTTTAAACGGAGCACATTCGGTTCTCCGTAGTAACACATCCTATACATCGGTATTATGTAATAATGCAACAAATCAAACAATCATCTATCAACTATATACATAACACAGATAGGGGTGATAATAGAAAAATACACTGTGTTCAAAAAAAAATACTTATATTTTCTTGCATAACTTTTAGGAAAAGTAACCAATTTGAATGAAAATTTCAGACAAAATAGCTAATGAAGTGCTGATTCTAACAGCATAAAATAATTTGTAGGCCTATTCTTCTTAAATCGCTTACATAGCTGCTAGCGAAGAATGTTTAAGAAGAATACAAATTATTTTTATGTTGTTAGAATCAGCATTTCATTAGCTATTTTGTGTGAAATGTTCGTTCAAATTGGTTACTTTTTCTAAGAGTTATGCTAGAAAACAAAAGTGGGTGTTTTTTTCTGAACACAGTGTATAAAAGGAAAAAAGGTGCAAGGTGCATGGTGTATGGTTCGTGACAGGGGTTAATTGTTCTGTAATTGGTAATGCTTTAGGCGGTATTTGAAACTAGCAAGGGATGGTAACTGTCTAATATTTAAAGGTAAATCATTCCAGAGGTATGGTTCAATAGGACCATATCTTTAGTGACTTCTTTCTTCTGTTGGTTCGAGCAAAGGAAATACCTAATGCAGAAGTTTGCAAATGTGTTCCGAAATACATTGACACTGACGTGGTCAGCAGAAAAGCTGTTGTGCCTGTCTGATCTTCATGCTGATACCAGTAATTATATCTTCGTGATACGGCGAAAACTGCGTTACTGTAGTCTACACGCGAGTGACGCGACAGCCGTCGGAACACCTTTGTCGGAGGTACATGCGCTCTACCGAGTGCAGTTCTAGTTTTCATTCTAAAGAAAATAAGCCAGATTTTGAGTTGTTTACTTTAGGTCAGTATTGCTTGTGAACGTATGAAGATGGGTGCTATGATGTGCCGTAACCAGCAAGACTAAGGAACTGGGTTGTCCCGTTGCCCCCCCCCCCTCCCGCCGACAGCATGACAGTATGTAATGTATGATGTATATGTGTAGAGGTGAGCATGCGACTGAATCATACCGGTGCTTTACGTCACGTGACGAGTTCCGGTGACCAATCACGACGACGACAACGAAACAACATTGTCGTAGATCGCTCAGTGGATTCAGCTAACTGTATGTCACCCTTTATGCTACTACTGCTGCTACTGCTACTACTAGTACTACCACTACTATTGTAATAGTAACAAGAAGTGTGGCCGCCGGGTTCGGCCGACACGGTATGCCCCCGCCCGCCTCTAATGACACAGGTACAGCATTTTGTTACCTGAGTTAAGAAGAGGCAGAGATGTGAGCTTGTGACCTTGACCTTTCACCTTGAAACTGGTGCGCCATGTAGCACGTGTCGTGGAGTACCGTCCTGCCAATGTTGGCGATACTACGACTATTCGTTGTCGATTTATAGGCTGTTGGGCGTGGGCGCGCGTCAGTGGGCGGGGCGAGACGTCATCGCTATCGATTGATCGGCCAGCAGTAACCTTCGCTGCTTAGAGGGCGGACATTGACAAATAACTGTTTTTCGGCGACAGAATTCTAGATTTAGAACGCGGTTTTCGAAAATTTGGCTCTGTTACAATGTTGCGGTCTCTCATTAGAACACTGCATGCGAGTTTGGTGCAAATTGATACGGAAATGGCCGAGAAATACACCAAACAACGACAACCGGCGACATGCGGTAAGTTCGCATTTGGACGATATGCCGCAGGATGTGTGTCAGTATTAATGGGCCTGGTGACGTTGACCTTTGAGGCTTTGACCTTTTGACCTTGAAACTTGTATGCAAGTCGCATCTAAGGTGGGGAGCCTTCCTTCCAAATTTGGGCACGCTAGGCCGTTGGGTTCTCGAATTATTCACTATGTGCGCGATGGACGGACAGACAGACGAACAGACGGACGGACAAAAGCAACGCTTATGGCTCCCTTCCCTACGGTCGGGGGCATAATAACTACACTGTGTTCAGAAAAAAAAACATCCACTATTGTTTTCTTCCATATCTCTTAAGAGAAAGTAACCGATTTGAATGAAAATTTCAGACAATATAGCTAATAAAATGCTTATTCTAACAGCGTAAAAATTATTTGTATTCTTCTTAAATATTCTTTGCTAGCAGCGATGTAAACCGGACGTCAGTAAAAGTGTCGTTACAGCAACAAGAACTACGTTGAAGATCACACTATTATTAAATGCTCGTGAGTAAATAAAAAGCATGAAGCAAACCACTTTCTGAAGATGTTTCGTGACAGAGGATAGAGTTTTAATGGGTTAAAACATTTAACGAAGAAAGCGACAACAGTCGCATCCGCATCACTGACTTGTGTTCGAGTTGTGGTCGACCACACAATGTCCACCCCACTGCAACGATCAATAAAATTAAAGATCTCGCACTGATATTTTGATCACTGTCTTTACCCCCATCAAGACTTCATCTTCTGTAAAAAAAACATCTTGAGCAAGCATTTTTCTACGTACTATTTTTCACTCACATTTATTTAATGAGATGTTTATCGTCAGTGGTAAATCTCATTGCTGTAACGACACTTTTACTGACGCCTGGTTTACATCCCTGTTAGCAAAGAATATTTAAAAAGTTTTATGCTGTTAGAATCAGCATTTCATCAGCTATTTTGCCTGAAATGTTCATTCAAATTGTTTACTTTTTGTAAGAGTTGTGCAAGAAAACAAAAGTGGATATTTTTTTCTGAACGCAGTGTAGAAGCGCTCAGCCATCTCCGATGGCGTCACACCAGTCGCAGTCATTGGCTTAACTACAAATCCCCCCCCCCCTGCAAAGGCTGCAAAACGTGGTCATAGGGCCCCTCTCCCAGCGATCGAACAATTCGAAGTAAATTGTGCTGCGTCCATAAGCACGACGATGCATAGCCTACAACTATGTCGTGAGAAATTTTTTTTGGGGGGCGGGGGGTTGGCACAAGGGCCCCCCGACCCTCGCGGGCCTCTGCAGGGGCAGTTGTTACGCCACTGGTCGCAGTGCACATCAACAACGGTTGCTAACAAGATTTTGCTGACTCAACAGAACAGACATAAGCATACAAAAATACTCACAACTACCTACATGGTGGTCCACATTGCAAGACTTGTCTCCAGAAGTTCCCACTTTTTGGTTTGTTTGACACACATACACTCACTCACAGACAGACAGACAGACAGACAGACAGACACACGTTAAATAAGTGTATCAGAGACGATACGAAAGACGCCGCTCGTCAAAGCCTAAACTGCATTAAAAACAAAAAAAATAAAATATGGCGAAAAACGATTTTCAATATGGCGGATGGAATTCTTACACCCTACAATGTGGCATGTGGCTCTGGAATTGTGACAGTGAAATTATGTATCTCGTATCGTTTCTAAGATATTCAGCGTCAATGAATGGAGTGACCTTGAAACTGAGAGGTACGGGTCGTTCAAGGTCATTGAAAATGGCGCCGTTCGATAGATCATATACGACTTTTTATTGGTCCGACAAATTGTAAATACATGCATAGCTCTATCTTGTACCGTTTTTAGTTATTTGACGTTGAATAAATCTGGGTTAGAGGTCACTAAAGGTCATTCAAACTAGTACCATTCGAAAGCTCGGGTGCGGTTTTCTATTCGCCTTCCATAGCAACTATGACTCTATCTTGCATCATTTCCGAATAAAGCGAGATATTGGTCTAAAGTCATACCGCCTTGCATTCGACGCCCCGTTAGGGGGTCCCCGTCCAGTTAGAATTATATTGCCATTCCGTTCGGTATGGAGAAACTAGAATGGTAGGGCTACCCGATGGTGAAAAAACTTTGAGGATATGTATGACCGTTTAGACAGAATACCGGCGTGTGACGGACGGACAGACATCTCGCCACGGCATAGTCGGTGCTGTGCATACGCGTCGCGCGGTAATAAACGTGCCGTGTAACTTCGTTGTTTGTGGTTGCAGCGGCAGGAGCGGGCGTTGCGGTGCGGAGTAGATGCACCGAGGCGAGATCACGAGCTATGCAGCTGGACCGCGCCGACCCCGAAGGTCACATCTTCATTCCAGTCTGTCAGCGCGGAGGAACGCTCTACCAGCCTGCTCAGTGCCACGCCGCCACCGGCTACTGCTGGTGTGTTGACGAAAACACCGGAATTCCCATACCGGGATTTTCCACGCGTAATGTCACCCCCAACTGCACTCAGCTCAGCATAAAGACGTTTAAAGGTACAGTAGTGTCAGCGTACACTGAACATAACGGTGTCGTTAAGGCCCGTTTATAGCGACGCAACTCAGCTCAACTCTAGTTGAGTTGAGTTGTATCGCTATTAACGGGCCTTTAGCAAGGATTTGAGGACAATGACATAGAAACAGTTGTACACTGTGTCCCAAAAAGTAGTACACCAAACTCATGGCGATAACTTTGTCAATTTTTAACGGATTTTTAAAATCCTTTCACTGCTGAAAGAGAGGTAAATTTCCAACAAAATCCATATAATACTTCCCACCACACCTTCAGTATGTTGCTGCACTACCTTGCGAATGTTAGAAGTTCGAATTTGTGGTAATTTCAAAAAACATCTAAAAATCGTGCCACGTTTGATAAAAACTGAAACGTCTCTTGTCATATGGCTGAATACTGTCACAATAGTTGATCGAAGTGTCAATCTTTTGCCCGCAAACATGCGCGATGACGTCCACGCCACTCGTTAACTGCATTGTCAATGATGCTCTGGTCAATGCCATGCCAAATATGCAGAAACGCTGCTTCTGTTCACAACACTTGTTTATATAAAATCGTCTGCTATTTACAAAGAATATTTAACAGAAACCGGAAATTGAAATAACAAGTAAGTAAGTAAGTAAGCTAAGCGCATTAAAATTGGGTGTGTGTTCAAAAATCAATTCATGTTACACATTTTTGTTTGCATTTTCTTCCAGATATGCCAAAACTCGAACTTCTAACTTTTGCAAGGTAGTGCAGCAATGTACTGAAGGTATGATGGGAAGTATTATATAAATATATTTGGGAAATTTAATTCTCTTCCCAGAAGTGAAAGAATTTTGAAAATCCGTTAACAATTGACAAAGTTATCGCCATGAATTTGATGTACTACTTTTTGGGGGACAGAGTGTATAATGTCATACAGTGATATTCGGAATAATTTCAGAATATAGTGATGTCGTGAAATGTAGGTTTAGGATTAGTTATTTCGTGTAATAAATGTCAATAAATGTCATTAATTACACAAAAATGCTCGGGATTTCGTGAAATCACTGATTACACGATATCGCTGTATCATATACAAGAACTATTGTCCAGAATGACTTTCAGAAATATAGCTTTTCATTTGATTTCATTTATTGAGTCCCGCTCGCAAATGCTTGGGATTTACGCGATGATGCTATCCATCTGTTTGTCTGTCTGTTTGTCTTTCCGTATGATCGTCTGTCTGTCTGTCGCGTGACACAAAAACGCGATTTTCTCAAAAACTAAGCAGTTTACAGCTACGGTCTCTAAGGACGACCTAAGGAAGTCCTACATGGACTTTTCAAAGATCCTATTTTTGGATCCCGGGGATGACCGTAAGCATGCCCCACAGCAAACCCCCATAAAAACTTCACCACTGTGAAATTAATGCTAGTGGCGGGGGCTTACTCGTGGCGCCCATAAACGCGCCACACGTGTTTCACCAACAACTGTGCAACTACCAAGCATGCTGTCGGTAACCGGAGATAAACTTCGGAGACAACTCCCGGAGATAACCCCGAAACTACCCCCCCCCCCCGGAGATGACTCCCACGACCTTCGTGTACTACAGGGTGTTTCAAAAAAGTAGCCCCCGTAAACTTTTTGGAATATTTTCACTTCGGTTAAGTCTTTTTGCATGAAATTTTGCAAATTTGTTGGCAAGTCATATCCACATAGCCTATATCCACCAATTTTTGTACATTTATCTTAATATTTCATCAAATGGCGTTCATTTTTTCTACGAGTACCCATCGTTTTTACCCTGTTAAGTTTTGAGTATTTTGAGTATTTACCCATAAAATGAAAATGCCGTGGCAGATCTCCCACTGCCTGGTGTACGCAAAATGGCTGAGCCAGTGTGGTCGACTCGACTGCAGACTTTCTTAACAGTGCTCGACTTAGGGATAGGGTTAGGGTTAGGGTCAGAACCCCACGTCGTGGGTCGGTTAGAGTCAACGTGTATTGCAGAGACTTGTAATTTCTGTGCAGCGTGTCCGCCTTCAGGCAAGCGGAGATTTCTGACTGAACTGTTTGACCTACTGACTCAGCAGATGGTTGAGTCCGCCAACAACGTTAGTTTTCAGAGGTCTGTGGCTGTGTCCTCCGTTGTTTCTGCTTTTGCGTTTAGGCGTCTCCCAATGAAACCTACGCGGAAAGCGTACCGCAATGCCGCTAGTTTGTTTGCACAGCCGCATTAACCGATACTTCAACTTTGCCAACGTACATGTATGACTCCAACGCATGAGGCCACCTACGACAGGGCCCATGGCGCCTGACATAATATTGCTACATTCATTCATGTAGGCCTTGTCTTTATTTATTTAATAAAATCTTACAAGTTGCGTTATGTCAACTTTCTATTAAACGAACAAGATAATAATAGTAATAATAATATAATAATTCCAAGACAATGTTTATGGTGCTGTCATCATGGCAGAGCCATTGCGAGAGTTCACCCGGTTCATTTGATGAATGTAGAACGGCGCCAAGCGGCCGCCGACCCAAGACCCAGCCAGACGACTTAGGCTGTGAGTCCGCCTGTACAGGCTGCCAGAGTCTACACCCACCATCGCCATTTATCATTATTACTCAGCCATGATGATGAGCTGCATTTCGTAGGCAGAGTAATCATATTCTATGAATAAATGTTTATTGAGTCGTATACTCAGACGCTCACCGGCTTATTGCTGTTACTAGACTATCACGCTTGCTTCGCTGCGATTCAAGAACTATAATTTTATTATTGAAACACAACGTATTTCAACGCTAGTACACGTACTACGCTGTGGTCCATAATAAACATGGCAGTAAACTTCTGTCAATAACTTTGACAAGTTTTAACCGATTTTTATTTTGCAGTTCCGTAACCGGAAATGAATTTGTAACAAAATGCAGTCATTTACTTACGTATTATTTCGACAGCGTCTTATTAATGACGTCGTCAAAACGTCACTGTTTGCTGACGACGTTTGCGAACTAAAATGACAACAAAGGATGGTAACATTCTAATCTGTGAATGACGCCATCGATCAGTGGTGACGTACTCGTAGACTGTCCGCCTGTGTCGACGATGATGGCAGACATTTTGAGCATCACCTAAGCCTATAAACTTCTTGTTAAAATTTGTTGTCGGTGTGTTAATGCAGAGCTGTACTGCCATCCACCGCGTCCCCAGGCAGCAGTGAGTGAGTGAGTGAGTGTTAATGCCTATATAAAGAAAATTTCGGTGTTGATCTGAAAAATGCGTCGTTTTGCTTTGTGGCACCCGTATAGATGCATGGTGAAGTGAGACATTTTAGTATTGTGGCGTGCGGAATTCATTTCTCGCCAATTTAGTGCAAAAATTATCGAAATCGATCACGATTCGCAAACGTTATTGAAAAAAGTTTCCTGTCGCCTTTTGATGGACTACAGTGTATAATTAAGACAGCACGTGCTGCAGGTGCACACTGCCCAGCGCGCTGTATGTGCTGTACGCGCCAGAGTCGTGTAGCTTTTTCCCATTTTTTCAGCGCGATGCTATGCCGTCGTGCGATGTCTGCCTGTCCGTCTGGGTGTCTGTCGTATTCGTGTATTGTATCAAAACGAGTAAACATATCCTCAAACTTTTACTTGACACCGAATGTCTCAGCTAGAAACGGTACGTGATAGAAACATAGAACTTTACATTATAGGAACAACTTGCACGTGCTCTGCTCAAGGGTGTCCCTTTGAATGACCTTGAGTAACCTTGAGTGACTTAGCGAAACAGTCAATGACGCGAAGCATCGCGTGGCCTCTCTGCGACAGCTGAGCTTCTTGTTTTCTTTTTTCTTGAAATGCATGCATTTCTAAGCGAAACCACGTGCTTACGCCATTTACGCCAGTAAATGTAAATGTAAAATAATACGCTCTTCAACAACAGTTCTCAGTGGTGTCCGTAGGCCTGTGTGCAGAGATGGGTTTTCAACCAGACGGGAAGAGATGGGTTTTCAACCCAGCTCTAAACTGTCCACGACTAACGGATGATGAGCGGAGCTGTGATGGAAGCGCGTTCCAGACGGCTGGGGCTGCAACGTGGAAACTCCGTCGGCCGAGCTGTAAAGTTCCCGGTATATCTGGCATAGCTGAACGTTCTGGCGTTTTAGGATATTAGCGGAACGCACAGACACACAGTCAGCGCTGACACTATTGTGTGAGATTATTATTATTGATGGTTGTAGCACGAAAGACGATCCAGATCCTGATCTGTCAATTGAAGAGCAAGCAGTTCGATGGAAACTTCGCCAACTTGACATCAACAAAAACAACGTACACAATTTAGTCATTTTTTTCTTATTTTTTTGTTCGTACCTATGTTCAATCTTCCTGAAACGCCGCACGACGACTGGCTCAACTAAGTTTAATACGCCGCCGATACATCTGCGTCCTGCATGTCGCAGCAGTACGAGTGTTCAAAGTAACCGCCGTGTAATCTGTCACTTCCGTGGTCACACTGATGATGTCATGGTCATAGACCTCCAAGTTGCCGCCGCGATGGCCGAATTCGCCGCCGAATTTTTGTCCGCCGAAAATCCGCCGAAAAAAATATGGATATTCGAATAATAAAGTGAAATCAACACTCCAATAAGTGACTAGCGTGTAATTTGAAGTGAATCATTGTCGTGATTTCGAAACTTCTTGTGATTACACAAGTTTTGTAACATCAAAGAAACAGACAACAACAACAAGTACATCATTCACGATATTTTCAGTTTAGGTTCAACAGCTCTGAGCCGAAATTGTTTGCAATCAGCCGAATTTTAACCGCGAAATGTTTGTAATCAGCCGAACCTTGGCCGATTTTTTTCAGTTTACACGATAATTCGGCTAATCCGAATATCAAGGGGTTAAGAATGATGCCACCGCCGAATTTTTTTCCCCAGCCATCCGTATTTTTTCAGATTGTAGATTGGGGGTCTACATCGCTGTACCTCAGACGCTTGCTTAGCCTTGCAAATGCAGCATTAGTTTTATGCCTCCGATAGTCTACAGTGACCGGAGGTATGACGTTTTCTACCCTGTTTTCTCCGCTCGACGGCGTCCGTCTGTTACCAAACTTGTGAACATGATATTTTGAAAACGACTGAAGCGATTTCGATGCAAATTTCCACAAGTCATCCGCGGGACAAGGGCACGAAACGGTCAACTTCAGAGGTCAGAAGGTCAAAGGTCAGAAGAGGCCGAAGATAGATTTGGAGACCTGGCGGAGGCATCCTTCTCAACCCCATGATTTTTACCGCACGACACGGATGGCATGCACAGCGCGGACCGTGTCGTGGCAAGATGTCTGTCTGTCTGTCCGTCTGTCTGTCTGTCGCACGCCGGCATTCTCTAAACGGTTATACATATCCTCAAAGTATTTTCACCATCGCGTAGCCCCACCATTCTAGTTTTTCCCCACCAAACGGGACGGGCTCAGTTACAATTTTGCTGTCCCTCATTAGAATACTGCGTGCGAGTTTGGTGCAAATTGATACGGAAATTGCCGAGAAATACGCCGAACGTTACCCCAACAACAACAACCAGCGGTATGCGGTAAGTTGGCATGAATATATCCCTTAAGGCCCGTTTATAGCGACACAACTCAACTCAACTCGACGTCGAGTTGAGTTGAGTTGCGTCGCTATAGACACCCTCACCGACGCAACTCAACTGTCGCCGACGATCGGCAATGCAACTGACCCAGTTGCAGCGTACAGCCAATCAGCGCAAAGCAGGTCAGTCGAGTTGAGAGTTGAGTTGCGTCGGCGTCGCTATAGACACTTCGCCGACGCAACTCAACTCAACTCGACGTCGAGTAAAGTTGAGTTGTGTCGTTATAAACGGGCCTTAACGATGTGTGTTAGTATTAATAAGCCTGGTGACCCTGACCTTTGACTTTTTGACCTTGAAACTGGTATGCGAGTCGCATCTAAGGTGGAGAACCTTCCTTCCAAATTTGGGCACGCTAGGCCTCTGGTTTCTCGAATTATTCGCTATGTACGCGACGGACGGACGGACGGACGGACAGACAGGCGGACAGACAAAAGCAGCGCTTACTGCCCCCTTCCCTTTGGGCGAGGGCATAATAAATTATTATTGTTATCATTAGTGATGATGTTATTATTATCATTACAGTTATTGTAATTGTGGTTGCTGCAGATGTTAGAGCGCCGAGAATTGAAGTCGTTCAAGGTTGAAATTCGAGCACTGCGCGCTGACGACAAACTGGGCAGAAAATGTCGACGAAATTTTCTCCGATACTGTGACGACGACGGCGATAAGCAAATTACGCTCGACGAATGGATCGAGTGTACTGACATCGACGGTAACGACAATAGTAACAATAACAAGAGGTCAAAGTAATTTGACAAAAAGCGCCTCACGGGGGGGGGCATTCCCCGGTTAGGGGTCACCCCAGGGGGTCGAAAGTTGTACCATTGA
>Ga0209149_1002094_pt1 | contig 10891 bp, 8 predicted proteins | sample WorMetTyACAVOLI2_FD_187423 | JGI IMG/M metagenome (GOLD analysis project Ga0209149, IMG submission 187423) | Marine gutless worms symbiont microbial communities from Max Planck institute for Marine Microbiology, Germany - Olavius algarvensis... ...
ATCGAATAATACCAAGTTGGTACACTTGCCGTTGATGGGTGGGCTGTTACATTTGGTACAGCGAGAAAAGGTCTGGGTGGGCTGCGGTCCCGCCCAGTCCCCTCCTCGCTGTATCAAATGTAACAGGCTAACAGCCCACCCATCAACGGCAAGTGTACCAATCACTGTATTGCTATATGATGGTCCGTTGCTCTGCGGTTTTAATGTGGCGATTAAAGGGTTAACAGCTCAGTGCTGCATTTCTATAACAAGTGTATCGGAGACGAGGCAAGAAGACCCCGCTTGCCGAACCCCAAACTTCATTATGAAAAAAACAAACCCCCAACTGTATTAGCAATAAAAACAGGCGACAGAATAACGAACAGACAGACAGACAAACAGACAAACAAACAAACAGGACATTGCCGTCGCGTAACCCCCCCCCCCACACACACTTGCGAGCGGGGGTTAATAACTGTCTCTTGCCGCATGACACGATACGATATGCATTTGCGGACTGCTAGGCTGCATGTATTGTGCCCCGAGCGATAGGATTGTGGCTACAGTAGGCTTACACAGTGGCGTATTCAGGGGGGGCGATTGTGCGACCGCTCCCCCTTTGGTCTGACCGTGAACTTTTGGATAATTCTTACACTGTTTCTGTAAGCTTCGTTTCGCGTCAAAATGCACTTAGTTATCATTTTGGGGACAAAAAAATAACTTTTTCGGGGAAGGACCCAGCGCCTCCACCACACCCTACCCCCTCGACGCCTACGGCGCCTCGCCCCTCCTTACTGAAATCCTATATACGCCACTGAGCCTACACTATTCGGCTTTGCTATGTGTGTCGGTAAATTTGCTCAGGCAAAAATTATACATGTATTACTACTAATACAGTGTTTGACTTCTAATTTATGTTTTTCTTTGATTCGACGTGTTCGTAGGTATTTCATGTTCTGATTTGTGTGTTTGTTTACGCAGACACAACTAGGCCTAGAGACTAGCGTATAGCAGGGATGGGTTTGAGGACATCATGTTCGAGGCCAAGGCCAAGGCCAGTAGTCTTCGAGGCCATGGCCAAGGCCAGTATCTTCGAGACCAAAGCCAAGGCCAGTGATCATGATTGTTGAAAAAAATTAAAAAAAGACATTTCTCATAAAAACCCAACGGTTAAACTGACAACAAAACGTTTATCAAAGCACAAGTTGTCCACAAAATTGAGCCTCTGTCTTCACCACACTGCATAAAAGTACTAAAAATTGTCCACATTAATTACGGACCGATGACTGGAGGCCGATGCATCGACGCCAAGGCCAAGGCCAAGGCCAGACCACTTAGAGGCCAAGGCCAAGGCCAGAACTGTTAGAGGCCAAGGCCAAGGCCACGATTTTGGGTCCTCGAGCTGTCCTCGAGCTCGAGGACAGTCCTCGAGGACCCCATCCCTGGCGTATAGTAGCATATGGGATGCGTATAGTTTGATATGGGGCTATTCTTTTTTTTGTTAAATTTTTAGCCCTACTTGTATCGTTTTGCTTTACTTTTGTTTCAAGTTGCTGATAGTAGTACACCGTATCTGCAATTTTGAAATGTTAAACTTTGGCAACATCTTTTCAGTCATCGAACTTACGACTATTATAAACACAGTCTTTCTGGTGTCTGGTCCGCTGTTGTGGAACTCACTACCCACTCCGTGATGTATCATATTGACACTGACTCAGTTCTGCGCACGATTGAAGACTTTTCTGTTTTCCAGAGCCCACGGGACATCATCATAGCGCCTTTGTGAATTTCGGCTGTAAAGTTTGTTTGCGCGAACACAAATTTACTTACTTACTTCGTACGATCACATACCTAAGCACGATCATACAAGCGCGTGCATATTGTTCGTAATGTACCAAGTATAGCAATGAAATTTCATAAACGTACCCGTTAATCCAGTGAAGCCAGTACTTCCAGTGATACCTGTGGCACCGGAGCGACCAAATGGCCCGATCGGTCCAACGGGTCCAGTAAATCCGGTCCCGCCCGTGTAGCCACTGGCCCCAGTCCTCCCTCTAGGACCGGTCTCGCCAGTTTCACCGGGTACTCCGGTCGCTCCCCGTTCGCCGTGTTCGCCGTAGCCGGCCGGCAAGCCCGGTGGACCGACGGTGCCTGTTTCTCCGACGGCTCCTTTCGTTCCCGGCATGCCCTGCGGACCGGTATAGCCGGGCTGTCCCAGTGGTCCGGTCGAACCTGGTGCTCCGGGGATTCCAGCTTGACCAGTTGGGCCGGGCTCGGACGCACCTGCCGAGCCGATCGCTCCCATCTCACCTGGCGGTCCTATCTTACCAGTTGCGCCCGTTTCCCCTACGGTTCCCGCTAGTCCGGTGGATCCCGTTACGCCAGTTTTGCCTGGAAATCCGCGTCTACCGAATCCGGTTGCGCCTGGCGATGATGGTGGCCCTGGTGCACCTGTGGGTCCGGTCTCTCCTGTATGACCAACGGGTCCTAGAAATCCCAGATTTCCGGTTGCGCCGGTAGAACCGTGTTGTCCTTGGACACCTGTGCTTCCAGTAACCCCAGTATCACCTGCAAAACCTCTGATTCCAGGTAGTCCGGTAAAGCCGGGGTTACCCGTACTGCCGACGAATCCAGTTCCGCCAGGTGGTCCAGGAGCGCCAAGCCTGCCAGGCGGTCCAGTTATTCCAGTGTTTCCAGGTGGTCCAATGGTACCTGTTGCGCCTGTGATACCGGTGTCACCCGGCTGACTAGTATCCACTCCGGCAGCACTTCCGGGAGGTCCCGCTACGCCCGGGATTCCCGTCGCACCTGTCGCACCTGGCGAACCGGTAGATCCTTGCGGACCGATCGCACCGGTCGACCCTGGTGGACCCAGTAAGCCGGGATTGCCCGTACTGCCCCTGGCTCCAGTCGGCCCGGTATCTCCACCAGGACCGATAGATCCCGTTCGGCCACGAACTCCAGCGGAACCGGTAGCGCCCGGTCCGCCGCCGTCATGGCCCGCAACCCCCGTTGGACCTTTAGACCCTGCACATTGCACACGCACAACTTTCAGTCTGTTAACCCTTTAGAATTCAGAGGCCATTATGATGCCACATCGAATAATTTGGAGTTGGTACACTGGCCGTTGGTGGGTGGGCTGTTACATTTGGTACAGCGTGGAGGGGACTGGGCGCCCCTCCTCGCTGTACCAAATGTAACAGCCCACTCATCAACGGCCAGTATACCAATCACCGTATCGCTGTGTAATAGTCTGTTGCTGTGCAGTTTTAATGTGGACATTAAAGGGTTAAAGTATTTTTTATTAAACCCGTATCTAGTAGTCATACTAGTGATAGTAATAATAATTATGTTAGCCATGCATAACTCCAAAGTAGGGACAGTTGCAAGGTAGCTAGGGGGCCGCGGTTCCCATTAAAAGTTCTGGCCCCCTGCGTCTCCGCGATGAAGTACATGGCAAGGCATATTGCTACTTGATGAATTTGACTCTAGGCATCAGAACAGTAAACTCGCTTTGCAGTTGTCATTCTGCCTGTTTTCGCCATTTTCTGTTGACGCATATTACATAATTGGTTCAAACTTTGTGTCCACTGTGTGTTGATAGCGATTAAGTTATGGGCGGTGCCCCAGCTGAAATTATAGCCACCTCACTGCCCCCCCCCTCCAAATGCAAATCCCAGAACCACCCGGCTGCCCAGTTTCGCAACTTTTACTGATAGTTTTATGTTGAACGTACTTTGAAGCATTACGCAAAATACAAATAAATACAAATTTGTTTTGTGAATTAAAATCTTTGATCTCGCTTTTTCATTTCCGCCACAACATTGACACTGCAGAAGTATTCGAATCGCAATGAACAGTAGACAACTGGACAGTGATATTTTGCTAAGATATTTTACAGTAGATAAGGACTCTTTCAGAAACTTCCAATGTATTCATTAGCAGATAGTAATTTTGCATGCTTTTTGCACTGAAAGGGAAACCGTGGGAAGTTTAGGCCTACCGTTTATAATCTGGTGAATGAATCCTGAGACAAAATAAAATGCGGCTTTTACCGTTCACAATGCACAAAGAACACAGTATTCACAATAGCAAAACAAGATATGCTCAGAGAGCTCAAACTCCGCCAAGGCTCCTGCATTGTCTCGGAGAGCGTGCTGCATAGTTGGAGAGAAGCGCGGTGGCTCCCCCTGTCGAGTCAAAAAATATCGTTTAAAGCCGGATCTGCGTTATGATAATTAAAGTGGAAAAATGATCTTGGGTTTACATGGCTGCGGATCAACACTATAAATTAATCAATTCCAGAGGGTCATCCCTTGTCCACCATGCCTACCATGATTGGTCGACGTCCGTTAACGCGTTCGTGCTTACAGACAGACAGACAGACAGACCGAAACGATTACATAACTCCGCCAGCCTCGACGCAGTAACAAGCAATCGTGTGAAACAAGAGACCAAAATGGCAATTCATACATCATAGGCCGCTATTCCAACGTTACATAATATAAATAACGTGAAATTTATGGATGGGGTAGACCATGGGGCCGCCATGGAAAAATATTGGGGGCCAAATCGTGGTTTTGGGGCTATGGCGAGCGCCTATAATGGGGGTTTGGGGTTCCATAGCTCCCCTGACTCCCTATCGACGACGCGTTATACAAATCCACAGTTTATTTTACTTACTTTACTATCGCCCCAATGGGGTAGACTGAAGCGAATCCGTGAGATAGCTCCAAAAGATATCCCCCGGGAGATTACGCCCTAGAAAAATGTGATAACTGGCACTAACCCGTACTCCTGACCCTATCCGACCCACGAAGCGAGTAATTTTGTTTTGAAAATTGGCACTAACCCGTACTCCTGGCTACATCCGACTAGGGGGGGGGAGGGTAAACTCTGGAGGGAATATCTTCACCGCGCACCAACTAAAGTACATAAATAAAAGTTAGCGAATAAAACAGACATTCAAAAATGGCAGGTGGGTGTCGTCAACAGGTAGAAACTTACCTGTATCACCGACAGCTCCCCGTGTCCCAGTAGCTCCAGTGTAACCTGTCGCCCCCGTAGAGCCCTGATAGTTCCGCTCTGCCAACAGACATTACAGTTTAATATAAGCTTACCATCGTCAGCTTGGCGAATTAAGAAGAATATTATACCAGCTTCTAAAAACAATACTGGTCTATAAACAAGATAATTCGGACAAGGACATACACCGGTTATAGACATGTTGGTCTAGTGTCGTTTCGAATATAAACTCGTTGTGAAAGACAGTCGCGCATTTAGACCAGAACATCAGTCAGATCGGAAATACCAACTCACGAAGTCATAAGATAAACACATTATGTATGACGCGTGAAGCGGTTAATTGGCTTAGTGGTAACGCGTTGGTCTGCATCATCGTAGTCGCTCTACGTCTGGCCCGGTTACTACGCGGATGGGTAACCGTCTGCGGGCGGGTAAACCGTCATCAGCGAAAATAGATAATTCGTCCGGTATGTAACCAGCCACACAGGTCGACTCAGCATTCTACCCTCCTGTGTTGGTAAAATGAGTATCTGCTTTCGGGTTGAGTAGTAATAATAAATGGCCATGGTGGTTGTAGACTCCAGCAGCCCAAGTCGTTTGGCTAACTTGGCTTAGTCTGAGGGTTGGCGGCTGCTTGGCGCTATTCTACATTAAACCAAATGAACAGGTTGACCTCTCGATCTCTCGCAGTGGTTTTGTATGATGCAGCAGCACACTGTCACTGGTATGATCATAGAGAAAAGAATACTTAAAATTTCTAGAGTTCCTAATGGCCGCCTTTTGTATAGGGAAAAATGTCATCAAGTTCATGGAACGGAAAAATGACGGACACTGATAGACGGGCTGCTATTGAGCGGAGCAATACATTGAAGTTGAGCTGTTTGGACTTGCACGTCATAGCTACGTCGCAGCTATCGCGCGAAATAAACAAGTTCTGCTTGCGTGCGTAATATTGTTTAAATGCGTTAATTTTCGGCAATATTTCGTCTGCTTGAATATTTAGCTACTGCAATGCGTTAATGTCAAGTTGAAGTTAAAGTTCGCGATCGAATAGTAGCGGTTATCTCGGAGATTACAGGCCGTAGATGGACGCCATTTTTCTTTTTCTTTCCATGATTTTACGGGTCAGATGACCCAACCAACGGTGTCATAGCATCGAAGGACAATGGTTAGTTAACCAGATCAAGGGCCAACCCCACCAGGCTCAGCTCACTAAAAGGTAAAGGAAAAGATGTAAGCAAAAAATTACTATGTATATAGCACCACGAAGATCAAAGATGCAGAGGCGCTCGGATGATAGAGCTAAACAAAGCAAGATCAAAGCGCGATACAGTCGACTGACCTGTAAGAACTGCTCGTACCTCTGTGCACCATTACAATAGTATACAATACTGTAGCACAGAGACAGTTCTGTTAATATCCCCCTTCATCTAGACTAACATCACATCTCAGATTTGGCCAAGTGGAGTTAAGGGAGATCAGAGATAAATGCACGAAGAACATACTCTGGTCGATGCGTACAGCGACGGCAAAGAGATGATTGGTAGTTTCATTGAACGAGACGACATCTCCGAGCTGTGGCGGGAACCTGGACGTCGCATCGGCGGCAACCCAACGCGTGCCGTACTTGCCAGTGTTGTTAGACGGGTAATACGTTACCATGCCAACGTCTCCCAAGTTCGCATAACCGATGGTGTCGTTTTCCCACGCATACCACGTACCGCTGACATTAAACTGTCAACAGAACACAACGCCGTCCTGAACTGTCTGAAATTAATATCGATTTCATTAATGTGATAATAATTGAAATCAGTACTAATTTAAATTACGGAAGCCAACAACTGGCGAAAATGTTGGCGTCGAAAAAAGAATTAACAAACGGCACAATTAAAATTGATTACACAACCATGTCTAAAGTACATTATATATACTGTTAACTGTAATGAAAGTGCGTCTATTATGACGGTTTTTTTACAGCCGCAGTACTACAATTACTCAAATGAAATGAAAAACAAACATCGGTAAAAACAAGGTATTTTTTATTTTAATTAGTGTGACGAGTTTACGGACGCCACCTGTAAGCCCCCTCCACAACCATAAATTTCACGCGCAGATTTACGGGCAGGAAACGTATGGAACACCCTATTGGCGGGCTACATACGAACGAACAAAAGAACAAACAAACAGATGGACAGCATAATCGCGTAAAGTCCTCGCTTTGTATTTTACGCCGGTCCTGGTTTTTCATTTATTTCAAATTTCAATGCTGAAATATTAGCACGCTCAGTGGTTAAAGTGCCATTGGACGCAAAGGAACGCAGTTCCTGCACCTCCAACTATTGGTAGCCAGCGTTCCCACACCTCAAATTTCATACAAACGCTCATGAGCCCACAGCCACCTGTTTGGGGGCCCAAAGCTGATGTAGAGTTCCCTCACCTCTGATTTTCCACTTTAAACACTGAGCACGCTGAAATATTAGGACCGGATAGGCCTATGGCGTGACAGTGCACGATATTCACGATGATGATGATCGTAATAAATCACAGCTTGTTGAGATGTTAATTATATCCACCTGGTGGCTCGACCAACCTCGTTCTAGTGAGGGGGATCAAAGTACATCCCACCAAGGACGTTTGGTTCTATTCCACTGGGGGAGAATCCAGAAGTGCATAGACAAGTCCTCCGTCTCCCGGCGAATACCAATTCAGCCATGCTAGGACATAATTCTTAAGCTGGCTAACACATTATCGACGTTCTTGTGGGCTATACTCGGTGATAAATGGCAATTTCTGACATTGATGTATGACTGAATCATGTTCGCTATGAAAAACGATCTGCACGACTTTCCGACTTTCGTCAACGCCGACGAATTCCTCTGCGCGTGCGGTCCTGAAGGTACCGGTCGAGCGACCAAGCGAATCGTAAGCCCCTGCAAGCGGCTAACGGCCGTCTCCAGTCGGTCGCCTTCGCATCCGTCCACGGCTCGTGATAGATCATCATGAAGCTTTATGACCGGCCACGTTCAGATGACCACTGACTACAGCCAGCGCCAAGCGTGACGGAGCCAATTCACAACGGCAGCTGTAGGCCAAAAGTCAGTACCACCGGGTTATAGGTGCGACCTACCGCCGGCCAGAAGATATTATATCAAATTTATTCTCGCCTCTACAGACAGCCAGCGTAAGAACTATAGTCGATGGTACTGTAAGTGCGGATAATTTTTCGCAGCGTCCAGACAATCCCGCTACCTATTTAAAATTAACCCTTTTTAAATGGCCACATTAAAACCGCAGAGCAGAGCAACGGACCATTATGTAGCAATACGGCGATTTGTACGCTGGCCGTTGATGGGTGGGCTGTTACATCAAGGAGAGGACTGGACGGGCTGCGGTCCCGTCCAGTCCCCTCCTTGTTGTACCAAATGTACATGTAACAGCCCACCCATCAACGGCCAGTGTACCAACTTCATATCATTCGATATGGCACTGTAATTGCCTCCGAATTCTAAAGGGTTAAACGCGGTTTCTTTTACGACCTCGTTTGCCTTGACATAAGAAGTGCTCAGGTAACCTGCTACTGAATAAGAGGCCTGCACGATTGTCACACCATCGCTATAGGATACATGGCTTATTGCCAACTGACCTGTAGCCTGAAACCTAGATATCTTTTCTACTCAAAATGTACAGAAGAGTCCCTCTTTTATAATAATAATACCCAATAATAACCACATTAAAACCGCAGAGCAACGGATTATTATACACCAATACAGTGATTGGTACACTGGCCGTTGATGGGTGGGTTGTTACATTTGGTACAGCGAGGAGGGGCCTGGGCGGGCTGGGGCCCCGCCCAGTCCCCTCCTCGCTGTACCAAATGTAACAGCCCACCCATCAACGGCCAGTGTACCAACTCCATATTATTTGATGTGGCACTATAATTGCCTCTTGGCTCTAAAGGGTTAATATCGCTACTATAAACCTGTACTTGTATTCTTACTGCTGCTCACTTGGCGTATTTAACTTGACATATCATTGTTCGAATTGAGGGAAAATGGTAAAATAAGTGCGATGTTCAGTCCAACAAAACCGTCTTGCAACAAACTATCACTGAAACGCTGGAGCATCACTGAAATTCGCTAAAATAGAAAATTCGGCCTTTCTAGCCTCGCCAGAGTTATGAGAGATCCTCCGATCACGATCGTTTTGGAGCTGACGAATTATAAACGCCCAAGGTCTCCGCCGCACTTGGTTATACTATTAAGCTCGTTGTTAGTCTTGCAAGGCGGAGTTATGCAATGATTACTGTTCGTCTGTCGTTCCGTCGTTCGTTCTGTAACTTCTGCTAGTGTACATGCAGGATTACTGCAAAAGTAATCATTGTTTATTACGCCAAATGATTTTATTGGAACTTTTATATGACTGGGTGTACGTATACCAGTCGGAAGAACTGATTGACTTTTGGTGGTGATCCGGTTCTGGATGCGGTTCCAGATCACTTTTCCATTCCCTCAGCATTGCGGAATAAAGAATTTTAGGACATTGATTAGCATTTCACACACAGTCACCGGCCGATTTTCACGACATTCGGCGAAATGAATGACGCCGGTAAGATAAAGGACAGAGCGTTTCGACATTAAGTATAAGAGCTCGTCAGCGTCATGGTTGTAATTTGATGTTTTTTTTCGAGTCAGCTTTAAATGATTGTTATTATTGGCTACAATTAATATGCTATGCTAAACTTTATTGTATTTTCTATTTTTCTCTGTTTGCTACCATATATGGTGAATCCACAACATTTTGCCCGCAGTCCCACAGACACCGGGATCCGAATCCGGAATTCCGAATTAATCTGGAAATGCGCATTTAAATCCCCGATCACTTTTGTTGAGGTTGTACGTCTTGGCGGAGGTTTGCGCTCTCTGAGCGCAGTCTAGTTACTATTAGTGTTATTATGACTTAATAAAAATGCTCAGTGCCAATATACAAGTACAGATATGAGCCGTTCCTGACTACTGACCGTTAGAAGAGCACCGGTCAATGACGAGGTATTGATGAAAGCGAGCTGTTGCCATACAAGTCGATAAACGCTGGATGCGTTGCTTAGTAACCGCCAGATCTGCAGCTGAATCCGGCGCTCATTGGTCGCTGCGATGCCGGCGGCGGGCGACGCGTAGACGTAGAAGTTTGTCAGTAGGCCCCACGACAGTGGGTGCGCCGTGTCGAGCACGGTACGATTTGCTGGGGCGGTCAGGTTGGCCAGGCCAGTTTTGACGTCATTGCCGTGGAGAAAGAATTCTCCCTGATTTGAAATCCGAATCTCTCCGTCTACACACACGGGAAGCGCAGTTTCAGCCACTGATCCCAAAGTCTAACAAGAAACTATCATTGGTGTCGCCAGTTTTTGGGCACGCGGGCATGTGCCCCCCACTGGAGCTTGCACATACACAAATTTGGCAATTTTGATTTACATATATCTCCAGTGGACAGTGGCAAACTGGTAGTGAACATCAGTACACCATACATTTTCCACATGCTGTTGTATACTTATACTTACTTGCAGTTTTCCGATTTATTTTATTTATGTGGAAATTTATGTGATTTCTGCCCGATTTTGTGAACACGCATGCCGTGAGCACTAGCTGAAAATCCTGGCCACTCCACTGGAAACTCTGCAGTGCGCGGCACAACAATCGAGCCCGCCCCCGCGCTGCTGCGGTGCAACCGAACTCGTTGAAGCAGCACGTTAACCGTGTCGCCAGTATAGCTGCTTCTTCCACCTCCGCCGGCTCCGACAGATCAAACGCCACGTCACCCCAGAGGCAATGAATCAGCTCGTTGCGGCTGTGATACTCGGTAGACTGGACTACTGCAACGCAGTGCTTGCCGG
>Ga0209149_1002095_pt1 | contig 10891 bp, 6 predicted proteins | sample WorMetTyACAVOLI2_FD_187423 | JGI IMG/M metagenome (GOLD analysis project Ga0209149, IMG submission 187423) | Marine gutless worms symbiont microbial communities from Max Planck institute for Marine Microbiology, Germany - Olavius algarvensis... ...
GCTGCAGCAAGTGGAAGAAGACGTTGGCCTATCTGTTGGTGCTGCCTGGATCGCGGGCCAGGATCGTTCGATGTGGAGGACGCTACGACCCTCAGCTGGTCAAGCGCAGCAGTGAGTGAGTGAGTGAGTGAGTGACCCTGTGGACGGGCCTATAGTGGACGGTGAATAATGCCGCGCAGACCACGTGCTCAGCTGTGCCGTGCGTCTGTTGAGTTAGCGCTCGCGGTGTCGTGGTCTGAGTCCGCTACGCCGCGACGTCGACCTGGCTAGTGAAGTACCACGACGGTTCGTCGACGTTCCGTCTGCTGTAATGTAATCTCAAGTCGATGGCAGCGCTGCGGAAGCGAGGTCGACGAAATGCGATACTAGCGTCCGACTACACAGCGTGATGTTTCGTCAAGCTTTACCTCGTCATCGCTGACGTCATCTTGTCACGTGGTCCTGGCCCTTTAAACGACAGCCGCGGCAGTTACATCTGGTGCCACTCAATGGTACGGTATCGAATATTTTTTTGCTATATTATTTTGTTTTCAATCATTGTTTTGGAACTTGTACGATGTGACTTTAAAAGCAGTTATATGATGGCTTGTGCTCTGCTGGTGACGGCTAGTTTTTGGTGAGATTTGGTTCAGTGAGGAGGACCTTGACATGTGCAAGCACTCTCTACAGTCAGTGCTTGTGTTGCACATGTGACAAGAAGACGTATTTAACCGTCCTAATAGCACAATACAAGTAGAAGTCTCAAACCTGCAAGTACAAGATATAATGTGTACGAATACCACCTTGTACAAGGTCACAGACTTGACGTAAGGCAGGAGGCTTAAGTGCAGCTTTTCCATTTCCGCAGTTCACTACTGAATGCAACAGTGAAACTTTGAAAGAAAGGTTACAAAATTGGTGTAGGGCTCTAGGCCTATACATTTGACAAAGTTGAGGCAAAGTTGACTTCTGTCCTTTTTGGACGCTTTGGTCGTTTACGCTCGTGTTAGTAAGTCATGTCTGTACAATTAAGTACGGATACTGAAAGCTCCCGAGACACGAAAAAACGTGTCAGAAACACCTCACTAAAATCATTTATTTAGCTGGACGCTCTTGCAGCTTACCAACGATGACGACGATGACGATGATGCTGTCCTTTGGAGTCGCTGCCCATGCAGTCTGGAATGATGTATCAACTTCAGTTAACCCTTTAATGTACACATTAAAACCGTTAAACAACGGACCACAGCAATACGGTGATCGGTACACTGGCCGTTGATGGGTGGGCTGTTACATTTGGTACAGCGAGGAGGGTCCTGGGCGTGCTGCGGTCCCGCCCGTTATCTCGCTGTACCAAATGTAACAGCCCACCCATCAACGGCCAGTGTACCAACTTCACATTATTTAATATAACACTATAATTGCCGTTGCACTATAAAGGGTTAACCAGTCTCATTATCTAGATTCTTTTAAGTTGAGAAACCCGTTGCTTTAGACTTTGCAGCCTAACAAACTGGTCACCCGACGGCTCCGATTCCATTCAACCTCTTGAATGAGATTTGAACGCTAGATAAATTTGCCATAAAAGCAACCACATTGAGGTCCATAAAATGTGTCAGTAAATTTTTTGCAACAGCTTCTGTGAGTCTTGGCCAATTTCGCTAATTTTTACACCACATTAACCAGAAATGAATTCTGCACCTCACAGTATACAAAATCATCATGGTACTTTCATGTCTTGTGAAGGGTTAATGAATCTGTGGGTGGTCGCGTGACGGACGGTCGACATCATCATCTCGTTCACGGTGGCCGTCCTCTGAGTCTACATGGCACAGTCGTGGGCATCGATGACAGCGGTACCACGCTGGCGACACTTGGATATCGCGCTGATGACGCTGTTCGGACTTGCAGTGGTGACGACCGGCGAAAATCTAGACGCCGCAACTGATGCAGACCCAGCAACTGACGACTTTGCAGTCGAAAACTCCGCACGGCCCGAGGGTAGGCTCTCTGTTGCACGTATTACAACGATCACTGCTTTTTGACCACCAGAAGCACACTTTAGATTTCGATTTTCAGCTGCCGAAACACCGTCGGTACGCCGACCAGTTGTCGTGAAATTCATTGAGTATATCACTATTACTGTAGCTTTTTTCTTATGTACACCAAGCAACTCTTTTTAGTGTAGTTGGGCGCTGGCTGAGCCTTGTATGTCCTGTTAAGCTATTCTGTTGCATTGAGTATGCTTCAGTATTGTACACATTGAACGTTCCCGGTATTATTATTATTATTATTATTATTATTATTATTATTGTTAACAATAAACAACTAGAAGGGCACTCGGTAGAGCGCATTTACCTCCGACAACGGTGTTTCGACGCCTCAAAACCATGTGTCGCTGCTGCGACGGGCGCCCAATAACCATGCCCAATATATGTACGTAAGATTTTCCCGACGATATCGGAGAAAGCAAGCCGGTTCCGGCATTAGGACTATGATCCGGATCGGGCTCAAAAGTTGATCAGTTCGTCCATGTCCCGACACCTGTCGACATGCGAAATGCCATCCAAGTCCATGCACGCGTTTTTGAGTAATTGCTAACAGACAGATAGATAAATATCGCGGGCAATCGCATTTACCTCCTCCGTATCGACGAGTTCTTCCGTTCTGTACGCATTAAATAATCAAGAAACTCTAAATAATTCGAATAAACTATAGTACGGACGTACGTTAAGTCGGTTTAATTAGTTCAAGAGGGCGGCGCGGCGTATCGTCTCAGCCGTCGTTAGTAAGTTTTGTCAGTGGCGTACTGCTGTAAATTTATGTCGACATTGACCTGACGAGCACTTGTAGTCTCGTTTCCACACGCCACTGGTTAGAAGCAGGTGCCCGCTTACTCTGGAATCTCGATAACGTGCATCAACATGAACACGATCGCGGACATAAAACGACTGCACATTGACGCTATAAAGTTTGGTTTAAACACGATCATCTTTCCTATATGACCATATGATTAAAATTGGATTTTTATACTAAATGTCCCGTGAACATCGTGTAAGTACTTAAGTAGTAGTACAGCCCTGTAGTAGTCCCTGACCTCGCCAGAGGTGATAACATGTCGTTAACCCTTTAGACTCCAAAGGCAATTATAGTGCTACATCGGATAATACGAAGTTGGTACACTGGCCGTTGATGTGTGGGCTGTTACATTTGGTACAGCGAGGAGCGGCCTGGGCGGGCTGCAGCTCCGCCCAGTCCCCTCATCGCTGTACCAAATGTAACAGCTCACACATCAACGGGCAGTGTACCAATCACTGTATTGCTATATGATGGTCCGTTGCTCTGCAGTTTTAATGTGGCGATTAAAGAGTCAATACCCCGCATGCAGCAGCCTGTGGACTGTTCAGTCTTTGCACAGGAACGGACTCGCACGCCTACGGGTGAGTCCATATTGGCACAGGAATGGACTCACTCGCACGGCACGGGACAGACATCAGGACGGACAACGAGATGGATGGACAAGCTGAAAACATAATGCCCCCGGATGCAGGCTGTGCTGCGAGCCCATTCCTGACGTCGGTGGCCTGTACTGTACTGTAGCCTGCAGCGCAGATGCGATACGAATGACAGCCACTGCCAGAGCAGCAGCAACAGCAGTATGTCAAGCAATCTTGCCAGATCCGTCGTTGCGTTCTGATAGCAGCATGGGGCGGACATGATAACGATGCCGTAAACTGAAGCATGCAGTTAGGCTGTGTATGTGAAATGAGCTTATACGTACACGTTCAGAACAACCGCTAGTCGCTGTGCTAAAACAAGATGCTTAGCTGTCGCAGAGAGACCGGGCGATGAATATTTCGTTACTCAAGGTCACTCAAGGTCGTCAAAGTAACACCCTTAAGTAAGGCGTGTAAGTCCCTATTAGTATTCCATTGTAACTATGTCTGTATCTCGTACCGTTTCTGAGATATTCAGCGTCAAATAATGGCGTGACCTTGAAATGTGGGTTAGAGGTCGTTCTAGGTCATTGAAAGTCGTACCATTTATAAGCTTGGGTATGGTTTCGTATTCGCATTCCATAGTAACGATGACCTTTTCTTGTATTATTTCCAAGATAAAGTGGAAATATTCGTCAAAAATCACGATTTTTTTAACACCACCTCTGCATTCGACGCCCCCGTTATGAGGTCCCAGTCAGAATATTGCCATAACGTTTGGTATGAAAAAACAAGAATGAAGTGGCTACCCGAGGTGAAACAAGTGCGTCGGCAAGACACACACCCGCCATACAGGGTGGGCAGTTAAAACTATGTGCAACACTGTCGCCCCTTTTTCAAGGGATGGCAACAACGCAGGTGGTGTATAAAAATCGCAACTGTCAACGAATATCTCGTCCATCACTGCTGGAAGTAAGGTGCCGTCAACACTCGCACGGCATGCATCCGATTGTGTCGGCCGACGACGCGTGATACACAAATGCCGCTCTATCACGCATGAGTGGTCTGGCGTTTGTCACAGATGATATTGCAGAAATGCTTATTAATGCAACATATTTTGCTTATAATGGACTCCTCTGGGGGACTACCGTCCATGCTATACATTTTTAGAAAGCTGTCGTCGAGCTGATGTTAAGCTCTAATTGACTTGTAGCGCTGCGACTTACCGCTATTGAGATATTCGCGGTCTAATGGCCAAAATTTAGGCCCAAAATTTCGGATTTGGGGATCCCTGGGGCACTGTCCCCAAAAGGGGAGAAGACCTGTCCGCCACCGATATGTACTATCATGCAAAATATCACGCCGATCGGTGCCACCGTCGCCGAGATATATGTAACCGGACAGAGCGGACATAGACATAGCAAACTTAGTAGCCTGCCATACTAACGTATGGCGGGTAAAAAGTTTGATTATATGTTTTAGCCGTTTCGACACAATACCGGAGAGTGACGGAGAGACAGACGGACAGACGGACACCTTCGATTGCGACAGTATATAGTCCGGGTTATGCATAGCATCGCGCGGTAACTCGAAGTGGGAAAGAAGTAGATTAGAAACAAGCTTTTTTCAGAATTACAATATTCTGCCGCGTTTGGGCGTGAGAACAGAAAGTTTGCGGGTGGGGTGCAAAAATATGCCAAATTTCGTCACTTTTTGGCCCACCCTGTAGTTTAAGGATGACCAGGAAAAATCCAAGTATAGTAACTTTTCTAATTACACTCAAGTTCCATCACGTGTAAAAGTTTCGCGAACCTCCGTTAACCTGGGCCGGTGAATAAGGCGGCCATAAAAAAATTATAAAAAAACATTGGCAAAATATAATGGACTTCGCTCAAGCTACGCTGAGCGGGCGTCCATAATTATGTTGATTTTTAACAGGGATAGGTCAGACGTCGACTATGACGTCCGATGATGTAGTTTTTGATCGACAATAGTGCCACACGTCCCGCGCTCTGTCCGCCATGCCGTTGCTGCTGCAACCAATCCGCGTTGTGCAGCGTTTCTCGTGAACTTGTTAACGGCGAACTTTACAGCTAGCACACGACGCAACCACGGCGGAGTCATTTGTCTAATCGCACCGTTTAATTGTCCAAACATCACCCTGACCTCATCAGCCTGTATGGTACAAACTGACCCCAGTCGACATCCTACAGGCGTCATTTAGAGCTAGCAGGTTCGACGTTTCAGTCCATTCGAATATGTTCTTTTTGTCGCGCATCAGTATAGCACAGTTATGCATAACGCGATTCTGCTATTCCAAATCCGTCCATCTGACCGTCTGTCCGTCCGTCCGTCACACGCCGGTATTAAGTCAAAACTAATGAACGCAGGATCATGCAGTTTTTTCCATCGAGTAGCGCACGGACTACAATTCTTTTAGACCAAGTCAACCTTCTTGAACGCCAGAATCCTGCATTGATTTCGCCAGATTTGTGCCAAACAGCCGCGACCTCACTGTAGTTGACTACAGCATAATTATGTGACACAGCGAATCTGCAGCACTAAAGTGCAGACGTCTCAGCGCCTCTGAAGTCAAGGCCTTAGGCGCTTTATACATCGGAGTAATAGTATTATTATTAGAAAAAAATAATCACGCAGTGAATAGACTGCAGCAAAAAATCACAAAATAGAGTTAACGACAGTGACCCCATAAAAGCCCACTGGGCTTATAAAATCTGAAGCTACTGTTGCAGACTGTTGCTGTTTTCATAAGGTAGTGTAGCGACGTGTTTGAGGTCTGGTGGGATCCTTTGACGAAAACTTTATTGCAGAATTACTGCTGAGTCTGCTGGGGCAAAAATCTGGCGAAAATCCACCTTTTTTTGACTCACGGTGTGCCCTTATATCGATATCGACGATATGTACTCGAATAGATTTTTCAGCTGTTGGCCAGCTCTACTGTGATGTCTACCTTAACGTGCGGAATCCACGACAGTTGTGTTGTATATGTGAAGTGACCATCCATTTGCCAAACATTTAGTGGTCATTGGTAACGCTCGGCATCAACGGCTCAGCCTGGCTTTCGCCTAACGATTGTCAGATGAGGTGAGGCTGCACGAACGGTGGTCTGTCGATTTCATGATGTAAACAAACAAACACGCACAGAACACACACACACTTTCTCTCTCTGTCTGTCTCTCTCACACACATACGAACTAGTGTCCAGTCCAGTCCCCGTGATTCAACGTATGGCTCTGCAGTTTTAAGCATAGTTGTTAAAACATTTAGAACAATAGAGAGCTTAAGATCGCGCGCAATCATACGATGCCTCCGCGCCGGACCGTGGCAAGTTGGTGACACTCGTCGCTGGTAAGCGGCGGCGTTTGTTGTTCGCGGGAGACGACGACGAAGTGTTTATAACAAGAAGCCTCAACATTACGCGAATACAACAGAAATGGCATTTAATTGTACGCAGTGGTAAATCTGAAGCCGAAGTAACTACATGTAATAATAAAAGACTGCGGTCGAGGTACTGTACTGCATGTTGAAGCTAACTACTAACAGGCACAAAGCATCGCGCGGCCTCTCTGCAACAGCGGAGCTTCTTGTTTCACTTTTACACGGTGCGAGCGTCACTCCCAGTTCGTTGCTTTTGATCTTCTTCCCGGTGTCTTAGCCCCCAACGTCTGTCTAGTACGCTGTGTTTTTACGTGTTACCTGCCTAGCTGCGTCAGTGTTTGAAAGAAAACTAAACTATACAGTTATTTTCTGACACATCTTGCGTTTCTATGAGAAGGATTCAATAAAGGACGGAAATTCTACTTCTACTATTCTAATATTCAATGACATAAAGCAACCCGCGACTTCTCGAACAGCTGAGCTCCTTGTTGTGCAAGCTGGGTGTACAATTCATGCAGTTGTGTGCTTGTGGTTTTTGCCGTAAATGCGATGCTATGCGTAAGTCCGGCCTTTGCTGTCTTGCGGTGCTGGGTGCATGTATATCTGTCATGTTCGTCGAAACGGCTAAAAATACGACCATAGTTGCTATGGAATGCGAATGGGAAAGCGTATCCATAGAACTTTCGAATGGTACCACTTTCAATGACATTGAACAACCCGTACCGAAATTTCAAGGTCACGCCAATATTCGCCGCTGAATATGCCAGTAAGGATACAAGATAGACACATAGTTAGGCCTGCAATGTATAACTAGTAAGACATTACACACGATTACTTATTACTCATCGATATTATTTCGAATGACTTTAACGACCCTGAGTGCAACACAGCGTAGAGCGGCCTCTCTGCGACGCGGCTGATCATCTTGTTTTAGGCAGTATTGTTAGGCACATCGGCATTACCGGAAAACTTTACCACCCCTTGTTTCTGACAAAGGGTTAAAGTTATGGTTATGGGTAGTAAAGTTTCACAACCAAGGTGTTGTTCAGGCGGTAATTGGAATGTATGCATAACGTTCGCCTATCGATCGGGCTTTCATCTTGCTTGGTTTAGCTCTGTCTTCCAAGCGCCTCTGTGTCTTCGGTCTTCATGGTGCTATTTTTGCTTACATCCTTCTCTTTATACCTTTTAGTGAACTGAGCCTGGTGAGATTGGCCCTTGACCTGGTTGACTAACCATCGTCCTTCAGTGCTGTGACGCTGTTGGTTGGGTCATCTGACCCGTAAAATCGTCTCCGAAATGACCTATAATGTGTCGACTTGGACGTTAAACCCTACTATACCGTCGCCTATCTTATCTATTGGTAAGTTTCTTGTTGTAATTCGTTGCAGTGCTAGAAGTGGATCTAATGAACGCTATGCCGTTGCCGCCCCCAGATGCGCACGGAGTCGATTACACTACAGGTATGGACCGTTATCCAGCCTTCTCCTTCACCAATTCGTCCAACGTTCAGTTGCCCGCCAAGCAGATCTTCTATCCACAATTGTGGCCAGACTTCTCTGTGTGGGCCGTCGTCCGACCGCTGCAGCCCAAGGGCGGCTTTCTGTTTGCCGTCGTAAGTCCGTCTGGTATGCTCGTTCAGTTCGGATTGCGGATTGCCGACGGCGGACTTGAGTCCTCGAAAGTCCAGCTGTATTACACGGACCACCGCACTGCGCCGTCAGAGTCTACAGTCATCGCAGAGTTCACCGTCCAACCGCCACTCACAGGCAGTTGGAACCGACTCGCGATGAAGGTCAAGGACGATCACGTGACGCTGCTTGTCGAATGTAGTCCGCATGGGCGTGTTACCGCGAAAAATAGGGCCCGGGATCTGACGTTTCAAGATGGATCTACATTCTACGTGGCTCAAGCCGGTCCAGAGTTCGACGACGCCAGATTTGAGGTAAACATTTTCTTACGACACACATCCTACACCGTGCGACTTTACTCACTTGTTAATTAACGTCCAAACTTGTTCTCGCAGTTATGAATAGAATCTGCATTTTATGCATTGACCTAGATAAAAATATAGCTCAGTGGAATTTATGCTTATTTCAGTTGGCTTATTTTAATGACTGATATATGGGACAGGTCTACATTAAACTTTATCACAACCAACAACCGCAAACGTGGACATCCTTTTCAGCTCCGCACAATCAATACCACCCTTTTAAAATCAACTTTTATCAACAGGTGCCTCTTTCAGTTTGCGTAATTCCTTCCCACCTTAAACTGGTCTGCGTGGGCCGTATCGGTCCGCTGCTGTGCTCATGTGATGCGGACCGTGAGCTGCTTCATGATTCATGCATTATGTACATTATTGTGATCATGTCGTTGCTATTTTTAAGGCGCCGCTCGCGATAGCGAAGGCGGCTTTACGCATCGATGCTGTCCATCTGTTTGTCAGTCTCCAAAATTTATACACAAAAACGCGATATTCTCAAAAACTAAGCAATCTAGAGCAGAGCTATGATATTTATTGACGACCAATAGAAAGTCCTACACGGGTTTCTCAAAGAATTCATTAGACCAATAAAATTCAAGATGGCGGACATCCGCCATCTTGAATATCGTGAAATCGCCATATCTAAACGCAAAATCATCCGATTTTGATGAAATTTGGTACACAACAACAAATATGTAGCTCGATGATAGCCAGATGACCAAATGTGAAAATTTTTAAAATTCATGATTGCGGATGGCCATTTTAAAAATCGTTTTTGGCCATAACTCAGCAGCCGATCGTCCGATTTCAGTGAAATTTGCACAGGGAAGCAGAATAGCATGGCGATAGAGTTCACGTGACATAAAGATGTTAAAAAAAAGATGTTCATAAACTCTAAATTTCGAGAATTCCAGATGGCGGACGTCCGCCATATTGCAAATCGTTAAATCGCCATATCTCGACGAAAAGTCATCCGATTTTGATGAAATTTGGTACACAACAGCTCATTTGTAACTCGATGACAGTCAGATGATCAAATATGAACATTTTAAAAACTGAAGATGGCGCATGTCCGTCGTTTTAAAAGTCGTTTTTAGCCGTAACTCAGCAGTCGATTGACCGATTTCAGTGGAATTTTGCGTGCGGATATCGGTAATAGGACACATACCGGCATTCCATAGAACATATTATTGTATTCCTAATGTAGTTTGGGCTTCGGCGAGCGGCGCCTTTCCTTATCGTCTCCGATGCACTTGTTTGTAGGCTATGTGCTATGTGTATAACTTTTTTTTATGTAGTTCGCATTTATTTTTAATTTGTATGTCATTGATGTGCGTCTGTCATATTTTATTAATAAACGCATTTAACGCATTTAACAGCTGCAACGCGAGTTATGTGCCTAGACAGGTGTCTATACCGTATAATGCTATTAGAAAGTTATCATATTATTGTTATTATTTATTATTATTGCCTTATTTTATTATGATGCCGAACAGGGAGGCATACAATGGCTTCGGCTTTACATAGACCCGGATTACGCTGAGACGCAGTGTACAGTAAGTGTTTAATTCTTGTCGAATTAAATGTATTTGCTATTTGGCGTCTTGTTGGTAGCCTCATCTCTCTCACCTCGCGTTTTGACCGTTGTTAGCGCCCCTGGACATTTTGTAAGCCACGCTCTATAAATTTTATTTGTATTTGTATTTGTGCACGAGTAATATCGAGCTTTGGTATTTTTTTATCGCTCAGCTATACTACTTAGGGATAGGCGGCGTGTCCGTCCGTCCGTGCGTCACACGCTGGTATTGAGTCAAAACTAATAATCGTAGGATTATTTGGTTTACAGTGACGTGTAGCGCAGGGGGGGGGCTACTCTAGTTTGCTAGACCAACTTTCATACCCTAGTTAGGCTACTACGGGATCTTCCCGAGCGAGGGCTTGAAACGAGACCGAGATGAGTAAAACGGCAACAAACGCAGATTTTCGACAAATGTTTCGTTATATTCTCGGAAATGACAGAAGATAGGCCTATATATAGGCATATACTCACAATGGCAGACTTATAGGAAATCGCATATGGTCTTTCGAT
>Ga0209149_1002096_pt1 | contig 10888 bp, 8 predicted proteins | sample WorMetTyACAVOLI2_FD_187423 | JGI IMG/M metagenome (GOLD analysis project Ga0209149, IMG submission 187423) | Marine gutless worms symbiont microbial communities from Max Planck institute for Marine Microbiology, Germany - Olavius algarvensis... ...
TTGAAACTTGAAGTAGCGATGCTCAACGAATAAATCTCATATGTGTTGCATATAGTTTTGTTGCAAATTTTGTCAGGTTCATTTCTGCCAAATATTATTTAAATTGGTTTTCATTTCACATGGTTATTACGAAAGTCCTAGGGGTGAACTTTTTTTTGAAACACAGTGTAGAGTACAACAAAAGAAACATTTTTTTCGTACACTTCATCCTGTATCATACAGAAATTACTTGATGTTGAAATCAGCTAAAAGAAATTTAGCTATCGCTGAATACGTCGCGCTCAGCATCATATAAGATGCAGGAACGCAACTCCAGCCTCATTTAAGTGCCTCACTCGAATGATCCCCTGCGAACTGCTACATGAAATTCGGTATTTAAAGGTCAGCTGTCGCAGAGAGGCTGCGCGCCGCGTCGCTGAAGATTTGCTAAGTCATTCAAGGTCACTCAAGGTCATTCGAAACTACGCGGTCGAGGAGGCCATGTGTTAGTTCCTATTAGTATTGTCCAAAGTAATTGTATTGCATTGTAACTATGCCTCTGTCTTGTACCATTTCTGGGATATTCAATGTCAAACAATGGCGTACCCTTGAAATCTGGCTTATTGTCATTCAAGGTCATATAAACAGACTGACAGACAGGCAGACAGATGGACGGAAAAGCGTTCTTTTCTGCTGTAGGCCCTATCTGTATGAAAAGCGTGCGTGTTTATCTCGTGGAGAAGTGCTTAAATGTTAAACTGTCAATGATTTTAAAGAAGTGATTGAGTCAACTTCTTACTTGACACTTAATTTACATAATTTCGGAGATAAGTCTTTCCAGAGTCCAGACAATTAACTGTACGGGTAGCGACTCTCGTTCAAACTGAGCTTATTATCAATGCCTTGGCAATGAAAGGTGCATAATTTTATACTAATATTTATTAAAACAAACAATAGCATATAAGATGTTAGTACAATAGGTTGGCACTAACGACCGTTTTGGCTTGTGCCGCGTGCGTGAAGTACAGCAGTGCCGTGGGAGCTGGCTTCTACGGCAACGAGGAGGCCAACAAGGGTCTTCTGCATTTCATCGAGGCTGCCGATGACGTTCGTGAAACAATACTGCGCACTGAGTCACAGGTCAGCACATATCACTGTCATCTACTTCACTGTACTCGTTATACAGGGTTGCTCAAATTAAAATACCCACCGGACAAAAAGCAATTTCTCAACAACCGTGTGATATTTTTATACCAAAATTTCTTGATTTATATGGGATAGATCCTGCTACAATTCTGAATTTAAAAAACATAATTATTTTAGTTTTCTCCAAAGTTATGGCTATGTAAATATTCTATGCCATTTTTTTTCAATTTTGCATGGAATAATCAACAGCAACTTGTAATTTTCATTGACTGTTATTACAAATACCAAAATCTGACAAGTAGTTCATTTTAGTGTATGTACGAAGTTTCCACCACTAGCTTTCACACACACGTCGATGAACGTCGACTGGTAGCTGAGAGAACAAAGTTCGCCAAGCACATCATGGTTTCTGCGGGCGTCTGTTTCGGTGGGAAGGGAAGATTGCATTTCGTTCCAGACAAGACCAAAGTGAATGCTAAACTTTATGTTGAAACCCTGTTGCCGGAACTTGTTCAAGATTGCAGATCTGTTTTGCCATCTGGCTTCATCTTTCAACAGGACGGCGTGCCTGCACGCACGGCAAAGCTGGCTCAAGACTCGATTGCTACCAAGTACCAACTGCAGTGAATTCATTGGTAAAGATGAATGGCCTCCGAACTCGCTTGACCTCAAACCTCTGGACTACCATGTCTGCATGGGGAGCTACGCTTGAACGCTACAAGTCATTTCAAATTCAACCCATGCCGGAGAACATCGATGAGCTTAAGAAAGTTCTGCAGTTGATATGGGACCAGCTGCCACAGGACTTGATCAACAAACCATATTGAGCTTCCCGAAAAGACTTCGGGCTTGTGTGAAAGCTGGTGGTGGATACTTCGAACACAACGCTAAAATGAACTACTTGTCAGATTTTGGTATTTGTAACAGTCAATGTTTTTTGACAATGAAAATTACAAGTTGCTGTTGATTATTCCGTGCAAAATTGAAAACATGGCATAGAATATTTATATAGCCTTAACTTTGGAAAACACTAAAATAATTTTTTTTTAAATTCAGAATTGTAGCAGGATCTGTTCCATATAAATCAAGAAATTTTGGTATAAAAATCTCACACGGTTGTCGAGAAATTGCTCTTTGTCCGGTGGGGTATTTTAATTTGAGCCACCCTGTAGATAGGGTCGTTGCCAGGCTTAAAACAGTGGAGTGGACACAACTGCAGCCGCCAAAACATTGAATTCAGGGAGCGGATTTCTCAATTCACTGAGGATGAGTCTGGGGTCTGTGCCCGTTCCCGGAAAATTGTTTGAAACTTCTGGCGCATTCTGATCCACTATTTTTATGGTTCATATGTGTGAGGGTCGGCAGGCCTATGCATCAGTTTCAGGAACGGCATATGGCAAAAGTGGGGTCCCGAATCTGCCCGTATCAAAGATCGTGATTATGAATAGACGGTTTGCTGTCAAGTCAAAAAAAGTATCGTTCGTTGTGCTACAGAGCAACAAAAGTATGCTCATAACATAGGCCTATAGGACATGCAGAGTTATATTAAAATTTGCCGCGCGATGCTATGCAAGCGCGGCCTTAGCCGTCATGCGGTGTCTGTCTGTGTGTGTGTCCGTCACGTTCGTGGATTGTGTCAAAACGAATAATCATGTCTTCAAAATTTTTTCACCATCCGGTAGCCACAGCATTCTAGTTTTTCTATACCAAACGTCATGGCAATATTCCGACGGAAACCCTCTAACGGGGGCGTCGAATGCAGGTGGGGTAGGCAGAAATCGCGATTCTGAGCCAATATTTGGTTATATCTCATGCTGTGAACGCTGCGACGGCGAGCTGCTATCAACGCGATTGTCGGCCGATACCTGGCTATCGATCGATGCCTGCTGGAGCTAGTGGTATCAACTGACGGTGGTCCGTCCAGTGGTGTATTACAGACTGTCATGGTGCAAGTGACTGTTTACGGCACAGAAAGTCACGCACTAGTGTATTCGCCGAAGAGAAGAGAACATAATTTAATTTACGCAGCGGCAAATCTAACGCGAGGGTATAACTAATAATGGAAGATTGCGTTCAACGTTTTGTACTATTGAATATAACTAAGAAACACTAAGCATCGCGCGACCTCTTTGCGATAGCAGAGCTTCTTGTTTTTCAATGCACGAGGATAACTTTACTGGTTGTTTCTTGGCAAGAATGGCTCCAATGTTTAAGTTTTTAATGTCATTTTACTTAAGTAAAATATAATATATCTTTTCAGTGTTATTTTAGCCATTTTGGCTACTACTGTAATAAACGCTTGCTTGATTTATATTAGTCTATATTTAAATCATTATTTAAACATGTTTCAACTGGATTGTAAGGTAAAATGCAGTGAGTTTTTGCAATGAGATAGGCCTACTGTGAGCGTTCCGTAGAACTATCAAAGCTCGACGACTGCTGCTGTATCTGAATGCGCAATTAATCCACAGCGGTAATGACGACAATGATGACGATGCTGACGCCGACGATGACGACCTCATCATCATTGCTGATGCAGCCGCTGAAGCATGACGCCGTCTGATGTAGTCAGTCGCCGTCCAAGCCACGCCCATACGTGCGCCGGCGGAGCGATTCCGGCGGGAGCGGCCGTTCGACTTCCGGCCAGGCGTGATCGATCGTATCACGTGACCGGAAGTCACGTGCGTGAGCGCATCAGACGTGACGCCTGCACGCTGTCGGCTAGACGCGAACCGCAGCGGACCGTCCACGTTGACGAGACGTCCTCATTAGCACACGACTGCGCAGATGAAATGCGTAACGGAACACGAATCAGGCGTTGGTCATTTTAATCGCTCGTCGTTAGATAATGGCTGCCACTCCAAGATACAGTATTTATCATGACTCAAAACACATCTGTTCGTTGCCATAAATTTGTCAGCGTACTGAAAAATTCAATTCGATGACTAACAGACTAGGTACCCAGTAGTCTCTAGATTGTAGTTTATAATTTTTTATCATTGATGTAACTAGCGTGTTTAATAGCCGACAGGCCTATCGTTAATACCGTTCTTTACATTACTAAAGACTAGTAGACGCTGGCATGTGACGATATCATGCCAACCGGATGGACGCCCGCCGCAGCCAGTTCGGCCTTGGAAGAGTGAACGCGTACATTTAGCCGAGGGCAGCAATGTAGTTGTTTTAGAACAAGAAATACGTTCTGTCGAACTCGGAGTCTGTCCAATGCAATTATTTCATTTTTTTGATCACATCATGAAAATCGGATGATTTTTCACTGAGACATGGCGATATATCGATTTTCAAAATTACGGCCGTCCGCCATCTTGGAATTGTTTTACCACCATACGAGACCACTCACGAAGTCCCTGTTGCTGGCCGTAGCTGCCTGTCAAATTTCATGTCAATCTGATACACAGGTCTGAAGATATAGCTGTTAGAATTTTTCGCATATTTGGCTTGAAATGCCTATTCAGGTCCCCAAAATTGGGGTTTTGGGGGACTTTGGACCCTAACTGTGATTATTCATCATCGAGACCCAAAAGGCACATCCTTGCGTAAATCCGCGTCTTTTAAGCTATCAACTGTAAAAATCCGTTGAGGGGTCTGACCTGTAGGCGAGTTGACATAAAGTGTGATGGACATACACACAGACAGACACACACACACAGGTAAATTTATATTCTGTCCATGCACAGCATTGGACAGACAAATAAGGGGTTAAATGTTATGGGTTTCAGTGGTTAAAGGGTTAAGGTTAAGGAGTTACGGGGTTAAGGCGTTAAAGTTAAGGGGTTAAGAAGTGAAGGTTAAGGGGTAAACGTTAAGGGGTTAAGGTCAAGGGGTTAAGGTTAAGGGTATTGTACGGAGTTCGGGCATGGTCGTGCTGGCATTTAGCGAATGGAAATAAAACATGTCTCAGTCTATTCACGCATGTCATTTTTAAAAATTTTGTGGCGCGTGGATCTCAGGGGTTTGTACGCCAAAGTTCACCAAACCGTGGCACACGTGTAGAGCAACCATCTGTGCTTGACAAGTTTTTTTCAGAATTACAATGTTCTCCCGCGTTCGGGCGTGAGAGCAGAAAGTTTGCGGGCGCGGTCTCAAAATATGCCAAATTTCGTCACTTTTTGGCCCACCCTGTAGTTTCAGGAGGACCAGGAAAAAATTCAAGTAGTAACTTCTCTAATGACACTCAAGGTACACCACGTGTAAAAGTTTCGCGAACCTCCGTTAACCTGGGCCGGAGAATAAAGCGGCCATAAAAAATAAATAAATAAATAAAAACATTGGCAAAATATAACGTGGACGCCCGCTTACGCTAAGCGGGCGTCCATAAAAAGGCCCAGTATGTGACGGGGCGTAACGTTCGGCTATCTAATCTACTGATTAGTTCTTGTTTCGGTATACTGTACTCGTGTTGACCGGTGACCCTTAGAAATCCACAAAAATAATATACGATAGTTGTTTTGTGGCCTAAAGCCGCCCTTTTACCTATCACGCTCTTTTATTCTGCGACTTTACGACACTGCTTACGTTTTGCCAAATTTCGTAGAAATCAGTTCACGTTTGTGAAAATTGTTCTTGATAAACAGTAAGTTTGAGCTCAGAAGTAGTTTCAGTTTGCGATTGGCTAAACTCCGTGACCGCCAAAGTCTGTTCAACTGATAAAATTAGCAACTTCATGCTAGCAGACACACCATCGCCCCAATCAGCCACACTAGGCTTGCATCCCGTAGCCGTATTGCTACAACTCATTTCTCGTCCCGCTGAGAGTAGGAGGCTGAGACTCTGAGTTGGCCGGAGCACACGGTAAATTAGCAACTTGCTCGCGGTTGCTTGCAGTGGACCGGGTGTGAGTCGAACCCGCAACCTCTCGGTTACGAGTCCGATACTTTACCACTACACCAACACCACTGCACCTACTGGTGAAAATTGTTCCTGATAAACTTAACTTTGAGCTCAGTTTGCCACTGGCCAAACTCCATGACCGCCAAAGTCTGTTAAACTGATGAAATTAGCAACTTTATGAAATCAGTTACATAGCATACTTCTTGACACACTCGGTGTCATTTGTGTCTACATGCTCCTTTGCACTTTTTGTCGTAAGTTACGTAGTAAAGGCCACGACATGCTTGATAGGCCATACATCTGACTCGGTTGTGAAAAAAGCGCGAAGATATTTGCAACCGTTTTTCTCCAGGGTAGGGGGTTGTTATGTAGAAAGCGGTATGAAAAATTCGCGATTTTCCATCAATATATCCCTTTAACTCCGAAACGATACAAGATATGGCCATAGTTACAATGGAAGATGAGTAGGAACTCGCATGCGTTCAATTCATTTATCGAATGGTGCCATTTCCAATGGCCTTGAATGACCCCGTTATTTGACGTTCCATAGTCATATACGGTACGAGAGAGTGTTACAGTTACAACGGAATACTAATAGGAACTCACACGCCTACGGTGTAAATTAGAGTAACATTCACTTTTAGGCGAGTGTTAGGAAGTAATCGCTTGCCGTATGCTACGGCTCTTCCGTCTGTCTGTGAGACTGTGACACGCATGACGCCGTGCAGCTATGCGAAAGCGGCGAATTTTTTTCGCGATCTGTGCTACCTGATAATCCACTGATCTGGGTCTCTCGTGAACAAATGTGAAGATATTCGCAACTGCTATTTCATTAAAATAATTTGCCTTCGTCCGAACATTACGATACGATACGATACGATACGATAGTGTGTATTTAACGTGCAGTAAAAAGCTGACGGGTAGCCAGCTTAGTCTACCACATGGAATAAACAAAAAAAATTAAAATGTGAAACTAAAAATAAAATGATGAGCGTGATAGGTCTGGTCCAGTCCCATTATCATGGGGCAGTCCAGTACCGGTAGGTAAAAGAAATCTTAGGTGGGAAGGATTTGTTGAAAAGGTAGGTTTTGAACCTGGAATGAAAGAGTGAAGGAGTGATGGCTGATGAGAGCGGGGATTATGAGAAAGATGAGTTGACAAATGGATGAGGAGGTGAATTGAGACGAGACTGGTGAGGCTGACGGAATGACGCTGGAAGTTGATTCCAATGACGAGGTGATGCATGAGCGATCTGTGATTTTTAAGGAGGAGATGGTTGGTGGGCGAGAAAGAGTGACAACAGATGTGGAGCGGGTACTGCGAGGAGGTTGAAGAGAGATAAGGTTGTGAAGATAGCTAGGTTGAGCGGTTGTAAGACCTCTGTGAGAGAGGAAAGTTTACATTCGATGCGTTCGTTGACCTTTAGTCAGTGGAGATATTTGAGAATAAGAGTGATATGAGTGGATTTAGGAGCCTTAACAACAGCACGAGCAAAAGAAGTGATCGCTCGCCTAATCCGACGGCAAATCTCTCTGTTATCTCTGATAAGCCATGCGCAGACAGCGAATTTTTTCACGAATCCGTTTATGCAGGTAAACCTAGTCTGTGGACCTGCACATGCAAGTAGTCCGTGGACCGGGTCTTTGTGAAAAGGTCGTGAAGACAATCGCAACGGTTATTTTATTTCATCGAAGTTATTTGCCTTCGCCCGAACATAAAAGCACACTGATATTAAAATTTCGTAATTCTTACTTACTGGTTATCGGCAAGTCTTGCGCCGCAGTGTGCCGATACGCAAGGCTTGCCGATAACAAGAAAGTAACGGGAGCTGTCTCAGCAGTAGCTGAGCTACTTGTTAAACTAGCGCTATATTTTGCGTTAACGCATATCTACAACTATTCTTACAGTTTTGTTGTGATTTTAGCAAAACAGATAACAGAATGACTGTACACGTAGAACGACGTTCGTTATGCTGTCCGCACATGTGCAGTTAAATAAAATAAATGCTGCAGTAAAGCAATTTTAGCATTTCTTGCAGCATTTATTGCAGATATGCGGACGTCTAAAATAAAATAAAATAAAATAAAATAAAACCAGACTTCCATTTATTTTATTGCACCATTTATTTTAATTTATTTTATTTTATTGCACATGTGCGGACAGCTTTAATTCTATGGTTTGAGTGCAAGCGTGTCGGTATCTCTGTAGATGCTGTATCTGGAAAAGAGGATCAACAATACGTTTATTACTGGCTTCAACGAACTGAAGACGATGGTTTCAGAGGCTGACACTTTGGAGGCTGATTCGGCGCCGGCGCCGGTGCCACCGTCACCGTCGCCGTCGTCAGCGAGCAACTCGACCGGCGAGGACGGCGGCAGCAGCGGCGAGCAGACTCAGGAGTCACCGGTAGTCAGCGCTAGCGATGACGTCCACAGCTGGTCGGACTTGGCCTTAGATGCCGTCAACAAACTGGCTGATGACGTCAAATGGATCAAATATAGGGCGAACCGCGTCTCGTTCGACGTCATTCACGACTATGTGGCTCAGTACGGATTCTACCGGTCAGTTGTGTTATTAAAGTAGCACAAACAATGTTTTTTTCAAACTTGTTTAGAATAATTGGTTTTCACCAGTCGCTAGTGACGTATGTTTTATAAATACGACACCGTACTAATAGCTATCTCCTCGACGACATTCAGTGAGGTACTGCTTTGAACGCCTGTGTTTTTTTCCGCGCTATTCTTTGCATAGCGCGGACTTTGCCGTCGCAAGAATGTCTGTCTATCCCTCCGTCTGTCACACGCCGGTATTCTGTCAAAACAGCTAAACATATCTATAAACTATTTTACCGTCGGGTAGCCACACCATTCTAGTTTTTCGGTACCAAACAGTCTGGCAATATTCCTATGGGAACCCCCTAACAATGGCGGCGAATGCAGAGTGTATGACAAAATTGCGGATTTCGACAAATATCTCACTTTTCTTAGAAACGATACAAGATAGAGCCATAGTTACTATAGAAAGCGAATAGAAAACCGCACCCAAGCTTCAATGTAGACCTACCAGTTTCGATGATGTTAAGTGACCTCTAACCGAGATTTCAAGGTCACGTTATTATTTAACGCTCAATATCTCAGAAACGGTACGAGATACAGACATAGTTGCAATAAACTACTAACAGGGACTTACGCCCTACTCGAGGATATCATTTCGAATGATCTTGAGTGATCTTGAGTGACTTAGCGAAATATTCAATGACACGAAACATAACGCGGTCTCTCTGCGACAGTTGAGTTTCTTGTTAATTTTGTTGTCAAGTTTGTGAGATAAGAAGCTCAGCTGTCGCAGAGAGGCAGCGAGATGCATCGTATTTGTCTGTAGTCAGCTTCAACATACCTACAGCGCAGTTTTTTTATTACTATTTACTGCGGCTTCAGATTTACTAGTGCATAAAATTCTATTAAATTATGTTCTGCTGTCTCCTATTGTCTCCGGCGGTGTCCGACCAAAACCCCCAGGACAAACACCCCTATATCATAACTCCCTTGTTTGCTGCCGTTCGTGGGTCGCTTGGGGTCAGGACCCCGCCTCGTGGGTCGGATAGGGTCAGGAGTACGGGTTAGTGTCAGTTTTCAAAAAAATACCAGCGGGTTCTGTCCTACGATGTCCTATACGGCAGCAGAAAACGGGGGTTATGACCAAGGGGGTTGTGTCCGGGGGGTTTGACCTCCTGTCCGGCGCATAACGTCGAGCCCGTCACAAACACTTCGTCGTCGTCTTGTGCGAACAACGGACGACGGACGCCGCGTTGTGCTCGACGCTCGCCGCCGTCCGTCGCGGCTTTATTTTTCACACTTCGCTACTCGTACGGTTGACAACACTGTAGACCTGTATGCAGCGAAGCCAGATATTCGTGCAGAATCGAGTTTTTTTGCCTACCGCACCTGCATTCGACGCCCCCGTTAGGGGGGTTCACGTCCGAATATCGCCATCCCGTAGGCTTGCTGTGCCTCGCAGTGCAGATTTCGTTGTTTAACACAGTTTCTTAGCATGAATCTGTATTCGTTGAGCTGTCGAGCGGCATGTGTGCAGGTGGTTAACAATGGTCCTGCTGATGAGTTGGATGATGGTTCTGTTCGTGCTCGTCATGTTTGCGTTGACCAAAGCCACCAAATGTCTGCTTGTTGTGTGAGTATCCTGATTCCTGAGTGACGCTGATGTATAGTACTCGACTAAAACTACGAACGACAGACAAACCGCGCTGGTCGCATAACTTCCGCCTAATTGGCGGAGGTTAAATATCAAACGGTTGGTGGATAACTGTAGTTTTCCAGCACCGTTTGATATTTTACCTCCGCCAATTAAGCGGAAGTAATGCGACCAACACGGTCTGTCATTCGTTCGCTCTGTCAGTTAGCAAAGTAACAACCGATTAATATTTTCATTGAAAATTAGTGTGATGGTTTGGATTACCAATCGGAAGAAATGGTTAACTTTTGGTGATGATCCGGTTTTGGGTACGGATTTCGGATCACTTTTCCACTTCCCTCAGTGAGTGTGTAGTTTCTTAACGGCACATCAGCACACCATTGCGAATTTGTCATTTATCTCCAAGCTTCTGGAGAGAGTTGTACAACTTCGATAACAGAAATTTTTGGACAGTAACAACTTGATGCCGGGGACTCAGTCAGGCTATCGTCAGTATCATAGTACCGAGACTGCAGTGACCAAGGTGTACAACGATCTTCTCCTGGCCGCTGATGACGGAGATGTCTCTGCTCTGTGTTTACTCGACCTTACAGCCGCGTTCGACACCGTAGACCATGACCTTCTGATGCTTCGACTGGAGCGTCAGTTTGGTCTACACGGTGTCGTCCTGCAGTGGTTTCGTTCTTATCTGACCGGCAGAAC
>Ga0209149_1002097_pt1 | contig 10883 bp, 8 predicted proteins | sample WorMetTyACAVOLI2_FD_187423 | JGI IMG/M metagenome (GOLD analysis project Ga0209149, IMG submission 187423) | Marine gutless worms symbiont microbial communities from Max Planck institute for Marine Microbiology, Germany - Olavius algarvensis... ...
CCAATGTTGACACATGCACAGCGCTAGTCTAGCGTGCTGTCTCGCCCACACGCCAGGGCTTTTCAGAGCGGCTAGCTCTGTGTGCAGAGCAGCTGCGGCTAGCAGCTCTGTAAACAGACGCGCCCTACGTAACATGTTATGGCTAAACGCGGTGTCATATGTCTTACAGCACTCCCCAGATCCCCTAGTTGATGGGGAAGGGCTAACTGCCCCCTTTCTAAAACCCCACATCTGCCTCAGCCCACTGTTACTTCCTTCTGCCACCTATGAGAGTGGTTGTGGTTTCAGTGAATTGAGGCTGTTGGTTGGTTGTTGGTGGGTTGGTTGGAGGTCAGGAAAAACATCTCTCCTGTAAAAAGTCTCTCTGCAGCAATCTCCGATGTTTCCATGGTGACCTTTGTGGATCCGACTAACCTGTGTTATACACAGAAAATAGTCTGGTTGAACATGAATGGGAAAACCAAGAGTAGTCGTGGATAGTGGTTAAACATAAGTGGTAGTTCTGAAGTGGACTGTTGTCATTATTGTGTAGTCAGCTGAGACTGTTGCACCACTGAATGATCTCTGCCAAGCTGGTCGGTTGTTCTCAAGATCGTATCAGGTCCAGCGACGTGTTTCAGAGGCAACCATGAGGTTATTTCCAGCTGCTGCCAGACAGACTCTTGAGTGACATGTCAACTTGACATTGGAGTGCATGATGTGCGGGTGTGTCTTCAGACAGCCTGGCTATGCATCCATACAGTGTATTGTGTTGTTTGATGATGAGATTCGGCAGTGGAGACAAGCCGTACGTGCATATGACGATTTTTATGTTAGGAATGTGGTCATGCCACCAAATCCTGAGAATATCATTAATATTTTGTGTGGGATGCTTCCGTTGTCAGCGGCTAATAGAATCCAGCTCTCAGATGTGTATAACAAGACAGGCAGAACGGGTGTTTGGTATTTGCACAACTTTGTTGGCAGTGACAGGCATTTGTCAGTCCATGTCCTTCATAGAGCAGTGGGTAGATGTGCTAATAAATAACGATGGTAACATAGCTTCAGCTGCAGTGTTCATTGTCTGTTGCAGGCAGTCTGTGGCAGAAACAGGAGATGCAACTTCTGTTGAAAAGGAAGAGGAAAAGGTTATGACGTTGGATGAGTGGAAGGCACAAGAAGATGCAAAACGTGCCAAGGCCGACTTCAAAATCCGGAAAGCGGGTGAAGGCTGCAATGGTGATCCTCAGTGGACTAAAATGGTTGCCCTGACAAAGAAGGAAAAGACTGAAGATGCTGATGAGGAGGAAGAGTTGGTGAGGAATTAGTGCTACTGACTGCAGTACATATTTTTCTCGCCCAGCTGCAGTCGGCGAGATTCATTTTCCGTCGCTTATGTTACGATGTGACTTTGCAATGATGTCTGTTACTGTGTATCAGTGTTGATTTATGTCTGACCTCCCTATGCAACAGTGGTCTCTCTGAACCGTTTTTGCACGGAACAGGGACAGTGCGGTGCCTGCAGAAGGAAATGGCGACTTAAAGACACTGATCTGTGTCCTTGTGGCGAGACCCAGATGATGTCTCACATTGTCGAATCTTGTCCCCTTACAAAACTGAATGGCAGCTTATCTCGGCTACACTCTGCGGATGAAGACGTTGTTTCATGGCTGACCAGTTATGGCTCATGAAACGCATACGAGAAGAAGAAGAATGTTTATTATCATGAAGTGGTTATCGGGAAGTGCTTACAGCTACCATTGTGAAACTTTCAGAATGGACGAGAATTGGTTCTGGGATCATGCTGTTTAGTTTGCCAGGTGGCAGCACCCTGCAACGAGGCAAGTGGTGAAATTTGCTGTGCTTGATTCCTGTTAGTTCTGATCTCTGTTTATCTGTATTGAAGACAGAGCGACCATTTCTCAGAAGTTAAAGCAGCTCATTATTACAGGGGCAGTTCACTCTTAAACTGGGCTTGATCTCCACTGTGACTACACAAGTCTGGAAGGGCATCCAATGTGATCTGGTGCTTTAAAAATTGAGTGGGAGAATGCATATTTTAAAAGGTATTTTCTTTCCTTAGTACAAAGCCGTGTCATCCCATTATATAATGCTGGCTGCACTATTTCTGCAGCTCTGATGAGCATTCTAGCATAAATTCTGCAGTGGTTCCATAGCTGATTGTTACGTAGACAAGAAGCACAAAACGTTGCTCAGTGGTTAGTCAGTGGACTGTTACGGTAAAGTGGTGCATTATGGTCGTTCCAAGTCGTTAGAAGCTCGTCGAAATTAGTACAAACGAAAGCCTAATAGTAACCTGATTTGTATCTCCCATCGTTAAAACGATACTGCAATGAGAAGGTCGGAAATCTGCATTTTTTTATTGGACCCAGCACAACTAACTACCTTGCCACGTCGGGTTGTCTTTTGTGGCATGTGTTTCTTTGTATGTTACCAGTATTACAGGAAAATGCTGGAATAGATGAGCAGTGGTATTGAATCAGCCATTAAATTATAGGCAAATTAGGACAAAATCCAGATCATTGGGTGAGACATGTAAAAGGTTTTTTTGGCGATAACTGCACAGTCTCTGATGAACAGTGTTGACGTGCCTAGCTCCACTTATTTACCTCCGACAAAGGGGGAGGTATGTGCGATTGCCCGCGATGTTTGTCTGTCTGTCGGTCTGTCTGTTAGCAAGATTACTGAAAAACATGTGCATGGATTTGGATGAAATTTTGCATGTCGACAGATGTCGGGACATGGATGAACTGATCAACTTTTGAGCCCGATCCGGATCATAGTCCGGATGCCGGAACCGGAAAATCTGAAAGTCGAAGTCAGTTAAACAGGTACCTCACTCAGAGCAGGCTACAGGTTACGAGATGCACTGCAGAGAGATACTGTTTACTCCACGTTGTAGTCCAAGGGCCAGGGAGTTTCCTGGGTCGGTCGACCTTTCTGTATGACGTACGGTTGCAGAGCTACGGGGCGTCAAACTGGCCCAATTTTTGGATTTTGTTGGAGGTACATGCGCTCCACTGAGTGCCTTTCTGGTTGAGAAAATAGGTTTTGTTGGATCATCCAGACAGAAGTTCCAGTGATTGAAATGATTTAATGGTAAATTTGCAGAGTCTAATGTTGATGTCTACTGACTGTATTATATCTATTTGTACTATTATTGTGTTTACCTTGTCATGTTACTGTGCTAGGAGGAAGAACGACCTGGTGTTAAAACCAGGAATGTTCTGCCGATCGAGATACACTTTGCTGATGAGTCTATGCGTGGCCGTGGGCGTGGAACTGGTCGTCCATATCGTGGCCGTGGCGGCCGATTTGGACCAGAACATGGCCGTGGAGATTACGGTCGTTCGTATCAGTGCCGTGGAGGCTACAGTGAACGTAGACCGTATTGGCGTGGTCGTGGTACCGAACACCGTCGGGAGTACACTCCAAATTTCGAAGACGAGATGGATTTTCCAAGTCTTGATAAGTCCCATAGTACCGGTCCTGCTTGATTGGTTGGACGACAGTGTACACGTAATGTACAGTGTGTTGTTTTTAGCTGCAAGTCAGCTTTAATGCTGTCCACTTGTACAGTGATACGTCTGTTAAATTGATGTATATGAGCAGCAGATGATAGCAGAGTTGTGTTTTCTAATCATTTTGCCAGTTATTTATATGAGTTAAGATTTAACGAATTGCATTGTCATTGCAGTGCAAGGTTTATGAATTATGTGTGAAAATTTATTTGAGGTTATTGGCATGTGTAAAATGTGTACAGTATTCAAATATTTTTGTAGGATTATTAGTGCTTATAAACAGATAGTGAATTAACTAAGAGCCGGTAGTTGGTAATTGTAGGGTTCAAAAAATGGTAATTTTTTATTGATAATCAAATGGTACGTTGAATGAAATAACACCTTCAACTTCATTCACTTACGTTTTTTGAAAAGAGCATGTATTAGATGGAGAGCATAATCATGATTTACAACAGAAAATGCGTTGTTGCAGTAATTGCTAAAGTATCTGCCCAGATTTGTTGGTGATACTTGCTAATTCATGGTGAGATAAGACAGAATAATTTTTTTTATTCCTATGTATTAATAGCAGAGTCACAGTCTTAATATTTCGTCATTTTAATTGTTTGAGAAGTTTAGTTATTAGTGGCAGCAAATAGTTTACAGTCTTGCCACAATTTCTTTTTCCTACAGTCTTCTTAACGTCTAATGTTGGATTTCTTTGTTTAACTTTTGTATTGACTTTCACAGTTTTTTTAAACTTTTTTATTGTTACTTATTTATTAATATGTTTTAGTTTGTTAGTATATTTGTAGATAGAAATATGATTTGTATGAAATTCACATTTCACTGTTGTATTGTTTTAATGTATTTTGTCAAGTATTATACACGCATTTTTACGGCCAGTAGGATGACAGTTTTTTCGATAAACCTGAATTGTAAATCGATAAAACTGTTATCATCTCATTTCACACTGGAGCATGATTTTTAACTCTTTTGTTGTCACTGTTCATATTCCACTTTACAGTGTAACATGCATGTATTGATTTAAAGCAAGGTCAAATTGCTCTCAATGAATATGCGGAAAATTTCTTTGCAGTTAGAACAGAACAAGAACTGTTCATGTTGGTCAAGATTTAATAGAGTTATTGTCAAAAGTAAACTGCCAATTTTTACAGCCGACAGTCCTTACATGAAGTACACAGTGGTCCGTAGAAAAGTGGTAGGTTACTTTTGACAAGACTTGTGTGTTGTATTGATGTGCTGTAAGCAGCATGTCACTATGAATGTCCCTACAACACTAGCTGGAAGCATGTGGGCCAGTACAAGCAGTGGCCGCCACACTGTGTGACGTTATGTCACTATGAATGTCCCTACAACACTAGCTGGAAGCATGTGGGCCAGTACAAGCAGTGGCCGCCACACTGTGTGACGTCATTCACCAGCCCCGTGCAGGTCCTTCGCTATTCCCAAAGTGACATTCGTGCAGTTTTTCACATTTTCTTGAAAACCAGACATACGGATAGTACAGTTGTTATATTTTGATGCAAAAGGCGATTACTATGAACACAAAAAAACTGTCATTGGTTAATGCGAGTACCCTTATTGCCAGTCGTTTGTCTGTCTGTTTGTTTTTTGTCAGTAAACATCACTTGCAAGCAGGAATCTTCAAATTTTTTTTATTTGTACTACGATTTGGTTATGTGGAAGTCTTTGGAGACCTCCCGTGTCCTATCATGACCATGGAAAATTGACCAGTGATACAAGAACTTAGTGCAGCCAACACGACATGGTGTGTGGACCTCAAACCTTGTGGTAATATATATACTGTTTAAGGTAAATGGCACGTTGCCACAGTGGTACGTATGTTGGTTGTGTGTCACAGCTATAAAAGGCAGGTCTTTGACCGGCAAACTTTCCCTGTCCAGCACTTGACCTACAGCTGATGGGTGACCACTTATGTGGGTATACCATCCACTGTAGGTCAGCCAACCGGGCCAACTCAGCCTTTCATCCTTTTGGGGTCGATGTAGAGGCAGGCATGGTGTTGTTTGCAGGTAAAACTGTGTGATCCATGCCTGAGCAGCTTTGAGGTTGCACTACTAGGCACTAGATAAATCCATGTTACCTTCACCTTTATGTCGGCACACGTGTGCCAGCTGCAGCTGCATGACACAGTGGATTACTGATTAAACGTTGTCGGCTACCATAGCTCGATATATCTCACTGCTGCATTATATTGGACGAAATGTGCAGCATGTAATGGGGGTCGTCCCGGTTTTGGTTGTATGTAAATCGATGCAGTTTTTGCGAAGATGTGCACCAAGAACGATTTTCACATTTCCACTGACCTTGACCATTGAGCTTTTTACCTCTTCCAGTTATTTCTGATATGGGTAACATCTACTCTAAGTTTGAGTGTTGTAAAGTTTTCCATTTTCAAGTTAACAATGGCATGGGACAGATAAATGGGGTGTAGCATGTAATGTTGCCTTCGATGGAAGGGGGAGGAGCCACATAAAAGTGAGTATTGCGGTATATTTGTGTGAATGCATGCAGCAATTGTTGTGACTCGTGCACTGCTGACAGAAGTTGTTGTGTGTAGTAAAATGCAGCACAGAGCATTGTGATGTGTTTATCTGTCGTTAGGACATGTTCACATTATCACAAAAGTGTTTGTGTTTGTGTGCATCTGATGCACTAGACTGTAAAAAATAGAGGAAATTGATAGTGACGATGAAAGTTGGAACAGCGAATGATGTGTATTTTTGACTGATCTGGTGTTGAGCTTGAGAAACGGCCGTTAAACAAGTTCGTTATAAACAAGTTTGTTGTTGTTGTTGTACACATTATCACAACTGTACAGGCTCAGATTGACAGTTATATCATGTTGTGACGCAGCTGTTTGTATTGGTTACTCTGCCAAGGCTGGCGGAGTTATGTGATCGTTCGTTCTGTCAGTCATTCCTTTTGTCGTTCCGTCTGTGAGCAGGATAACTTCAGAACGTGTTAACAGATGTAGACCGAACATGATAAGCATGGGCAAGGGGTGATTCTCTAGATGTGACGGATGTAGACCGAACATGATCAGCATTGGCAAGGGGTGATTCTCTAGATGTGACGGATGTAGACCGAATATGATCAGCATTGGCAAGGGGTGATTCTCTAGATGTGACGGATGTAGACCGAACATGATCAGCATTGGCAAGGGGTGATTCTCTAGATGTGGTTCATTTTTGGTGTTGATCTCTGTCTGGATGTGGACCTACGATCGGTTTATCACTTTACTTAGCATTGGGAGATAGGCATTTTTACCATATACTGTCACTCACCAGGGAGTAACACTGTAGCAGTTTGAGCAAATAGGGAATTACATATGGTCTGTGTCCACTCACCAGAGGGCGACAATGCAACGGCCTTGGCAGAGTTTGTTCTCTGAGTGCTCTTGTTTATTATTTGTTATTACCACAACTCAAGACAGTCCACACTGAACTTTGTAATTGACTGTCAGATCATAAACTGCGCTTGATAAACAATTTCATTGGGTATTTCCGCCTTTAGACTGAAGTGCTGTTTATTTCCACAATTTTCGTTACTCTTTGTCTGTTTTTACCGCACGACATGTATGCAATAGCGTGGACTGCGCTGTCGCAAGATGTCTGTCCATCTGTCTGTCCGTCACACGCTGGTATTCTGTCAACACCGCTGAACATATCCTCAAATTTTTTAACCATCAGTTAGCCCACCAGTCTAGTTTTTCCATACCAAATGGGATGGCAATACTACGATGGCGACCCCATAACGGGGGCGTCCAGTGCAAGGGGGTATGAAAAAAATCACGATTTTTGACCAATATCTCGCTTTATCTCTGAAATCATGCAAGTTAGAGCCTTGATTAGTATGGAGGGCGAATATGAAACCGTACAGTCTTTTGAATAGTGCCATTTCCAATGACTTTTGAGTGACCCCTAACCTAGATTTCAAGGTCACGATATTCAACATTAAATAACTTGAAAATGGTGCAAGATAGCGCTATACTTACAATGGCCGACCAATGGAAAGTCGTATATGGTCTATCAAACGGCGCCATTTTTAATGACCTTGAACAATCTCTAACCCATTTTTCAAGGTCACGCCATTATTTGACATAAATGGCTACAGATATGGCCATAATTGCTATAAAAGACGAATTGGAAACCATGCCCAGGCTTTCGAGTGGTACCATTTTCAATGACCTTCAGTAACCCTTAACTCAAATTTCAAGGTCACGATATCATTTAACGTCAAATAACTTGAATATGGTACAAGATAGAGCTATACTTAACAATGGCAGACCAATAGTAAATCGTATATGGTCTATTGAACAGCACCATATTCAGTGATCTTGAATGACCTTACCCTGATTTCAAGGTCACACAGTTATTTGATGCTGAATATCTCATAAATGGTATGAGATACAGATATTGTTTCAGTGGAATACTAATAAGGACTTACACATGCCCTACTCAGCAGTGTCATTTCGTCATTTCAAGGGACCTTGAGTGACTTAGCAAAATATTCAGTGACACGAAGAGTCGCGCGATCTCTCTGCAACAGCTGAGCTATTTGTTCTTTGTCAGTTGCGTGTTGCGAAAATTTTTAGCAGAACTTCGGTTTAAGTAAATTATATGTTAAATTTGTGTTAATTTATGCATATATGTGTATGCTTGCAGGGAGTAGGTAACAGTGCAGTTTTATTAATACTGGATGGAACAAACACAAGTGTATTCAGTTTATTGTTGTGTTATGTAGTTTTTGAAGTAGCTAGAGCTGGTTGTAGTGCAAGTCGCTCAAAAAATATGTAAACAATAGCGAATTGCTTTCTTCGCCCATAAACGGAGACTGGCTTCTGGTCAACATAACCAAGGTACAACCACAGGTTAATATGTGAATGGTGATAGTGCAGCATCATTGTCATTAACCATTGGCTGAACTGAGTTGTATCTAATCAAGCTTGATAGAACTGGCTGTTAGTCTGTCATGCTAGTGGTTGATCTCAACTAGCACTAAGGCATTGAGTTGTTCTAGTCTGCGATACTGATGCTGCTATGCTTGCATTTTGTTCATGGCCGTTAGAAGCATAATAGCTTAATAGGCTTTAGTTAGGTTTGTGTTGACAATCGAGAAATGTTCTTGGTTCTGTGAAGCATACACCGTAATATTTGATGTGGTAACTGCATATTTGAACTGTACTGTACAACGTCCTACATGTGACACTTTATAAATACTCTTACTTACTTACTTACCTCGTTATCGGCATATTTGTTGTCTGTAATTTGTTCTGTGGCCAGTTAGTTAGTAAGTAATTACATCCCTTGTACATGATGAAAACAACTGATCATAGTACAGTATGCTGTCTTATTTCATTATGATATCACTATGCTTGCAAGTGTTGCGAAGCATTTCAAAATAAACAGATTTACATGTGTATCTTTCGATTTTTGACGTGCGATGCTATGCAAGCCCGGCCTATGCCGTCACTCGGTGTCTGTCACGTTGGTGAATTCTATCAAAATGAGTAATCATATCCTCAGACTTTTTTCACCGTTGGGGAGCCAAACCATTCTAGTTTTTGCATACCAAACCTTATCGCAATATTACGATGGGGATTCCCTTAATGGGGGCATCGAATGCAGGTGGGGTAGACACAAATCGTGATTCTGGACGAATAGCTGGCTATCTGACTGCTGCAGTGCATGATCAACAATTGACAGTCGTCGGTGCAGTAGTGTATCACAGTTACGGTGCACATCTGTTTACGGCACAGATTGCCACGCATCAGTTGTTGTTGGCATATGCAGATTACCGTACATGCCATAGGAACTCAGCCACTCCACGGATTCGTCATCAACAGAGTGTAGTTTCTTTAGTCTGCCATCTAATTTCGTCAGGGGACATGATTCCACTATGTGGAACATCGTCTGAGAGGCACCACACACACATAGGTTGCTATCAACCAGACCCCAGAGCTTGCGGCAGGCGCCGCAGTGTCCTTGGTTTGTTTTGAAGCGATTTAGAGTACCTTGGCAGACTGAATCCTGGAGGATGGATAGTACGGTCCTGGACTGAGACTGCACAGTTGACTGCAGAAGTCGAACTCCAATCATCGCACCATTGAGAAACGATGTCCACTGGCTCCATGTCAAACCGTAGAGGCGTCACTATGTTAGCCGATGTTGAAGTGGATGAAGGAGGTCATTGTTATGCATGGTGCACAGTTGCTTTGGCCACCAGTCAAAGTAGGTGTTTCAATATGGCTTAAAACAGGAAACCATCCGGAGAGTACCAGCTATCAGCTGCATGCTGTTGTTCAGCTAGGCATCGACCATCGATGAATATGCCGAAGAGAACAGAACAATTACGCAGTGGTAAATCTGAAGTGGAAGTGACTAATAACAGAACCTTGTGCTAGACATATTGTACTACTGAAGCAAACTACTGACAGACACGAAGCATCGCGCGGCCTCTTTGCGACAGCAGAGCTCCTTGTTATAAGCTGCAGCATTTTATGCTGTTGTATGGATGTTTTGTTAGGCAACTGTTCAGTGCTCTGTGGGTCTGCCATTGTTAATAAATGTAAGCAGAAGTAGATGCAAACTTGTCATGTCGTTCACTGTTGACAAGTCAGCTGAGAAGTGCTTATATGTGGTGTTTGTTACCTACAAACGTAATATTTCTGAAATAAACATTTTGACCAAAATTTAACTGGTTATGGGCATGGTATAACTTATTAAAGTATTGTTTTTGGTCGTCTGTGCTTGCTACTTTGTTCGTTAGCAACGAAAATGCTATTAGCTGGAATGTATGTTGTCGTGTTATCTCTGACCATGAGGCTGTGTTTACACATCCACTCAAGTTAATGGCAAAAATGTATGCATCATTCGTTGCCTGCTGAAACTGATGCCAAGATTGTGTGTAGGTCTTGATTTGAGCACGTGTGGGTTTAGTGAAACTCACTTGTCCAACAGTGATGGAAGTGTAATAAAAAGTGCATCAATTGTGTGTTGTTACCTCAGCACCAGTCAGGTATTGTTTTTGGTCACTTTTGTTCAGTTCAGTTCAGTTCAGTTCAACTTTGTTTCATCAACATTGTGGGGAAATGACGATGTCTTTGTGGATCTTTCAGAAGACACTAGTAGTGGCTCTGAGTTGACATACCAGAAAGAGAACATTGGCTAGATGATGACAGCTACCCGATTCCACCCTCCTCACAGACCATCTACACAGATGGCTCTGGGGGTGTGCTTGGAACGGGTGCGGGCATCTGCTTTAATGGACTCACAAGTGATCTATATTTTCCATTAGGACATTACACTAGTGTCTTCCAGGCTGAGACGCATGCTA